>Ga0194116_10000860_pt1 | contig 48573 bp, 43 predicted proteins | sample TA2MahsurfametaG_4_FD_148617 | JGI IMG/M metagenome (GOLD analysis project Ga0194116, IMG submission 148617) | Freshwater microbial communities from Lake Tanganyika, Tanzania - TA2015008 Mahale S9 surface | ecosystem: Environmental > Aquatic > Freshwater > Lake | place: Tanzania: Lake... | reverse complement strand
CGAGCAACAGCGCCTTCACAGCGACCTCATCCTTCTTTCACCAAGCATGGATGTTGAGTGAAATGGCGGAGCGGACGGGACTCGAACCCGCGACCCCCGGCGTGACAGGCCGGTATTCTAACCAGCTGAACTACCGCTCCAACCGTGGTGGGTGCTGAGGGGATCGAACCCCCGACCCTCGCCTTGTAAGGGCGACGCTCTACCGCTGAGCTAAGCACCCGTCCAAGGGGCGCGAACTATACCCAACTCGGGTGTGTTTGCCAACGCGTTGGCGACAGCGACGCTCGGTCGATGTGCCGGGTGGTAGCATCCCTCCCATCATGATGCGGCGTGTGCTACGAGCCTTTCGCCAGTGGGTCGAGATAATCGATAGAGGCGCTGGCCGTTTCGCCCTGGCAACCCGCTTTTCGACCGCCCTCTATTACCTATTGCTCAATCCGCGATTCTTTCGTGAGCAAAGGGCTGTACTCGCCGGTCGAGCCCGGTTTGCGCGGGCGGGCCGAACGACCAACGATCCGACCTTGCGCCGCAACATCCACCGACTCGAAAAAGGTTTGCTGATGCAGCCGCGCGCGGCGGTGTTCGCCACGGACTATATCGGCGAGACAGTCGAAGTGTATTGCAAGCTTTCCCGCCTCGAAACCGCCGACGCCGAGGAGATTCGCTGGGCTGAGGACGTACTTGAGAAGTACTTTGCCGTCGTCAGCGACGCAGACTCCGTGAAGTTAGCCCGCGGGCGCTTCGCGATGACCCAAGAGGCAAAGCAAGAGTCAAAGGCTCTTCAACGCATCCCGCGCCCGCATGCGCAGATCGCACGCACCGACATTGCCTACGAAGAATTTCTGCGTCTCTGCCGGCAAAGGCGCTCGGTTCGATGGTTTCTGGATCAACCCGTCCCGAGAGATCTCATCGATCGCGCCATCACGGCCGCGGCAGAGGCACCAAGCGCCTGTAACCGTCAGCCCTTTTTTTTCCGCTGGTTCGGCACACGTGCAGAAGCCTCACGGATCGCGGGCATAGCGCTGGGCACGGCGGGTTACGCCGAACAGATCCCGAGCCTGATCGTCATCCTCGCCGACCTCTCGTGCTTTCCGCACGAGCGAGACCGTCACGTTCCGTACATCGACGGCTCGCTCGCCGCCATGCAACTGATGCTAGCGCTCGAAACGCTGGGCCTCGGCTCCTGCCCGATCAATTGGCCGGATATCGAGTCGCTCGAGAGGCGTATGGACGAAGCCTTGCAGTTACCGCCGCATATTCGTCCCATCATGTTGCTTGCCATAGGCCATCCGGACCCGCAGGGCGGCGTAGCCTACTCGGCCAAGAAATCCTTCGGCGGTTTGCTGCTCGACCGCAACGACTACCCACATTGAGCAGTCGACGCGCCAGCAACTCCGGTAGTTCAATCGACTCCGAGGGTTCGGGAGCGCAATGGTTCGCCGCCGGCAGCCTTTGGGGCTTCGAGCGGCTCGTTTTGATCGTCACGACGGCAATCGTGCAGATCATGCTCGCCAGATATCTCGGGACGTCGGGGTTCGGCGTTCTCAGCGCCGCACTCGCGGTGTCGGCGCTTGTACTGCCTCTCACCCGGTTCGGTCTGGCGGGTCTAGTTACCTCAAACCTTCTCGCAAACCCGGAAGCGGAACTTAAGATCCTCGGTACGGCGATGGCATTGCGGCTCTGCGGCGCCCTCGTCGCCTGCATTCTCGGCGTCGCGTACTTGATGGGTTCCGGGGTCTTCGGAACCGGCAGTCTTGGGCTCGTTGTGCTACTCGTGCTCGCGCAACTCGCCTGCGTGGCACAAGTCACCGAGTTTGCTTTTCAGGTGCGCAGCTCGCCCAAGCCTTTGCTCCGCTGGCGACTTCCCGTGACGGTCATCGCGGCGGTACTCAAGTGCCTGGCAGCATCAAGGACTGCCGATCCCGGCTTGATCGCATGGATTTTCGCTGCGGAATCTGCAGTGCTTTCACTCGTTCATGTGTTTGCCCTTCGAGAGCTTAAGGGCGTCTCCGTGCGCCCGAGGCTGGATGCGCATTGGCAACACCACTTTGCACGCCGAGTGCCCTGGCTGCTGGTCTCGGGGCTTGCAGAAGCGGTCTACCTGCGGATTGACCTCGTCATGCTCACGGCGCTGCGAGGCCCCGAAGACGCGGGGGTCTATGCCGCGGCGTCGCGACTTTCCGAGGTCTGGTATGCGCTACCCGCCGTGGTGGTCATGACGCTGACCCCGTTGCTCTGGGGCGGCGGGCACTCAGCCCGCAGGCACCGCTGTCTCTCCCAGGCAACGCTGGACGGCCTGTTCTGGTCAGCCGTGGCTGCGGCGACCCTGACGACGCTGGTCGCCGACCGGCTCGTAGAGCTGTTGTTTGGGGCAGTCTTTGCCGAGGCGGCAGGCGTGCTGCAGTTGCACATCTGGGCGGGTTTGTTTGTGTTCATGCGAACCTTCGCCAGCCAGTGGCTCATCGCCGAAGACCTGCTTCGTTATTCGCTGCTGACCCACGGCTGCGGGGCCATCGTCAACGTCGCACTCAATCTCGTGCTGATTCCGGAGTACGGAGCCGGAGGTGCCGCTCTATCGACGGTTGTTTCGTACGCCTTCGCGGGTTGGCTGGCATTTTTCGTCAGTGCGCGGACGCGTCCGCTCGCCCGAATGATGACTCGTGCGATTTGCCTGCCGGGGCGCTTTCGAGATTTGCGCGGGTATTGGCGATGGGCCAAGGTTGCGACGAGAAATGGTGGGCGGTACTGGGATTGAACCAGTGACCCCTGCCGTGTGAAGGCAGTGCTCTACCGCTGAGCTAACCGCCCGCCGATCGGACAAATGTTAGCATTCGCGCCTTATGGTCGTCACCCGCTTCGCGCCGAGTCCTACGGGCATGCTGCATATCGGCGGCGTGCGAACCGCCCTGTACAGTTGGCTCTATGCTCGACGCATGGGCGGGAAGTTCATCCTGCGCATCGAGGACACCGACCGGGAACGGTCGACGGATGAGGCCGTCCGGGTCATTCTTGAGGGGATGCGCTGGCTGGGGCTGGATTCCGACGAGGGCCCGTACTACCAGACGCACCGTTTTCCGAGATATGCAGAGATCCTCGATCGGATGCTCGCCGATGGCAAAGCGTATCGGTGCTACTGCACCAACGATGAACTCGAGCACTTGCGCGCCGAGCAGATGGCCCGCAAAGAGAAACCCCGCTATGACGGGCGATGTCGAGACCGAGCCGACGCGCGCCCTGGCGTGAACCCGGTCATCCGTTTTCGAAACCCTGTTGAGGGTCATGTAGTCGTCGACGATCTCGTACACGGCCAGGTGTCTTTCCGCAATTCGGAACTCGATGACCTCATCATCGCCCGGGGTGATGGCACCCCCACCTACAATTTCTGCGTTGTCGTCGACGACATGGACATGGGCGTGACCCATGTGATTCGGGGTGATGACCACCTAAACAACACCCCGAGACAAATGAATATGCTGGCAGCACTCGGCGCCCGCGTGCCCACTTATGCTCACGTACCGATGATCCTCGGTGCAGATGGCACAAAACTCTCGAAACGGCACGGCGCGGTGAGCGTGCTCCAATTCGAGGAGGACGGCTTTCTTCCCGACGCACTGCTCAACTACCTCGTCCGTCTCGGGTGGTCCCATGGCGACCAAGAGGTTTTCTCCCGAGAGGAGATGATTACCCTCTTCGATATCGCGCGCGTCAACAAGGCCGCTTCCTCGTTCAATCCCGAAAAGCTGCTGTGGCTCAATCAACAGCACATGATGCGCAGTGCACCGGAAGCCATTGTGCCTTACCTGAGGCCACATCTGGCTCGCTTGGGAATCAAAGACGCCGACGATGCTTTTCTGGTGGCGCTCGTGCTCGCGCAGCGCGAGCGAGTCAAAACTCTCAAAGAAATGGCAGAGGCCAGTCGTTATTTTTTCGGTGAAACCGTCAACATTGATCCCAAGTCTTCAGTGAAGCACCTGACTCCTGACGCGGTTACCTTACTCGGACAACTTTCCGAAAGCCTCGCATCGCTCGGCGATTGGTCGGCGCCTGCGATTCATGAGTCAATCAAGGCCATTGCGGAAGGCGCTGGAGTTGGGCTCGGCAAAGTGGCTCAACCCCTGCGGGTCGCCGTTACTGGGGGCACCGTGTCGCCACCGATCGATCAGACCTTGGCGATGATCGGCCGTGACCGGTCTCTCGCGCGCCTCGCTGCCGCCCTTCATGATCATCGAAGTACGTAAAGCGGGCTTCGTCAACAAGGGCGCGTACCTGATGCTGCTGGCGATCGTGCAGCAGATCCGCCAGCGTTATCCCGCCGCCACCCTGACGATGGCTCCCTCCACCCGCAAGGGTACACAGTCCTTTGAATCACTGGTTAGACACGGCTTTTTGCCGAAAGCGTCCTTGATCCGCGGGGGGCTTCAGTGGGGTAATTTGGCTGCACTGCTGCCGTCTCGCTTGCGAGAGATGTATGGACTGGTCATGGACAGCGAAGTTGACGGCGTCTTGGATGCAGCGGGATTTGCGTACGGCGCGCCGTGGAGTCCCGCCGTGATGCACGAACTCGCCTGTTCGGCGCGCCGTTGGCGCAGGCAGCACAGTGCTCTGGTGCTGCTGCCTCAAGCATTCGGCGAGATGCCGGGACGTCGTTACAGGAAGTTGGCGCTCGAGGTTGTCGCGTGCGCGGACTGGGTTTTTGCTCGCGACCATGAATCGCTACGTCACCTGACCGCTGCAGTCGGTGAACGGCCAAACATTTCGGTCAGTCCGGATTTCACGGCGACCACCGTCGGTATCCCGCCAGCGGATCCGTCCAGCTGGCAGCACATCATCGCCATCGTGCCGAATGCGCGAATGCTCGACCAAACTGAGCCTGCAATCCGTGATGCGTACATACCGTTTCTTTCGGACTGTATACGTTTGATTGAGACCCGCGGCGCGCGCATCAAGGTTATCGTTCACGAGGAACGTGAAGATCTGACCGTCGCCGAGAGCCTGCTTGGTCGTGACCGGCTAGACGAAATTGTAGTAGAGCCGGATCCGCTGCGTCTCAAGGGACTACTCGGTTCTTGCCGTGGAGCCATCGGCAGTCGCTTCCATGCGCTCGCCAGTTGCCTCTCACAGGGCGTACCCGCTTTCGGTACCGCTTGGAGTCATAAATACCGGGCGCTATTTTCGGACTACGATTTTTCGGAGGGTTTTCTGCAGTCCATTTCAACCGAAAGCGCCTCACGCGCGGTCACATCCCTGCTGGATGATGATTGGATTTCTGCAACCCGCCGTTCACTGCTTGCGAGAGCCGCCACTCAAGCACTTCAGATCGATTCGATGTGGACTCGCGTATTCGCGCTCCTCGACTCGGCAGGGGCAAGGCGTCAATCGGTGTGATCGACACCAAAGAAAAGCCGCAAACCGGACCGGCACCTTTGGTTTCGGTCTACCTGCCGACGCGGAATCGGCGAGGCTTGCTGGAGGAAGCGGTCCAATCGGTAATCGAGCAATCCTTTCGTGATTTCGAGCTATTGATTGTCGATGACGGCTCCGATGATGGTACAGACCGCTTTCTTCGCGTAGCTGCAACACAGGACCCGCGAATCCGCAACTTCCGGTTCGAACAACCCCGTGGGGCTCCCGCTGCACGGAATCTTGCGATCGCTAATGCACGGGGACGTTTTATCGCCGGTATCGATGACGACGATCTGATGCTGCCTGAACGGCTCGAGCAGTTGATGAACGCCGATCCGAGCAAGTGGTCGTTGGTATGCAGCGGTCTGCTGCTAGAGAAATCCGGGGTGCGAAGACGTCTTAACGCTCGTCGACGGATCATCAATATCAACGATATCTACCATTACAACCTGGTCGGTAACCAAGCCATGATGCTGACCGAGCGGGCGCGGGCAATCGGCGGGTTCGACGAAACCTTTGTGGCCTCGCAGGACTACGATTTTTGGACTCGAGCGATTGAGCGCTTCGGTCCAGCCTTGCGTCTGTCAACGCCCACCTACGTGATGCGCATGACAGTCGCGGAGCACCGGATCACGCACTCACCGCGGTTTGCCGAGGGCGCACGACAGTACACCGCCAAGCACGGTGCCAAAATGAACTCAGCCCAACGTCGCAGCCAGAATCTCGTCCACAAGATCACCGCCCGCCGCACACTCACGTGGTCTGATCTTATGACCAGCTTGGCACTCGGCAGCGCAGGGTTGTTTTTTAGGTACTGGGCCTCGGGTCAACCCCTGATCCGTAAACTTCTTCGGCGCTGATCTATCCGCTGACCTATCAATGCGCCGCGGGTACTCCCTTGCCGCCGCGCTTCGTGCTGCGGCGAGCTGCGGTCTTGTTACCCTTCGGCGGCTCGGCGCTAACCGGCGTCGGCGTCGCGAGCGGCGCGGGCTGACTTGCGAGCGCAATCGAGAGCACCTCGTCGATCCACTTGACCGGTTTGATCTCGAGGTTGCCCTTGATGTTGTCGGGGATCTCGGTGAGATCCTTTTGGTTATCGACCGGGATCACGACCGTGGTGATGCCACCGCGCGCCGCGGCGAGCAGTTTTTCCTTCAGACCGCCAATCGGCAGCACTTCGCCGCGCAGCGTGATCTCGCCCGTCATCGCGACCTCGGAGCGCACCGGGATCTTGGTGAGCGCCGAGACCAAGGCCGTGCACATGCCAATGCCCGCCGAGGGACCATCCTTCGGGGTCGCGCCCTCGGGCACGTGCAAGTGGATGTCGAGCTTTTGGTAGAAGTCGGCCTCGAGCCCGAGGTTCTGCGCACGACTGCGCACCACGGTCATCGCCGCCTGGATGGATTCCTGCATCACTTCACCGAGCTGGCCCGTGTGCTGCAACTTGCCCTTGCCGGGGACGGTCGCGGCTTCGATGGTCAGCAACTCGCCGCCGACTTCGGTCCAGGCGAGACCCGTGACCTGACCGATGCGATTTTCTTCTTCGGCCTTGCCGAAACGGAAGCGCTGCACCCCGAGATATTTCTCGAGCGACTTTGAGGTGACCTGCACCGTGGCGGTCTTGCCCTTCGCCTTGTCCTTGTCCTTGCCTTTGCCATTGCCCTTGCCCGTGAGCAGCTCACGCACGGCTTTGCGGCAGATTTTGGCGATCTCGCGCTCGAGGCTGCGCACGCCCGCCTCGCGCGTGTAGTGACGGATGATGTCGAGCAGCACATCCTCGCCGACCTTGAGCTCACCGTCCTTCAGGCCGTTGTTCTTCATCTGCTTCGGCAGCAGATATTTTTTGGCGATGTTCATCTTCTCGTCTTCGGTGTAACCCGGCAGACGGATGACTTCCATGCGATCGAGCAACGGCGCAGGAATATTGAGGCTGTTCGCGGTGCACACGAACATCACCTGCGAGAGGTCAAGATCGACCTCGAGATAGTGATCGTTGAAGGCGCTGTTCTGCTCGGGGTCGAGCACCTCGAGCAGCGCCGATGACGGATCACCCCGAAAATCCATCGACATCTTGTCGATTTCATCGAGCAGGAAGAGCGGGTTCGTCACCGCGGTCTTCGACAGGTTCTGCACGACTTTGCCCGGGAGCGAGCCGATGTAGGTGCGACGATGGCCACGGATCTCGGCCTCATCGCGCACGCCACCCAAGCTCATGCGCACGAACTTGCGGTTCGTCGCGCGCGCAATACTTTGACCGAGCGAGGTCTTACCGACACCCGGCGGCCCGACGAGACAAAGAATCGGGCCTTTGATTTTCTCGACGCGCTGCTGCACGGCGAGGTACTCGAGGATGCGCTCCTTGACCTTGTCGAGCCCGTAGTGATCCTCGTCCAGCACCTCTTCGGCGCGCAGCAAATCTTTGAGGACCTTGGTGCGCTTTTTCCATGGAACCTTGACGAGCCAGTCGATGTAGTTGCGCACGACCGTGGCTTCCGCGGACATCGGCGACATCATCTTGAGCTTGTTGAGCTCGGCGGTGGCCTTGTCCTTGGCCTCCTTCGGCATGCCGGCTTCGTTGATCTTGTTCTCGAGTTCCTGGACCTCGTTGACGCCGTCTTCCATCTCGCCGAGTTCTTTCTGAATGGCCTTCATCTGCTCATTCAGGTAGTACTCGCGCTGCGATTTTTCCATCTGCGCTTTGACGCGACCGCGGATGCGCTTCTCGATTTGCAGCACATCCATCTCGCCTTCGATGGCCACGAGAATGTGCTCGAGGCGCTGACGCACATCGAGAATCTCGAGCACTTTTTGCTTGTCACCCAGCTTGAGCGCCATGTGTGCGGCGACTGTATCGGCGAGCCGCCCGGCATCTTCGATGCCGGCGAGCGCGGTGAGCACCTCGGGCGGGACCTTTTTGTTGAGTTTGACGTACTGCTCGAACTGCGAGACGACCGAACGCGAGAGCACCTCGAGTTCTTTCTCTTCGTATTTGTCGATCTCGACGGCGAGCGACACCTGCGCAGTGTAGAACGGACCGCCCAAAAGCTTTTCGACGGCGCCGCGATCAACGCCCTCGACCAGCACCTTGACCGTGCCGTCCGGGAGCTTGAGCAGCTGCAAGATCGTGGCGATGGTGCCGATGCGATAGAGGTCGTCCTGCTTCGGGTCATCGACCTCGGCCTGACGCTGCGCGACCAGCATGATGCGCTTGTCGCCCTTCATAGCCGCCTCGAGCGCGAGGATGGACTTCTCGCGACCCACGAAGAGCGGGATGACCATGTGCGGATAGACCACGACGTCCCGCAACGGCAGGACCGGGATGTTCTCGATAGCGGCTTGGGACACGATGGCTTCGGACATGGCGCTGGGAACCTCGGGGGCGCTAAACGGATCCAGCGGTATTAGTCGCTGGCACGCAGACAAGCATAAGGGACTGTTAGGGAGTTTGTTGGGGCGCCAGAGTCCAAATCAAGCGCTTACCAGAGCCGTGCGATATCGAATTGATTCATCGCTGGATCGGCGGTCACGAGCGTCAGCCCCTCTATCGAGGCTTGAGCGGCGAGCATCCGGTCAAAAGGGTCTTGGTGCTCGACCTCGAAGGCAGCGGCGGCATAGGCATGCTGCCAATTGATATCGACCACCCGAAAGCCGCTGCGACGGATCAGATTAGCGAAGGATTCGAGCAAATTGGGCACGCCACCCAAGCGACCGAGGCGCGCTTTAGTGCGCATTTCCCAGACTGAAGCTGGGCTAATCAGGATCTCGTTTGCAGGGTCAGCCAAAAGCTCCAGAGCCACGGGACTCAAGCGACGATCGCCGGTCCAGCACCAGATCAGGGCGTGAGTGTCGAGGAGCAGTCGAAAAGGCGTTGCCACCGGCGATCAACGCTCGTCGGAGAACCAGCGCTTGAGTTCCTCGGGCGGTAGCGGCTCGAAGAAAGAATCATCGAGACGACCCGGCAGAAGTACGAGCTCCCTCCGCCCACCCTCGGGCATCAGCGGGACCAGCCGTGCGCAGGGTTTCCCCGCCTTGGCGAGAATAATTTCTTTACCCGCGGCAACCTCGTCGAGGAGCCTCGACAGGTGAGTCTTCGCCTCGTGGACATTAACGATGGCAGTCATACCGTCACGTTGACTAACCGAGCGGACTAAGTCAAGCCAGCATTCGACTTGATAAAGGCGGAAAGAGCATCCGCCCCCGGCGAGGCGCGACTCAGCCCGCCCCGCCCGACACCTTGCGAGCCGGCGGCTCATCGCCCGCGGCCGCCGCCTCGGGGGTCTTGAAGACGATGTAGGGCTTGGAGTGGCCCTCGATCACCGACTCGTCGACCACGACCTTCTGCACGTTGCGGAGCGAGGGCAGGTCGTACATGGTGTCGAGCAGCACGCTTTCGAGGATGGTGCGCAGGCCCCGCGCCCCGGTCTTGCGCTGCATGGCCTTGCGGGCGATGGCGCGCAGGCCGTCGTCGCGGAACTCGAGCTCGGCGCCTTCCATATCGAAGAGGCGCTTGTACTGCTTGGTGAGCGCGTTCTTGGGGTCGAGCAGGATCGACATCAGCGCTTCTTCGTCGAGTTCTTCGAGCGTCGCCACCACGGGCAGACGACCCACGAACTCGGGGATCAGGCCGAACTTGATCAGATCCTCGGGCTCGACGTCGTGGAAGATGTCGGTGCCGTGCGGACGCTGTGCCTTCTGGCGCACCTCGGAGGTGAAGCCGATCCCGCCCTTCTGGGTGCGGTTGAGGATCACCTTCTCGAGGCCGGCAAAAGCGCCGCCCACGATGAAAAGGATGTTGGAGGTGTCGACCTGCAGGAACTCTTGCTGCGGGTGCTTGCGCCCGCCCTGCGGGGGCACCGAGGCGACCGTGCCTTCGATGAGCTTGAGCAGCGCCTGCTGCACGCCCTCGCCCGACACGTCACGGGTGATCGAGGGGTTATCCGACTTGCGCGAAATCTTGTCGATTTCGTCGATGTAGACGATGCCGGTTTGGGCTTTCTCGACGTCGTAATCGCACTTTTGCAAGAGCTTTTGGATGATGTTCTCGACGTCTTCGCCCACATAACCCGCTTCGGTGAGCGTCGTGGCATCGGCGATCGTGAACGGCACGTTGAGCAGCCGCGCCAGCGTCTCGGCGAGCAGCGTCTTGCCCGAACCCGTGGGTCCGATCAGCAGGATATTGCTCTTGGCGAGTTCGACCTCGTCTTTCGCGCGCGCGCCACCCTGGGTGCGGGTCTGCAGGCGTTTGTAATGGTTGTAGACCGCGACCGAGAGCACCTTCTTGGCGCGCTCTTGCCCGATCACGTAATCGTCGAGGACTTTTTTGATTTCGACCGGCTTTGGCAGCTTGTCGCGCGCCCGCTCGGCGCGGTTCTCGAGTTCCTCGCGGATGATGTCGTTGCAGAGCTCCACGCACTCGTCGCAAACGAACACCGAGGGACCGGCGATCAGTTTGCGGACTTCGTGCTGGCTCTTGCCGCAGAAGGAACAATAAAGCAGCTTGCCGTCGTCGCTACGGCCGCGATCGTCACTCATGCGCCGGTTATAGCCGTTTTTCGAGCGATTTGTCCACGAGCCCGTACTCGATGGCCGCTTCGACGCCCATGAAATTGTCGCGTTCGGTGTCCGTCTGGATTTTTTCGATGGGCTGGCCGGTGTGCTCGGCGAGGATTTTGTTCAGACGCTCGCGGGTGAGCAGCATCTCGCGGGCCTGGATGCTGATGTCGGTCGCCTGCCCCTGAAACCCGCCCCAAGGCTGGTGAATCATGGCGCGCGAATTGGGCAGCATATAGCGCTTGCCCTTGACCCCGCCCGCCAGCAGCACCGCGCCCATGGAGGCCGCCATACCGATGCAGATCGTGCTGACTTCGGGCTTGATGAACTGCATGGTGTCGTAAATCGCAAGACCCGCGCTCACCGAGCCACCGGGGCTATTGATGTAGAGCGAGATGTCCTTGTCGGGGTTCTCGGATTCGAGGAAGAGCAGCTGCGCGACGATGAGGTTCGCCATCTGGTCCTCGACCGGACCGACCACGAAGATCACCCGCTCCTTGAGCAGCCGCGAATAGATGTCGTAGGCGCGCTCGCCGCGGGCCGTCTGCTCGACGACCATCGGCACGAGGTTCAGTGCCTGTACGTTCATGCTGTGGCTCCAGGATTGCGGAATCCGGTGATGTCACTGAATGTCGCCGGCACCTCGATCACCATCGCCTGCGAGATGACCCAGTCGATCAACTGATCTTGCAGCGTCATCGACTCGATGCGCCGCATCGTGTCGGCGGACTGCAGAATCTGCCGACGCACTTCTTGGGCGTTTTCGCTGCCGTTCGCAAGCTCTTCGATGCGCGCATTCAGCCGCTCGCGATCGAGCGTGAGGTTGGCCATCTTGGCCAGCTCCCCGGCGATCAGACCGAGCCCGGCACGGCGTCGCGCTGCCTCTTGGATATCCTCGGCCACCGGCAACGCCGGATCGACCCGCTTGCCGGTTCGGCGCGCGATCTCGTCCTGGAAAGCGAGCACTTCTTCCTGCGCCAGTGCCTTCGGGACCTCGACCGGATTGGCATCGAGCACCTTGCCCAGCACCTGATTGCGCAGTCGCGTCTTGATGGCGTTGTCGAGCTCGTTCTGCATGCTCTCGCGAACCGCAGCGCGCAGGGCCTCGACCCCACCCTCGGCGACACCAAAGATTTCGCAGAACTTCTCGTCGACCTCGGGCAGTCGACTCTCGGCAACCGAGAGTACCTTGACGTCAAAGAAAGCCGTCTTGCCTGCGAGCTTTTCGCTCGGGTAGGTCTCGGGAAAGGAGACCATCAGTGAGGGCGTCTCGCCCGCCTTGCGGCCGCGCAGTCCATCCTCGAAATCTTTGAGCATCTGGCCGCGACCAAGCACCACTTTGACCCCTTCGGCGGAGCCACCCTCGAACGCCTCGCCGCCCACCGTGCCCTGAAAATCGATGGTGAGCTGATCGCCATCGGCGGCGGCCTTGTCGGTGTCGACAAACTCGGCGGCCTGGCGGCGCATCGACTCGATCATCGAGTTCACATCGTCCTCAGTCACTTCCGCGGCGTATCGCTCCAGCGTCAGCCCGCTCAGCGGCTGGATCGTGATCTCGGGGAAAATCTCGACGAGGGCCACGTAGCGCAGCCCGGCCTGCGGATCTTCGGAGAACTGCTCGATCCGAGGATCAGACGCGGGACGCAGGTTCTGCTGCTTGGCAGCCTCGACGAACGAGGTTCGGAGCAGGTCATTAAAGACCTCAGAGCGGACTTGATCGCCGAACTGCTGCCGAACCACCGCCATCGGCGCCTTGCCGGGGCGAAAACCCTTGAGCCGCACGCTCTGGGCCACTTGCCGAAATCGCTGGTTGAGTGCATCGCCGACGCGCGACGCCGGGACCGACACTTCGAGCCGACGCTCCAGGTTCGAAACACTGCTGACTGATACCTGCATGGTCATTCCTGAAAGGTTACAAAAATGGTGCGAAAGGAGAGACTCGAACTCTCAAGGGTTACCCCGCTGGAACCTAAATCCAGTGCGTTTACCAGTTCCGCCACTTTCGCCTCGGAGCGGGGATGGTGGGCCGTGTAGGGATCGAACCTACGACCAATTGATTAAGAGTCAACTGCTCTACCAGCTGAGCTAACGGCCCATATTGTCTAAATTGGGGTGGACGATGGGACTCGAACCCACGACGGCCGGGATCACAACCCGGGGCTCTACCAACTGAGCTACGTCCACCGTCGATCAAATTCCCATCATCTCGCGGTTCCTCAGCCGCTTTTGGACGGCCTACCCTTTGGACCACCAACCCTGCGAGAGGCTTGGCGCGCCCGGCAGGAGTCGAACCTGCGACCTACGGCTTAGAAGGCCGTTGCTCTATCCAACTGAGCTACGGGCGCCCTCGCAAAGCCATTCAACCATGGATCGGACTGGTCGGGGCAGAGGGATTTGAACCCCCGACCCTCTGCTCCCAAAGCAGATGCGCTACCAGACTGCGCCATGCCCCGACGACCGATGCCGCCGCGATGTCAGCCCTTAGGTACGCTGCCACGCTTTAGACCCATCGCGGGGCGCGAATGATACGGGGTGGGGTGAATCACCGTCAAACCTAACCGATCTCCGGCGTGCGAGACCGTCGGTTTTTGAAAACAAAACTGGTCGGGGGATTTGAGTCTCAAATTATTCATTACTTTCGCCTTGACCCACCCGTTCCGCCGCCGATAGAATTCGCGGGAATTTTGCAGAGGTACCCCCCGCCCATGGATAAAAAGACCCGCTTGGCATCGATCGCCGCTCTCGCGACTATCGTACAGCTGGCATCATTTCATGCCGTTGCGCAGACGTCGCAACCGGCCCAACCCACCACGCCACCGGCGCAACCCGCTGGCTCGGGCGCTGCCGCCTCGCAAGGCGGTCAGGCTGCGGGAACGGGAGCTGCCACAACCGGAACCGGTACGGCGGCAGGCTCTGGCGCCGCGGCTGCCGGTGCGGGCGCTGGCGCTGCTGCGGCAGGTGCCGGGATCGCCATTCTGCCGGCCGTGATCGCCGTTGGCGTGATCGGATTGGGTATCGCCGCCGTCGATAACGGCGACAGCAGTGCGGCACCGCCGGCTCCGCCGCCACCGCCGCCACCGCCACCGCCGCCACCGCCGCCGCCGCCGCCGACGACGACCACGGTGACGACGATCACGACGACGACCACCACGTCGGGAACGCGGTAACAGTCCCCTAAAACAAAAAGCCCGGGCTGGTCCCGGGCTTTTTTTTGCCCCGAAGTCGGCGAGCGAGGGCTATCAACGCTGACCGATGAAGGCCAGCGATATCGGCGACCCGCCCGGCGCCATCGAGGCTTCGATCAACGAAATATTGCCGCTTTGATCGAACTCGACTACGTGCGTTGATCTGAGGGTGCGATCGGCAGCGACACTGCTGCATTCCTGTCGCCAACCGTAACGCGATTCGCTGAGTCGCCAGCTTCGGATCGGCGAACATCGCGCGCGGACAGCCGGCGAACCCGCACGCGCATACCACCGCTCATCGCCTTCCACCCCCGACTCATACCGACCGAAAGCCCCAGGGACACCATCGATGACGATGATCGTCTCACCGTCCCACTCGAGGCGTAATCCGTTTCCGTTCGCGAACACGACGCGCCGCCCAGAGGCTTCAATCGGATATAGGAGATAGCTCACACCATTGAAGGACAGCGTCCACGCATAAGCCGCGAGGCGTGGATCTTGACCACCCGTGGGTATCAGGCGCTTGACCGTGTCGACCTGCGGCGAGCGCAGAGCGCATCCTGAGAACGATAGCCCGCAGATGACGAGCGCCACCGCAAGCAAAGATGGACGAATGATCATTCGGGGATCATCCGATCGGTATTGTGTCTGAGGCGATCGCCATGGGTGGATCGCATGTTTTCCCACAGGCTGCCAGGCCAGTGATCGAGCATGCGGCCACCATCGCGATTGATCGAACGAAGAATGCTGCGATAGCTGCCACGCGTGTTCTTTGGCGAATAAAGATCGAAGGGGATATTGAAGATCAAGCCCTTGTCGAACGAACCCTCACCAAAGACGCTGAACGGGACATCAGTCAAGGTCGCAAAAGCCCCGATCGACCAGCCGTTAGCAAATCGCTTTTGAATCTCCAGCGTGGCACCCACGTCTCGCGCGAGGTAGCGGCCCGCATGGATAGCGACGTCAACATCACGAAACGGCGTCACCCAGTAGGCGCTGACGTGTCCTGTGATCGTGCGGTAATCGCGCACACCCCATTTCTTGTCGAAGTCACGCTGCACGACAGCATTGAGGTTGGCACCAAACGCCAGATTTGACTCTCCGCGTCGCCACAACAGGTCCATGCCGACACCCGAGTACATCTCCTCAAGCATCCCGCCATAGGCTTGATAGTAGAGATCCTCGGACAATTTGCCGCGCTTGGTGAGTACCAGTTGATCGAAGCCGCTCTCGCCCTGCTGCAGATAATTTTTGAGCTCGGTACGCACCGGCGGCAGCTGAGATTCGCCCTCGCGAGTGATGCGTCCGAATTGACTCTTGATGTTCTGCATCCAGATACCCGTTGCACCCCAACCGCTGCCGAGATCGACATCGGCGCGCACACGTAGCGCGAGTTGGTAGAGCAACGGGAAATCCGGATCGAATAGATAGGCGCGCCCATTGAGTCCCAGATTCCATTCGCCGTTCGGATAGCTGTACTCGCGAACCTCATCGGGATCGGTGATTTCTCGTGGCGAACCGATGTCGATCGGCCGCGACGCTGCCGCGAAGACGGGTAGTCGATCGCGCGGCGGCCGCGTATACGTCACTGCATACGTCGGCATACCGAGCGTGGTGCCGGTCAGCGCTACTCGGTCGACCGTGTTGGGAGCGTACTGGTCGATCAAATCAAAAATACGACGGATCGCATCGGCCTCGACCTGGTAGACGCCATTGCTGAAGCGCAAGTGCATCGTCTCCTGATCGATGGCCATCTCGTGCACGAGGAGACCCGAGGTTTCGGCATCGACGACAAAGCGTGTCCACCAATCGGCACCACGATCGAGCTCTGCCGCAGGGGCGAGCCCCGACGAAGTACCGAAGCCGTTTGGTGTCTTGCGCGGCGACTCGGCACCCGCATCGAGCGCTGCAGAAATTTTGAGTGCGAGGCTGTTGCCCTGTTGCCAACTCAGCCCAAGACGAACACCGGGAGTCGCCAACCACTCGACGCCATAACTGAGCGGCGATGCATCGGCAATCGTGCCAAAGGCACGTTCACGTTCGTAGGAGTCGCTGTTGTAGGCGGCGACCACCTCCAGCGGCATGCCCGGCACGCTATAACGGAGTCCGCCGAACACACCAATCTTTGATCCGTGAAAGTACGAATCGAGCGAAAACTGCCCACCGCCCTGCGCGGCGCTACCACGAGTTTTGAACCGATCCGAAAGCGTCGTCAGCGGGTTTGACGCGATGTCCCTCTCGGCGAAGCGACCCCAGCCGAGACCGAGCGTCAGATCGAGATTGCCATAGCGTTTCGAAGCGACGAGGTACTCCGCGCCCCATTGCCCTGTCCCAAGCAGGTCGCGAATACCCACCACGACCGAGGGCAGCTGCTCCGTCTCATCAAGCAAGCGGTAACGTACTTCGAAGCTGCGATCTCTGATGCCGTCACAGAACGTCGCTTCGGCGAAGCACCGCACACCCGGAATCGGCGAAATTTTACGCGCATTAAAAATGGTATATCGAAAACTCGCCTCGAGACGATCACCGGCCTGGAAGCCGAGAGCGTAGATATCCGCGACATCCTTGCGCGAGTAGGTCGTAGTGAATGTGTTCTCGTCCTGCATGCGCGCGGAGGGGATATCGAGCATACCGCCGACACCGAAATCATTGACCTGCGCCGATGCCAATGGACTGGCGGCGAGCAGAAGCGCGCAGGGTGCCCACGTCGCTTTGGGACGGAAGGCTCTCGTGCTTGACGGGTGGCACTCCATGCTCATGCCGAGGGCTTCAGGCGCCCAGCGACTTCAGGAGCTGCCGAACCGAGCGAAGCTTGGCGTCGCGGTCCATTGCGCTCGCCGGGCTCGTCGCACTCGCCTCGCTCGTTGCCAGCATCTCGTTGCACACCCGCTTGCCCGCCTCGACACCAAATTGATCGAATGCGTTGATCCCCCAGACCACGCTCTGCACAAAGACCTTGTGCTCATAGAGCGCGATCAGCGCGCCGAGTGCTCGCGGCGTGAGTTCATCGAGCACGAGCACGCTTTGCGGTCGCGAACCCGGATGTCGACGATGCGCATCCGCGCCCTGCTGGCCCATGGCAAAAGTTTCGATCTGCGCAAGACCGTTGGCGGTGGCAAGCGACTGAGCCTTGGTGTCGCCGATCGGCGAAACACGCAGCAGGATCACATCGAGCGCGGCACGCAGCGTCCCCTGGTGCAACAACTGAAAGAACGAATGCTGCGCGTTGTTACCGGGCTCGCCCCAGACGACCGGCGCGGTTTCCCAACTCACCGGTTGCCCCTCGCGAGTCACGGACTTGCCGTTGCTCTCCATCTCGAGTTGCTGCAAGAACGCCGGAAAACGCGCGAGCCGCTCGGAATACGGCAGCACCGCGAGCGTCGGAATCTTCAGGAAGTTGATGTTCCACACACCCACGAGTGCCATCAGCGCGGGCAGATTGTCCGCCCAGGGCGCAGTGCGGAAGTGTTCGTCCATGGCGTGCGCGCCGGCGAGGAATTCTTCGAATCGCGCACTACCGACGGCCATCGCCAAAGAAATACCGACCGCCGACCACACCGAATAACGGCCACCGACCCAGTCCCACATCGCGAATCGACGGTCGACAGCGATGCCGAAACGATCCATCGCCGCGGCATTCACCGAGACGGCCGCGAAGTGATTGGGAATCGCCGATTCGCCGAGATGCTCAAGGATCCAGGCTCGCGCACGCTCGGCGTTGGCGAGCGTCTCCTGAGTGGTGAAGGTTTTGGAGCAAATGATGAAGAGCGTGCGCGCAGGATCAAGCTCTTGCAAAAGATCATGCAGCGCGATGCCATCGACGTTGGAGACAAAATATACCTTGGGTCCGTTCGCGAGCGAACGCAACGCCTGCACCACCATGGCGGGCCCAAGATCAGAGCCGCCGATGCCAATATTGATCACCGTGTCGAATGCGCCGCTCGCGCGGATCTCATCGGCAAAGGCGAGCATACGGCGGCGTTCGGCGAGGACTTCGGCGGTTGCGCTGGTCACATCGCGGGTCAGATCGCGGGTCATGTCCCGGGTCAGGTCGCCAGTCATCACGGCAGGCCGGCGCAATTGCACATGCCACGCCGCACGCTGCTCGGTGTTGTTGATGGGCTCGCCGCGCCACATCGACTCGATCGCACCACGCATATCGACGGTATCGAGCAGCTGCGTGAGTGCGGCCAGCACAGACTCATCGATGCATTGTCGCGAGAGATCGAGCCGCAGCCCCGCGGCAGAACGCGTATAGCGCTGCTCGCGCTCCGCATCCGCTGCAAACGCCGCAGGCAAATCAAAGTTTGCGCGCTGCGCCGCGAGCTCCTGCAATACGCCCCAAGCGGGCGTCAGCGGCGCGGGCAGGCGCATGGTCACGCCCGGCCGTGAAAACCCGCGATGCAATCAACGACATATTGCAACTGCTCGCGAGAAAGTTCGGGAAAGATGGGTAGCGCCAGGGTCTCGGCAGCCGCCCGCTCGGACTCGGGGAAATCGGCTGCGGCATGACCCAGATAGGCGAAGCATTCTTGCCGGTGCAGCGGCACGGGGTAATAGATTTCGGTGCCCACGCCAGAGGCGATCAGGTGCGCCTTGAGGCCGTCGCGATTGGGCGAGCGGATTACGAACTGGTTGTAGATGTGACGGCCCGGGAGCGCAGCCGGCAGGGTGACGATATCTTTGAGACCCGCCTTCTCGAAGGCGCCGAAATAGAAGCAGGCGTTCTCCTGTCGCGCACGACTCCAGTCATCAAGATGACGCAGCTTGATGACGAGCACCGCCGCCTGTAGCTCGTCGATACGGAAATTGCCGCCGACGAGCTGGTGATAGTACTTGGGCTCCATGCCGTGCACGCGAATCTTGGCGAGCTTCGCGGCCAGCTCGGCATCGTTGGTGACGCACATCCCGGCATCGCCGAAGGCACCGAGATTTTTGGTCGGAAAAAAACTCAGGCAGCCGATGTCGCCGATGCTGCAGGCACGTCGTCCTTGACCGTCCGCGGAGCCGATCGCCTGCGCAGCGTCCTCGATCACGCGCAGTCCGAACTCGCGGGCAAGCGCCATGATCGAATCCATCTCGACCATCTGACCGTAGAGATGGACCGGCATGATGGCCTTGACGCGCTTGCCGGAGCGACGGTGCAGCAGGGCGCCATCGCGCTGCTCACACTGCTCGCGCAACAAGCGCTCGACCGTCGCCCCAGTCAGGTTGAAGGTCGACGGATCGATGTCGACAAACAGGGGCAAGGCGCCCACCCGTGCGATAGTCCCCGCAGTGGCAAAAAAAGTGTACGGCGTCGTAACCACAGCATCGTCCGGCCCGATCTCGAGCGCCATGAGCGCTGCGAGCAGTGCATCGGTACCCGAAGACATGCCGATACCGTATCGGCAGCCGCTGTAGGCCGCGACATCCGCCTCGAGCTGCTTGACGGCGGGGCCGAGAATGAAGGCCTGAGCGTCGCAGACCCGCTCGATGGCGGCATCGATCTCGGCCTTGAGGGCCCGGTATTGGGGCTTGAGGTCCAGCAAAGGGACCTGCATCGGGGCTGTCATGCGGCCGATTATAGCCACCCCATGTCACAATAACCGGCCATGACCACCCCAGACATCGCTCGACTCATCGACGGCAAGGCCATCGCCCGCGAGGTCAAAAACGAGGTGCGCGCCGCCGTCGATCGCCTGTGCGCGCTAGGCCAGCGCCCTCCCGGGCTCGCCGTGATCATGGTCGGCGATAATCCCGCCTCGCAGGTTTACGTGCGCAACAAGCGGACCGCTTGCGAGGAGTGCGGGATTCGCTCGGTCGCGATCGATCTGCCGCAATCGACCAGCGAGATCGAGTTGCTGGCCCGCATCGATGCACTCAATGCCGATCCCGAAATCGACGGCATCTTGGTGCAGCTCCCTTTGCCCGAGCACATTCGCCAAACCGAAGTGGTCGAGCGCATCGACCCGCGCAAGGACGTCGATGGCTTTCATCCCTACAACATTGGTCGACTCGCCGAGCGTAATCCGCTAATTCGGCCCTGCACGCCCTATGGCGTGATCCGCATGCTCGAGCACATCGGCGTGTCGGTGAAGGGTCGGCATTGTGTGATCGTCGGTGCCTCCAATATTGTGGGCCGGCCGATGTCGCTCGAGTTGCTGCTGATGGGCGCAACCACCACGGTCACCCACCGCTTCACCGATGACCTCGCCCATCACGTGCGTGAGGCAGAGATTCTGGTGGCCGCCGCCGGCAAGCCCGGCCTCGTGCGGGGCGAGTGGATACGCCCTGGTGCAGTGGTCGTCGACGTTGGCATCAATCGCCGCGTCGACGGCACGCTCTGCGGCGATGTGGAGTTCGAAGCGGCCGCACGCCGCGCCGCATGGATCACGCCCGTGCCGGGCGGCGTCGGCCCGATGACGGTCGCCATGCTCATGAAAAACACGCTCGAGGCGGCATTGCGACGAGTAAACAAGCCGCGGACTTGACTGGCGCGCGGATGGTTAGCTCTCGCATCGCCCTCAATCAGTATGCCGCAGGCGATCCTGCCGCGGCATCGGGGACGGCCTACGCTGCTTTAACCCTCGCGCCGGCAGATGCAATTGCGTTGAACGTGTTGATGCTTGTCGAGGCGGGCGCTGACAGACTGTCCTCCGCAATCTGCTATGGATCGCGCGCCATACACTGTGATCCGTTGGCGTTTGAAATCCGAATCAACCTCGGCTATTGCCTCCAGCGGCAACACAACGATGCGGAGGCCCTGCAACGCTACTTTGAGGCCTTGGCACTGAGGCCATCTTCACCGGAGGCCAACTACAACGCCGGCGTGAAACTTCACCGCTCTGAGAACTGGCAGACAGCGACAAAATTCTATTTCAGAGCTCTTCTCAGCAGGGCGGTCTGGCCAGAGGCCGAAATGAATCTTGCTCAGATCCAACTGCTGGTAGGCGATTGGTCCTCAGGCTGGATCCGATATGAATCCCGTTTACGTCTCAAAGAGGCGGAGTTAAATACACCGAAAAATCTACCCGGCGTCGAATGGAACGGCATTGATTCACTAAACCGAAAATCCCTGATTCTTTGGTGCGAACAAGGGCTAGGTGACTCGATACAGTTTTTCCGGTATGCAATTGCTGCCGCCGATGCAGGCGCCGTAGTCGGTTTGCTTACACCATCGCCCCTCATCCGGCTTTTCAAGTCTGTCGAGCGAGTGAGGATTTTGCCCGATAATTTTGATCCTGGACCATACGACTACCATAGGGCGCTCATGAGCATGCCCGGACTTATGGGCTCTAAACCCGATAATGTTCCATTTTCGGATAGACCATATATTGAGGCGTGCCGCTCAGAAGTCAGCGCATGGTCAGAAAGACTCGGAGATACCAAAGGACGACTTCAAGTAGGAATTACGTGGCGAGCTGGCAAGGTCTCAAAGGCGCAAGGTCGTGATATACCGCTCCATGCGATAATGCGGTTACTTGACGTGGACGCAGATTTTCACGCCCTTGCAAAAGAAATAGATCCCGAAGAAGAAGCGCTGTTGTCGTTTTTTCGAATCAATGTTCACTCTAATAAATTCGTCGATTTCGCCTCTACAGCCGGACTTGTTTCACTGATGGATATAGTTATCTCAGTGGATACCAGCGTAGCCCATCTCTCGGCGGCGATGGGCAAAGAAACCTGGATTTGCGCGCCCTCTCTCCCGGACTGGAGGTGGCTTGCATCTGGGTCACGCAGCATCTGGTACCGGAGTGCGCGAATCTATCGCCAAAGTCGCTCGAATTCATGGGACGACGTAGTTTCACGAATTCGAGAAGACTTGAAACGAGTGATCAATTCTCGACTCACTTGAAGTCACCTCGTTCCGGCGTTCGCAACTCGTTGATTTTGGTCCAACGACGGCCGCAATGTACATGAAAAACACGCTCGAGGCGGCGTTGCGCAAACGCTGCTAGAGACCGCCCCCTTTATTCGAGAGATTGCACGACATGGCTACAACGCTGACGAGCAAAGGACAGGTCACGATACCGAAACGGATTCGCGACGCGCTCGGGCTGAAGCCCGGGCACCGGGTGGAATTCAGTGTGGGCGATAACGGCACCGTGGTCATTCATCGAGCTCAGACTGGCAAGCCACGACCCGGGACTAAAGATTGCTTCGCTGCAAGTCGCGGCATCGCCCAAACCGACTGGCGAACTGACCAGTTGATGGCACTGCTTCGCGACTGAATATCCGTGGTTCTGGGTGCAGCGAGACATCTAGCGCGCAAAGACGACCCTTACTGCCGTCGCCACACGGTCACGCCGCCCGGCTTGTCCTCGAGCACGATACCGGCCGCCACGAGCTCATCACGAATCTCGTCCGAACGCTTGAAATCTTTGGCCTTGCGGGCTGCCTGCCGCGCGGCGATCGCGGCCTCGATACGGGCCTCGTCCCAAGCACCCTCGCCCGTCGCGGCTGCGGTCTTTGCAGCCCTGAACCACTCCTCGGCAGGCAAGCTCAGGAGTCCGAGCACGGCGCCGATGGCACGCAACTCGCGCGCGCTCGCGGTGGCCTCGGCCTCCTGCCCCGCACTGCGGGCGCGGTTGATCTCGCCAGCGAGGTTCTGCAGCACGGCGATTGCCTCAGGCGTATTGAAGTCATCGTCCATGGCGGCATGAAAGGCCTGCCATGCCGCGGACTCTGCGCCGGGTGCGCCGTTGACGAGCCCATCCGGAGACGCCGCGGCGATCGCTGCCGACGTGACGGGCGGCGCATCGAGACCACGCAGCGCGGTATACAAGCGCCCGAGCGCAGCGTCGGCTTGGTTGATCTGCTCGAGAGAATAGTTGATCGGGCCGCGGTACTGACTGGAGGTCAAAAAATACCGCAGCACTTCGGGATGACGGATATGGCCGGAAGCGAGTACGTCGCGGATTGTGAAAAAATTGCCGAGCGACTTCGACATCTTCTCTTCGTCGACATTGACGAAGCCGTTGTGCATCCAAAGATGCGCGAAGTGATCACCCGTTGCGGCGCAAGACTGGGCGATCTCGTTCTCGTGATGCGGGAACTTGAGATCCATGCCGCCGGCATGGATGTCGAAGTGACTGCCGAGAATCTCGGCAGACATGACTGAGCACTCGATGTGCCAACCCGGGCGTCCGGGGCCCCAGGGCGACTCCCAGGAGGGTTCGCCGGGCTTGGCTTTCTTCCAGAGCACGAAATCGAGCGGGTCGCGCTTGGCGGTATCGACTTCGATGCGCGCGCCGGCGCGAAGATCGGCGAGCCGCTTGCCCGAGAGCTGGCCATAGGGCGCAAAGCTCGCCACTGCGTACATGACGTCGCCATCGCTCGCGACATAGGCATGCCCCTTGTCGATCAGCGTCTGCGTCAGCGCGATCATGCCGGGCACGTATTGCGTTGCCCGCGGCTCATGATCGGGACGCAGGATGTTGAGGCGATCGTAGTCCTCGTGCATCGCCGCAATGAAACGTTCGGTGAAGGTGCCGATCGGTTCGCCGAGTTCAGCGGCGCGGCGGATGATCTTGTCGTCGATGTCGGTGATGTTGCGAACAAAGATCACACGATAGCCGCGGTGCAGTAGATAGCGCCGCACGATGTCGAAAGCGACTTTCGAGCGAGCGTGACCGATATGACAAAAGTCATAGACCGTATCGCCGCAGAGATACATGCGGATCTCGCCGGGCCGGATCGGCGCAAGCGTTTCCTTGCGGCCCGTGAGCGAATTGTGGATGCGAATCATGCGCGCGATGATAGCTGCTCGAATCGCGCTGCGGCGCGCGCTGCACCGATCAAGCTGAGCAGCGGCGCCATCTCGGGGCCGTGCGCTGCACCGGTGAGCGCCTGACGCAGCGGTTTGAAGAGCTCCGGTCCCTTGCGCCCCGTCGTCGTCTTGATGGCCTGCGTGACCGCCTTCCAATCAGTACCGTGCTCGCGCACAGCCGCCGCGGCAGCGGCAAAGAACTCGGCGCCCGCAGCCTCGATGATGCTCCGGCCCTCGGCATCGGGCGGTGGCACGTCGCCGAACACCACGCTCACCCAGTGCGTGATCTCGGCGGGCAAGATGAGATTGTTGCGGATGACCTCGACGAAGTCCCGCGCAGCCGATGCCTCGAGTCCCGCTGGCAGATACGCCTGCACCCACTCCACCGCCTGCTCGATCGTGAGTGCGTGCACAGCCTGTTTCTGCCAGACCTCGAGTTGCACCGGGTCGAAGCGCGCCGGCGAGCGCACGAGGTGCGCGGGGTTGAAGGCAGCGGCGAGCCTGTCCGGGCTTTCGAGCGCATGCAGATCACTCGAGTGACCGAGACGAAACAGATGATTGACGATGGCCTGCGGCAAATAGCCGAGTTCGCGCAACTCGCGCAAAGATTTCGCCCCGAAACGCTTGGAGAGCGGCGAACCGTCGCCGCTCGTGATCAACGAGAGATGGCCATACCGAGGCGCCTCGAGACCGAGTGCCTGCGCAATCAGCAGTTGGCGCGGAGTGTTCGACAAATGATCCTCGCCCCGCAAGACCACCGTGACACCGGTCAGCGCATCATCGAGCACGTTCGAGAAGAAAAACGCTGCCGAGCCATCGGCGCGCTGCACGATAAAATCTCCGATATCGGCGCACTCGAAACGCTGTTCGCCGTGCACTAGGTCAATGAATTCGATACGTCCGGACTCGGGCACCCGAAAGCGCAGGGTCGGCCTGCGACCCTCGGCCACTCGCGCCGCCCGTTGATGCGCATCGAGGTTGCGGCAGGTACCGGCGTAGCGTGGCGGTCGCCCCGCAGCGAGTTGGGATTTGCGGCTGACTTCGATCTCGAGCGGCGTGCAGTAGCAGGGATAGACCCAGCCCTGACCCTGCAGCTGCGCCAACGCCTGATCATAGATCTCGCCACGGCGACTTTGCGCGACCACCTCGCCGTCCCAGTCGAGCCCAAGCCAGCGCAGATCCTGCATCAGCAGCGTCGTGTATTCGGGTTTGCTGCGCTCGGCGTCCGTATCCTCGATGCGCAGCAGGAATCGTCCGCCGTCGCGGTGTGCCAGCAGCCAGTTGAAGAGCGCGGTGCGGGCGTTGCCGAGGTGCAGCTCGCCGGTTGGGCTGGGCGCGAAACGAGTGGTGGTCGTAGGGGTCATCTGAGATATGCGGTGAGGACTGGTCGCCGGCATTTTACGGCTAGAATCCCCGCGTGCGTCATCTCTTCATCTCCGATCTGCACCTTGATGCCGCGGCACCCGCGACCGTCACGACTTTCCTGAATTTTCTCGCCCACGAAGCGCGCGGCGCGACCTCGCTGCACATCCTTGGCGATTTATTCGAGACGTGGATCGGTGATGACGATCCGGATCCCACGCGAGACGCCATCTGCCGCGAACTGCGGGCGCTGGTTGACTCGGGCACCGTGCTCTATGTGATGCAGGGAAATCGTGATTTTCTGTACGGAGCGGTGTTCGAGCAACGCAGCGGCGCCACGCTGCTTCCCGATCCGGTGATCGCGGCACTTGGCGCCGAGCGCGTGCTGCTCACCCATGGCGATCTGCTCTGCACGGGTGATCATGCCTATCAAGAACTGCGCAGTACGCTGCGCGATGCGCGATTTCGGGATCGCGTGCTTAAGTTGCCGATCGAAGCACGTCAGCTGCTCGCCGACGCCGCACGCGCCGGCAGCAAGGCACACACCCGCATAGCTGCCGATCACATCATGGATGTGACGCCCGAGGCGGTCACCGCAGCCTTTGAGGCGGCCGGTGTTCTGAAAATGATCCACGGGCACACGCACCGCCCCGGCACCCATCGCCACTCGACGGCGCTCGGTGAAGCCGAACGCGTCGTGCTCGCCGCTTGGGACGCGCAGGGCGAGTACCTCGAGATCACCCCGAATGATTGGCGGCGGAAAGTGGTTTCGACGGGTCGCTGACTCTGTGTATAGTCATGTGTGGAGGTCCACACATGGCTACCAATCTGTCCATCGATCCGGCATTGCTCGAACAAGCGCTGGAAGTCAGCGGCGAAAAAACCAAGAAGGCCGCCGTCACCAAAGCATTGGAAGAATTTATTGCCCGACGCCGTCAAAAACGACTGTTGCAGCTCATGGGCACGCTGGAGTGGGATGACCGCTACGATTACAAGGCCGAGCGATCCCGTCAGTGATTTTCGTCGATACCAGCGTCTGGTCGTTGTTTTTGCGGCGTGATGGCGAACGGCAAGAACTGCAGGTCACCCGACTAAAGACTGCTCTCGAAACCGGTGAATCGATTTTCACGACGGGTATTGTGCTGCAGGAGATTCTGCAAGGCGTCGGCAACCCGCGCTCCACCGCACTGATTTTGGAGCACTTCGCTGCCATTCCCTGCATCGCGCCACAACGCGCAGACCACGTGGATGCCGCGGCGCTGCGCAATACGTGCCGCCGCGCGGGATCGCAGATCGGCACCATCGACGCATTGATCGCGCAGCTCTGCATCCGACATGGACTGATGTTGCTGACGACCGATCAGGATTTTTTGCGAATCAAAAAAATCTCAGCCCTGCAAGTCTGGCAGCCCTGAGTGAAAGCGAAACTCGGGGTCGGGTGTGACGATCAGTTGCGCCTCGATGTCAGCAAGCTCTTGCAGACGCGCTTGCCACGAACGCTCGCGGATCGACTCCGGATGGGTCTTGGCGTGAGCCTCGGCGAGCTTCAGGTACAACTCGAAATGCCGCGCCTCCGAGGCCTGTAGCCCGGCGTAGAGATCGGCCACGGGTGGCGGCAAACCCTCGCCCGCCGGCAAGGCCGCAAGCAGCCGGAACCGCTCACAGGATCGCGCCTCGATGAGGGCACCGCAGAGCAACAAATCGAGCTTGCGAAACGGCTCGTGGGTTTTCATTGCCACGCGCAGGCCCGCGGCATAGCGACCGGGCTTGCGACGCAGGTACGAGACGGCATGCTCCTGCATCAACTTGTCCACTTGCTCGAAGTGGCGCAGCTCCTCGCGCGCGAGCTTGGAGAGTCGCGTGGCAAGCGAGCGATCCTCAGGATAAGCGAACATCAGCGCGAGCGCCGTCGAGGCGGCTTTTTTCTCGCAGTTGGCGTGATCGGCCAGCAACTCCGGCCAGCGGCGGACCGCCTCGGCGACCCACTGCGGCGGCGTGGCGGCGCGCAGCGGTCCGAACATCACACGCCGCGAACGATCTTCAGCGAACTCGCACCGATGCGCTTGCGCGCCTTGGCGGCATCGGAGCGTTCCTGCTGCAGTCGCGCCAGAAACTCCGGGGTCACATCCGCAGTGATGTACTTGCCGGAGAAGCACGAGGTGTCGAATTCTTTGACCTGCGAGTCGTCGTGCTGGCAGGCAAATTCAAGATCGACGAGGTCCTGATAGATCAGCCAGTCGGCACCGATCACCTGACGAACTTCTTCCTCGGTGCGCCCCGAGGCCACGAGCTCGCTGGCTGCCGGCATGTCGATGCCATAGACGTTCGGGTGACGAACAGGCGGCGCTGCCGAGGCAAAGTAAACCTTGCGCGCCCCGGCCTCGCGGGCCAAATCGATGATCTGCGCCGAGGTCGTGCCACGTACGATCGAGTCATCCACCAGCAGCACGTTCTTGTTGCGGAATTCGAGATCGATCGCGTTGAGCTTTGAGCGGACGGATTTCTGGCGCTCTTCTTGACCGGGCATGATGAAGGTGCGACCGATGTAGCGGTTCTTGATGAAGCCCTCGCGGAACTTGAGGCCTAGCCCCTGCGCCACCTGCAGCGCCGCCACACGGCTCGTATCCGGAATCGGGATCACGACGTCGATGTCGTGATCGGGACGCTCGCGACGAATCTTGTCGGCAAGGCGATCGCCCATGCGCATGCGCGCACGCTGCACCGACACGTTGTCGATGATGCTGTCGGGCCGCGAAAAATAAACGTACTCGAAAATGCAGGGTGCCTGGCGGGTCGTAGCCACGCACTGCTGCGTGTGCATCCGTCCTGCCTCGTCGATGAAGACCGCCTCGCCGGGGGCGATATCGCGGACCTGACGGAAACCGAGCATGTCGAGCGCCACCGACTCGGAGGCGAGCATGAACTCGGGCCCTTTTGGTGTGTCGCGCTGACCAATGACGAGCGGCCGAATGCCGTTCGGATCACGAAAGCCGAGAATGCCGTGGCCAATGACCATCGCCACCACCGCATAGGCGCCGCGACAGCGACGATAGAGCGCCGTGACCGCCGCGAACACGTCGGCGGCCGTCACGCGCGGCGTGCCGACGCGCTGCAGCTCGGAAGCGAGCACGTTGAGCAGCACCTCGGAGTCGGAACTCGTGTTGAGATGTCGTCGCTCCTCGCGAATCAGCACCTCGGCGAGCTCACTGGCATTGGTCAGGTTGCCGTTGTGACCGAGCACAATGCCATAGGGCGCGTTGACGTAGAACGGCTGTGCCTCGGAAGCGTTGTCACCGCCGGCCGTCGGGTAGCGCACATGGCCGATGCCGATATTGCCGCGCAACTCGAGCATGTCCTGCTGACTGAATACATCGCGCACGAGGCCCTGCCCCTTGCGCATGCTGACGAGCCCGTCGACCGCGGTCACGATGCCGGCGGCGTCCTGACCGCGATGCTGCAATACGGTCAGCGCATCGTAGAGACGCTGGTTGACGGGGCTCTTGCCGACGATGCCTGCGATGCCACACATGGAATCAGCCTCGATGAATCAGGTAGGGATGCTCGGACGATCAAAAATACTTTGTTGACGGAGTAACGCATCGAAATCGACCAGACTGTCGAGCAGATCCGCCGCAGTCGTCGCCGCGTTGCTGAGTTTTGAAGCCTTCCAGATCTCGGCTTCGGCGAGATCGAACTGCAAACCCAGCAAGGTGAGCAGAGCGATCACGATGGCGCCACGCGCCGCACCGAACAGCAAACCGAGCATGCGGTTGATGGGAGCAAAGATCGACGCGTTGATGGATTTGCCGAGTAGCGCGCCCACGACCGACACGACCGCGAAGGTCAGGATACCCACCAGCAAACAGGCGATGAGCCCCTGGTATTTTTCGGTGGTCACCCACCCCTCGAGCAACGGTCTCGCGATCTCGCCGTAGTGAGCGCCGATGTACAGCGCCGCGACCCAGGACAAGAGGCTGAAGACTTCGGCGATGAGTCCCCGCGCAAAACCGAGCACGGCAAAGACGAGGAACACGACCATGATCACGATGTCGAGCCACGTCATGCTATTTCACCACCGATCCGGCATGGCCTGAGTCTGCCAATCGCTTGAGCAAATCGTTGGCTGCTGTGCGATCCGCCACCGGACCCACGCGCACGCGATGCAAGACCTTGCCATCGCGACGGATCTCATCGACTTTGACGACGAAGCTGCCGGTCTTCAGTTTGTTGGCGAGATTGGTTGCACTCGCACGATTCACGAACACCCCGAGCTGCACGTAGTAGGCCTCGGCGCTGGAGACCGCGGGCGGCGGCGCGTTCTGCGCAGGCGGCGGGACGACGGGGGGTGACGTCTCAGCGGACGGCGATGTCGCAGCAGGGGGCGTCGCAACCGCAGCCGGTGGCGTCACAACCGCAGCCGGTGGCACCGGGAGATTCAACGGAGCGGTCGGTGGCGCGGGCAGCGGCTCGGCGGCGAGCGGCGGCGCCACCGCCAGCGGATCGATCGTGCCCTGCGTAAGATCGATGTCGAAACTTCGCTCGGCGCTGTCGGGCGCGCCTGCCGACGAGCCGCGCGGGTCCGTGGCCCGCCCGGAGCCCGTGAGCAATTCGGGCAGCAGCAGCACAGCCAGGAGCACGAGGATCACGGCACCCGTGAGCCGGTGTTTGAGCGCGGTATCCAAGCTGGGAATTATATCCCAAGCCAATCGAGCGCCGGCCCAACCACATGGAATGAACCGAACACCACGATGCGATCCTGCGCACCCGTGAGCGCCCGGGCCGTCGCGCAACCATGCGCCACGTCCGGAGCCAGCGCGACACAGGGCAACTCGGCGGGCAAGCGCGCGCGCAGCGACTCAGGCGTACCGCCGCGTGCACCCTCGAGCCCGCAAAGCACCCACTGATCGATCAGTCCATTGACTTGCCGAAGAATCCCGTCGGCATCCTTGTCCCCCAGTACGCCCACCACCCCGACCGTCCGCTGCGCGCGCGGCAGACCTCGCAGCGACTCGGCCAGCATGCGAGCGGAATCCTCGTTGTGGGCCACATCGAGAATCCATTCGGGTTCCCCGGCCTGTCGCGGCGGGAGACGCTGGAAACGACCGCGCAGTCGAACCGTCCGCAGCGCCTGCGAGACGATGGAGGCATCGATCGGGGGCGCCTGCGGCAGACGCGTCTTGAGCAACTCGAGAAACGCAGCGATCGCGGTCGCGGCGTTACGCGGTTGGATCGGCCCCTGCAGCGCGGGGGGCGGCAGCGACTCGAACACCTGCGCCCTGCCTCGCCAACGCCAGTGACCCTGATCGTCCTCGGGTTCGGCCCAAAAGTCGGCGTCGATCCAGTGCGCTATACAGCGCAACTCGGCGAGCGCGGCATGCACGCTGGCCGGCATCGCGGCGGACCCCAGAATCACGGGTTTTCCAGCGCGAAAAATCCCCGCCTTTTCGCGACCGATGTGCTCGACCGTCGGTCCCAACCAATCCTGATGATCGAGGCCGATGGAACACAGCACCGCGACATCGGCCTCGACGATATTGGTGGCATCGAGCTGCCCGCCGAGCCCCACCTCAAGCAGCGCGACATCAATGCGCTGCGACTTGAAGATCTCGAGTGCGGCGAGCGTGCCGTACTCAAAGAATGTCAGCGTGACACCCTCGCGCGCCTGCTCGATGCGCTCGAAGGCACTCACCAGCGTCGCATCGTCCACCGGTACATCGTCAATGGCGATGCGCTCGTTGTAGCGCTGCAAATGCGGTGAGGTATACGTGCCCACGCGCAAGCCCGCCGCTCGCGCGAGCGCGGTCAGAAACGCGCTCGTCGAGCCCTTGCCGTTGGTCCCGCCGATGATGATCGTGGGAATAGGCCAAGGCAGCAGCGCGAGGCGCTCAGCCACCTCGCGGACTCGCTCGAGTCCGAGTTCGATGGTCTTGGGATGCTGCGCCTGCTGGTGGGCGAGCCAGTCAGCCAGCTGCATGTTCGGCCGCGGGCGCCGGCGCCGCGCGCATCAGCATGCGCAGTGAGCGGGCGAGCCGCTCGCGCAGCTCGCGACGATCGGCGATGTAATCGATGACGCCATGCTCGAGCAAAAATTCACTGCGCTGAAAACCCTCAGGGAGCTTTTCGCGAACGGTTTGTTCGATGACGCGCGGCCCGGCAAAGCCGATGAGCGCACGCGGCTCCGCGACGTTGAGATCGCCGAGCATCGCGAGACTCGCCGACACGCCACCCGTAGTTGGATCAGTCAGCACCGAGATGAAAGGCAGACGAGCGGCTGCGAGCTCAGTCAGCGCAGCACTCGTCTTGGCCATCTGCAGCAGCGACAGCAGTGCTTCCTGCATGCGCGCCCCACCACTCGCGGAGAAACAAACGAGCGGTGAACGCTGGGCGATGGCCTGATCGACCGCGCGCCGAAAGCGCTCGCCCACCACCGAACCCATCGAGCCCCCAAGAAACTGGAATTCGAAGGCGCAGGCGACGACGGGCATGCCCTCGAGTGTGCCCGCCATGGCGATCAGGGCATCCTTCTCGCCGGTATTTTTTTGAGCCGCCGACAAACGATCCTTGTAGCGCTTGCTGTCGCGAAACTTGAGTGGATCCTCGGGCGTGATACCGGCGCCAATTTCGCTGGCCGAATCCGGATCGAGAAAACGCTGCAAGCGATCGCGGGCCCCGATACGCATGTGATGGCTGCATTTGGGGCAGACGAACAGGTTTCGCTCGAGTTCGGCGCGATAGAGCGGCGAATCGCAGGCCGTACACTTGATCCAAAGTCCCTCGGGGACCGACCGCGAACGGCGCTCGGTCTTGATGCGCGAGGGAACGATTTTCTCGAACCAGGCCATGCGCGAGACTATACCGGATCAGGCAGGCGGAAAGCCGCGGGGTAGTCGATCCGTCGCAACATGAGGCCCTGAGGCTCGGCGGTCGGGGCATTGCGGCGGCGATCGCCGCCGCGCAGCAGCGTGCGTACCTCCTCGGGCTGACGCAAACCGCGACCCACTTCGATGAGCAGCCCGGCGATGTTGCGCACCATGTGATGCAAAAACGCGTTGGCCACGACGTCGATGTGGACGAGTAGCTCCTCGCGGCTGACCTGCAGCGCCTCGAGGCGGCGCACCGGCGATTTCGACTGACAGGTGGCGGCTCGAAACGCGCTGAAATCGTGCTCGCCGACGAGGTGCTGTCCGCCCTCGTGCATGCGTGCGACATCGAGGGGCGCCAGCACCCAGGCGCTGCGCCCCTCGTGCAAGGCGGAGCGCACGCCGCGATTGAAGATCGTGTAGCGATAGTGCCGGCGCAGCGCCGAAAACCGCGCATGAAAAAAATCCGGCACGGGTCGCGCCCAGGCAACGCTCAGCTTGCGCTCGAGATGCGCATTGGTGCCGAGCACCCAGGCACGCGCCGAGCGGACGACCGAGGTCTCGAAGTGCACCACCTGCCCGGCGGCATGCACGCCGGCATCGGTACGGCCGCCGCAGACGAGCTCAATCGGGTGATCCGCCACCAAAGAAATCGCGGCGGTCAAAGATTCTTCAAGAGTACGCAACCCCGGTTGCTGCTGCCAGCCGCAGAAGTGGGTGCCGTCGTATTCGACACCCATCGCCCATCGAGTCATGACTTCGGCAAAGAATCCAGCAAACGCAGGGCTTCGGCGCGCTGCGTTTCGTCGCCCAAACGCAGCGCCGCCTGCAACTCGAGAATGGCGGCATCGTGATGCCCCATCTCGATGAAAGCACGCGCCAGATTGATCTTGCTGCCAGCCTCGTCGACCGGTGGTGGGTCGCCTTCGAGGTCCTCGGCGAGCGACTCATCGACGACGGGCGGTGCGGCCGTCGCAGCCGGTGCCGCGGTGGCAGCGGCGGTGGCAGCGGCAGCGGGCACGCTTCGCGGGCGCGGTGTCTCGCCGAGCAAGACATCGGGCATGCCCTCATTCGCGCGGCTGGCCTTGATCGGCGGCAGGTCGAAGGTCATCTCGGTGCGGGCTGCGACGGGCCCGCCAATGCCGGCGCTCGGCGCCGAATCAGTCTGCTCAAGGGTGATCGAGTCCTCGACCGACGCCGTCGCCGACTCTTCGTTGGCCGCGGCACGCCGAGCGCGCAAAAACGCGAGCAACAGGCCAAGGCTCGTCAAAAACAACAAGGGGATCGCCCACCACGCGAGCGCAGCCCAGCGCCGCGCCTCGCCGAGCCAGACGCCGACTGAGCTCTGAGTAGCGGCGACCACCGCAGCCGCTCGCTCAGCGGCTTCGAGGCGGGCTAGTAACACGGCCGCCTCGGTATCCTTTGCAGCGAGCTGCTCGGTTTTGTCGAGAAGCTCGCCTTGCAAGCGCGCGATTATCGCCTCGGGAGTCTCCGGGACGGGGGGCGCCTCGGCTACAGGCGCCGCAGCGGACGGGGCAGACGCGGCGGGAGGGCTCACAGGCGCGAGACTGAGCGGAGCGGGCGCCTGCGCGGCCGCCGGCGGTCGCGCAGGCGGGGGTACCGGCGCAACGGCGGGAGGCGGCGCGATTTCACGGGTGCCTGCAGCCGCATCGCCAATCGATGTGGCGGGTGTACCCGTCGTGCGCCAGATCCCAAGCGTACGCCCGATCTCGCTCGAGGCGGCCGCGCGCGAGGTCGACACCAGCGTGGCCGACTCCGGCAGCACGATCTCGGAACCCACCAACAACTCGTTCATGCCGCGAGGACCGAAAGCCTGCGGGTTGGCCTGAAAAATCCCGAGCATGGTCTGTGCAAGCGTGGCGCCAGTGGTGGCCGACCACTCGCGCGAAATGGACATCAGCGTTTCGCCGTTGCGCACGACACGCGTGGTCTTGAGACCTGCGGCGGGTGCCGTAGTCTCCCCCGCCACCGCCTCGGGTGTGGCGGTTTGGGCAACGGAGCCAGCCTCTGCACGGGTCGAAAAAGTGGTCTCTGCAGGAGGGGGCGCGGCGGACTCGACGGTCTCGGCAGCCGGCGGTGAGGCCGATGTCGCAACGGCGGGTGCCGCTTCGGGCGCGCCCTGCGGCGCAGCAGGGGCCGTCACGGTTGGTGGCGCACTCGCCAAAGAAATGACGTACTCGCGGAACTTGCGGCCTCGACCCCAATCGGCCACCACCACGAACCGCACCTCATCGGCACTCACCGGCTGCGGCGTACGCAGACGCAGCACGGGCGACATCCCCTCGCCCTGCACCAGTTCTATGCTGGCCGAAGCGAGTTCGGCGGAGCGGGAATTGGCGGGGAGCTGCGGCCTGAGAGATTCGAGCTCGCCGGGAGCGACATCGAGCACGGCGATGTCGATTTCGAGCGGTGCATTGGGTGCCGACTTGAGACTCGCCGCACCGAGATCGATGGCCACGACGGGCAGTGCCGCGAGTGTCCAGAGCGCGCCCGCGGCAAGCGCCACATAAACGCAGCGCGGATTTTTTTGGTGTTGCGTCATGGTTTCACCCCCTCTGCCCCGGAACTCTCGATCCAATCTCAGAGATGATCGCGAATGAGGATCTCGGCGATTTGCACGCTGTTGGTCGCGGCACCCTTGCGGATGTTATCGGAAACCACCCAAAGATTGAGGCCGCGCTCGTGCGAGATATCCTCGCGAATGCGGCCCACGAAGACGCGATCGTCATTGGCGGCATTGACCGCCGCAGTCGGATATCCACCCGGCTCACGCGTGTCGATGATCTTGATGCCAGGCGCTTTCTCGAGAAGCTTGCGCACTTCGGGGACGGTGATTTTGCGCTCGGTCTCGATATTGATGACCTCGGAGTGCCCGAAAAAAACCGGCACGCGCACCGCAGTCGCATTCACGCGAATCTGCTCGTCGGCGAAGATCTTGCGGGTTTCCCAGAACATCTTCATTTCTTCTTTGGTGTAGCCGTTGTCCTGGAACTTGTCGATTTGCGGCACGGCGTTGAAGGCGATCTGTGCGGCGACCACCTTGGGCTTCACCGGACCCTTGCCGCTCATCAGCGCGACGCTTTGCTCGGCGAGTTCTTCGACCGCCTCCTTGCCTGCCCCGGAGACCGACTGATAGGTCGCGACATTGATTCGCTCGATGCCCACAGCATCGTAAATCGGCTTGAGCGCCACCAGCATCTGGATGGTGGAGCAATTGGGGTTGGCGATGATGCGCCGCTTGCGAAACTCGGCGATGGCCGCGGGGTTGACCTCGGGGACGACGAGCGGGATGTCATCGTCGTAGCGAAACTCGGAGGTGTTGTCGATCACGACGCAGCCGGCCGCGGCGGCCTTGGGCGCATAAACGCGCGAGACCTCGCCACCCGCCGAGAACAAACCGATCTGCGCCTGCGAGAAATCGAAAGTGTCGACGTCGAGCACAGGGAGTTTTTTGCCGTTGAACTCGACGCTCTTGCCGAGCGAACGATTGCTGGCGAGCGGAAAGAGCTCGCCGACCGGGAATTTTCGCTCCTCGAGCACCTTGATCATGGTGTCACCCACGAGTCCGGTGGCGCCGAGTACCGCTACATTCCACTGACGAGTCATTTCGCTTTCTCCGTGATCACGGGCGTCGACGAACATACGTCGCCATTCTGTGCCCGATGTCGCAACCAATGATCCATGAGGACGATGGCCATCATCGCCTCGGCGATGGGTGTGGCACGCAAGCCGACGCAGGGATCGTGTCGGCCCGTGGTCACCACATCGACCGGCTCACCGGCGATGTTGATGGTTCGCCCCGGCACCTGAATGCTCGAGGTGGGCTTGAGCGAAGCGTGCACGATGATGTCCTGCCCGCTCGAAATGCCACCGAGTACGCCACCGGCGTTGTTACTGAGGAAACCCGTGGGCGTGAGCTCGTCGCGATGCTCGCTGCCGCGTTGCTCGACGACCCGTACGCCAGCACCGATCTCGACGGCCTTGACTGCATTGATACCCATCATGGCGTAGGCGAGATCGGCATCGAGCCGGTCAAAGACGGGCTCACCGAGACCAGGAGGCACGCCCTGCGCAATCACCGTGATGCGCGCCCCGAGCGAGTCGCCCTCCTCACGGATCTTCCAGATGAGATCTTCCAATTCTTTGACGCGGGCTGGATCGGGACAAAAGAACGGATTGTCGTACGCGGTCTCGGGCGCAATCGGGTCGATTTCGAGCGTGCCGATCTTGCTGAGATAACCGTGTATGTGAATGCCGAGGCGGCTGGCCAAATATTTGCGGGCGATCGCGCCTGCAGCGACACGCATCACCGTCTCGCGCGCCGAGGAGCGTCCGCCGCCCCGATAATCGCGAAAACCGTATTTCTGCTGGTAGGTATAGTCGGCGTGACCAGGACGAAACCGATCCTTGATCTTGTCGTAGTCGCGCGAACGCGCATCGGTGTTCTCGACCAGCAGACCGATCGAGGCACCAGTGGTACGCCCCTCGAAGACGCCCGAGAGGATGCGCACGGCATCGGCCTCTTTACGCTGACTGACGAAATGCGATGTTCCGGTGCGTCGCAAGTCGATGTCGCGGGTGAAATCCGCTGCGGAAATTTCGAGCCCGGGCGGGCAGCCGTCGATGATGCAGCCGAGCGCAGGACCGTGGCTCTCGCCAAAAGTCGTGACCTGAAAAAGGCGGCCGATGGTATTACCGGACATGGCGCTGCAACTGCTCGCGGGTCAATAAAAAAACGCCGCCACCTCCACGCTCGAACTCGAGCCAGGTGAACGGCAAGCGTGGCCAGCGACGGCGGACCAGGGTTTCGGTGTTGCCCACCTCGACGACCAACAGGCCCCCGGGGGTGAGATGTCGCGCCGCCTGTTGCAGGATGACGCGCACCGAATCGAGACCCTGTTTGCCGGCGGCCAGCGCGAGGCGCGGCTCGTGTCGATACTCCGGGGGCAGCGAGCGCAGCTCGCGCGCCCCGACATAGGGCGGATTCGTGACGATGATATCGTACCGACGGCCTTTCAGGGCCGCGAAATGATCCGATTCAATGAAGCGGACACGGCGCGAGAGTCCGAGCGCACGGGCGTTTTCGCGTGCGAGCGTCAACGCCTCGCTCGAGATATCGCTACCCTCGACACGGGCACGCGGCAGGTAATGCGCACAAGCAAGCGCAATACAGCCACCCCCCGTGCACAGGTCGAGCACGTGGCGGACTTTGGCCGGATCGATCCACGGTCGGAACTGCCGCTCGATCAGCTCGGCGATCGGCGAGCGCGGCACGAGCGCCCGCGAGTCCGTGCGCATCGGCAAGCCTGCAAACCAGGTACGACCGGTCAGGTAAACGGCGGGGCAACGCAGCGAGATGCGCAACTCGAGCAAGGCTTCATAGGCGATCCGCTGACGCAATGTCAGCCGACGCGACCAGAGTCGCTCCTCGGGCATGCCTTCGACCTCGAGCACATGCAGCAGCAGGGCTGCCGCGTCATCGAACGGATTATCGGTGCCGTGACCGAAGAAAATGTCGGCCCGCTGCAGTTGTTTTGCGCCGCGCCGCAAGGCTTCGATGGCGGTGATCCGGCGTTGCGCGAGCGATCGACCAGACGGTCGACTCGTGCGGGATTTCGTGTGGGATAATTTGCCCATGAGCGACATTGTGCCATCGGCCGCCCATTCCCCCGAAACACCTTCGCTGAGCCCGGCCGCGCGCGCCTTTATCGCGCTGCAGCACATCCTGCCTCAGCATGGCATCTCGCGCCTCGTGCATGCCGCGGCGCGCAGCCAGACGCCGTGGTTCAAGAATCGGCTGACGCGCGCGTTCGTGTCCGGCTTCACGCCCGATCTGTCGGATGCCGTGCTCGAGGATGCGTTGGCCTACGAGTCGTTCAACGCGTTTTTCACCCGGGCGCTCAAGCCGGATGCGCGGCCACTGCCCTCGGATCCGCTCGCCCTCGCCTGCCCCGTCGACGGCACGGTGAGCGAAATCGGCCGCATCGAGGGCGACCGATTGCTGCAAGCCAAGGGTCGTCATTACACGCTCTCGGCGCTGCTTGCGGGTCGTGAAGAGTGGGTGCAGCGCTTTGCGCGGGGATACTTCGCGACGATCTATCTCGCACCCTACAACTACCACCGTATTCATATGGCGATGGACGGCACGCTGCGCGATGCGTGGTATGTGCCGGGTCGTCTATTCAGTGTCAATCGGGTCACGGCCGATGGCGTCGCCAACCTGTTTGCGCGCAATGAACGCATCGCGTGTTTCTTTGAGAATCAGGGCCTGCACCATGCCTTGCTGCTGATCGGCGCACTGAATGTAGGCAGCATGGAAACCGTCTGGCATGGTGAGGTTGCCCCGCGTCGCGTGCGCGCGCTCACCCGGCTCGAGATCGAACGCAGCGGACAGCCTTACGCGGCCGCACGTGGCGAGGAAATGGGGCGGTTCAACATGGGCTCGACAGTCATTCTGCTGTTCCCGGAGAACAGCATCGAGTGGAACCCAAGCTTCACGCCCGGACGCACCGTGCGGATGGGCGAGACCCTTGGTCACCGGCGCCCATCGTGACCGAATGGCGCCCCACGGCAACGCGTGCGCGACTCGCGCTGCGCGCCGCGCTCCTTGCAGCGACGCGCGATTTCTTTGAGTCGCGCGGCGTGCTCGAGGTCGAGACGCCGTGGCTGGTGAATGCCGGCGTCACTGACGTAAATCTCGGCTCGGTGACCGCCCGCCTCGGTGATCAAACCCTGCATCTGCATACCTCGCCCGAATACGCCATGAAACGGCTGCTCGCTTCGGGCATCGGTGACATCTACCAGCTCTGCCATGTGGCCCGCGCCGATGAACGCAGCCGATTGCATAATCCGGAATTCACGCTGCTCGAGTGGTATCGCTGCGGATTTTCCATGGCTGCACTGATCAAAGAAACGACGGCGTTACTCGATGCGCTGCTCGTGCGCGCCGGTCGGGGACCCCGACCCTTGCGTGAGCTGCGCTATCAGCAGGCCTTTCTTGACGCACTCGGCATCGATCCACTGATCGCTGCGCACGAAACTCTGCAAACGCTCGCTATGGCGCACGGCCTGGCCACGGCAACGGCGAAGTCGCTGGAGCGTGACGGGCTACTGGATTTTTTGATCGGCGCCGTAATCGGTCCGGCACTCGGACGCAACGAGTGGCTGGCGCTGACGCACTACCCGGCCTCGCAAGCCGCTCTCGCCAGACTCGATGACGCGGATCCTCGGGTCGCGCTGCGGTTCGAGATTTATGCCGAGGGTATCGAGCTTGCCAATGGCTTCGAAGAACTCGCCTCAGCAGCCGAGCAACGCGCGCGTTTCGAGGCCGACAACGATCTGCGCGAGACTCGCGGTCTGCCACGCATCGCCCTGGATGAGCGCCTGCTGGCGGCGCTCGAATCAGGACTGCCCGCCTGCGCGGGCGTCGCACTCGGCTTCGATCGCGCCGTCATGCTGGCAAGCGGCGCAGCATCCCTCGACGACGTCATTGCTTTTCCCACGGAGATGGCATGAGCAGTTCCCACGCATTGCCCGATTTCGGCCATGACCCAGAGAGCAAGGCACGCGCCTATCGCGAACTCGATGAGGCGCTGCGCGCCCTGCTGTCAGGTGAGCACGACCGCATCGCCAATCTCGCCAACACGGCAGCCCTCTTGTATCAGGCACTACCCGATCTGAACTGGGCCGGGTTTTATCTCATCGATGCAGCGGGGCGCGAACTTGTCCTCGGGCCCTTTCAAGGCAAGCCTGCCTGCGTACGCATCGCACTTGGCCGCGGAGTCTGCGGCACCGCCGCGGCGCAACGCGCGACTGTGCTGGTACCCAACGTTCACGAATTCCCGGGACACATCGCCTGCGATTCGGCGAGCAACTCGGAGATCGTCGTGCCGCTAGTTGCGGGTGCAGCACGTGACGATGCTCACGCCAGGGGCCAGCTGCTCGGCGTGCTCGATCTCGACAGCCCGAGCTTCAACCGTTTCGACGATATCGATCGACAGGGGCTCGAGCGCATCGTTGAGACCCTGTTATCGTCTTTCACATGAACGCAAAGGTGCTAGTGGTCGGTGGCGCGGGCTATATCGGCTCGCATATGGTCAAGCGTCTCGGCGAAGAAGGCGTGCACGTCACTACCCTAGACAACCTTGTCAGTGGTCATCGTGATGCCGTGCTCTGTGGCGATTTCGTCGAAGGCGACATGGCCGACCGCGAGCTTCTCGATGCCTTGATGAGGCATCACCAGTTCGACGCCGTGATGCACTTCGCCTCGTACATCGAGGTCGGCGAGTCCGTACGGCTGCCGGCGAAATACTATCGAAACAATGTCGCCAATACGCTCACACTGCTCGAGGCGATGCACGCGGCGGAGATCGACAAATTCATCTTTTCATCGACTGCGGCAATCTTTGGTACGCCCGTGTACACACCGATCGACGAGCAGCATCCGCGCGCGCCGATCAACCCCTATGGCCGCACCAAGTTGATGGTCGAAGAAATCCTGCGCGATTACGAGCACGCCTACGGACTACGCGCCGTGTGTCTGCGTTATTTCAACGCCGCAGGCGCCGACCCGACTGGCCGACTCGGCGAGCGGCATAACCCCGAGAGTCATTTGATCCCGCTCGCACTGCAGGCCGCTTCCGGTCGGCGGGCGGCGATCTCGATGTTCGGTACCGATTACGACACCCCGGACGGCACCTGCATCCGCGATTACGTGCATATCGCCGACCTCTGCGACGCGCATTGGCTGGCTTTGCAGGCGCTGCTCGCTGGCAGCCCCGGCGCGGCCTATAACCTTGGCAATGGCGAAGGGTTTTCGGTTCGCGAAGTGATCGACACCGCGCGCCGGGTGACGGGACGCCCCCTCGTCGTCAAAGAAGAGGCACGTCGTCCGGGCGATCCGCCCCGACTCGTCGCCGATGCCAGCGCAGCGAGGACTCAGCTCGGATGGAAGCCGCGCTATCCGGCACTCGAGACCATCGTCGAGCACGCCTGGAACTTCGAGCGCGCGCGTAGTTGAGATCCGTCTCGGCCGCAGAGTTGCGACGGCTGACTGGCTTGCGAGACCAGAACGCTGGTAGCGGCTATTGCTGCTTCGCGCGCGAGATGTATTCGCCGGTGCGCGTGTCGACCTTGATGACTTCGCCCTGATTGATGAAGAGCGGCACCCGCACGACTGCGCCGGTTTCGAGTTTGGCGGGTTTTTGACCGCCGGTCGCGGTGTCACCGCGCACGCCAGGATCCGTCTCGACGATCGTGGCTTCGATGTGCGCGGGCGGCGTCACCACGAGCGGCACGCCGTTCCACAGGGTAACGATGCACACCACGCCATCCTTGAGCCACTGCGATGCATCGCCCACCGCTTCTTTGCTTGCGGTGTGCTGTTCGTAGTTCTCGGGGACCATGAAATGGTAGAAGTCGCCATCCTGATAGAGGTACTGCATGTCGACGTCCATGACGTCGGCCGCATCGACCGAATCGCCCGACTTCCAGGTCTTTTCGACTGTACGGCCAGTGCGCAGATTGCGCACGCGAACGCGGTTGAAGGCTTGGCCTTTGCCGGGCTTCACCATCTCGTTTTCGACGATGACGTACGGGTCACCGTCGATGAGAATCTTGAGACCCGATTTGAATTCACTGGTGTTGTAGCTGGCCATGTCTTCGTTCCACTGATGTGCGCACCTGCGGGGTGCGCAACGTTAGCCCGGCGCCATCCGGGCGAAAAAGGCCGCGTATCATAGCGGCAACGGCTGTTGCGCCGCCACCGACGCGTCACCGACCAGTGACTTTTTCCTGCAACCAAACCTTGATCAGCGATTGGTAGGGCACGTCGCGAGCGTTAGCCGCCGACTTGATCGAGTCGAGCAAATGCTCTGGTAAACGCAGCGAAATCGTACGAGTCGAAGGCTTGAGGTTGGGGAAAACCGCCGGGCTCGCCTTCGACCAGTCGAGGTAATGCGTGGAATCACGTGAGGGCGCCTCCCAGAATACACGGGCGCGACCCTCAGTCTGGAATTTGGGAAGCGGCTGTAACTTGGCCGTCGATTTGCTTCGCCTTGTCATGAATGGCTCGCTCCTTTCGATGCATGTCGCGGGCGGAAATGATTCGGATTCGTGTGCCGCCCAGTCGCAGGGTAAACGTGATGTGCAATGGTCTACCGGCGTGAGTCACACCCAAGGCGTGAAAACGCGGTTCAGCGTCGGAGTGTTTCGCGTCCTCGAGCACCAGCAACGGTTGGTTGAAAAAGACCTCTTCAGCCTCGAACTGACCCACACCGTGCTTGTCATTCTTGCGCTCATTGCCGCTGTCCCACTCAAAACCGGTGATTTCCGCGAGCTCGATCATGCCTGTATATTACGATCATATACAAGCATGGCTAGCGCTCTTTCTATGCCGATCGGCGATAATCGCACCCTGTGACCCCACTCGAACCGAAGCCCAGACCCCCTGCCGATGCGTCGCCCAACGCCGAGCCAATCGGCTGGCAACGCGAATTCGCTGCAGCGATCACCGATCCCGCCGAACTCGTTGCCCTGCTCGGTCTCGAAACGCAGTGGATTGAACCCGCCCGCCGCGCCGCCCAAATCTTTCCGCTGCGCGTGACGCACAGCTATCTCGCGCGCATTCGACCCGGCGATCCGCACGATCCGCTGTTGCGACAGGTCTTGCCGCTCGGCGATGAACTGCGCGAAAACCCAAGCTTTGGAGCTGACCCGGTGGGCGAGTCGGCGTATCAGCGCGCACCCGCTCTACTCCAAAAATACCCGGGGCGCGCCTTGCTGGTGACGACGGGTGCCTGCGCCCTGCACTGCCGCTACTGCTTCCGGCGTGAATTCCCTTATGAAGAGCAGCAGGGCGAGACCGGTCGCTGGCGCGAGGCCGTGGCCGCGATCGCGGCTGACCCGTCGATACGCGAGCTCATCTTGAGCGGCGGTGACCCGTTGTCGATCGGCAACGCGCGGCTGCAGGCCCTGTCGCGTGAACTCTACGGCATACCGCATCTCGACTCGCTGCGTCTGCACACGCGCAATGCCATAGTGCTGCCCTCGCGGGTCGATCAGGGATTCATTGACTGGATTCGTAGCCTGCCGTGGCGTGTCACGATCGTGCTGCATGTCAATCATGCGAACGAACTCGAGGGTGATGCACTCGAGGCGATTGCGCGTCTGCGTACAACCGGCACGCTGCTGCTCAATCAGAGCGTGTTGTTGCGCGGCGTGAACGACAGCATCTCGGCGCTCGAGGCGCTGTCGCGGCGACTGCACGCACAGGGCGTACTGCCGTATTACTTGCATCTGCTTGATCGCGTGCGCGGCAGTGCTCATTTCGAAGTGGGCGAGGCGACGGGCACCGCGCTGATTGATGCCCTGCGCGATCGTATGCCCGGCTATCTCGTGCCTAAACTTGTACGCGAGATTCCCGGCCGTCAATCGAAGACCGCGATCGCCGGAAGCCCCCTCAGCCCCGACTAACAATCATCTTCTCGCGTGAATAAGCCTTAAATATATTTCTTGCTTCTTTGACGTAATGACGTCGCCGCAAAAGATTCTCGCGGAATATGCTGGCGGTCTGAAAACGCCCCGAGGCGGCAACAATTAGCGCCCTCGCTGCACCAGCAATATCTCCATTGGTCGACAGGGAATAACCCCTCGCCAGAGATCGATAAAAATAACGAAGTGCGAAGAAGTAGAGATCTCGACGGACGAAGTTTCTGAACTCTTGATCTTCAAGGCTACTGTAAGTCTCGGCCGTTTTTGAAAAAAGATCCTCGATAATAGCCACGGGTGAGGAGATAGCCGTATCGCCCGAGAGATCTGCCGGGGGATTGATTATGCCACGCGCTGCGGACAACCCGAGATCGACGCTGCACTTTTCTTTGAAATACTGCACAAGCGAATCTGCTGCGCACTCAATCTGCTCCTTGCGGCGCACAACACTGACCGTCGTCGAGTGACGTCTTTGCAGCAGCAATACCTCCGGGAGATTGGCAAACCGAAATCCCTTCACTGCTAGTCTTAACCAAAGATCGAAGTCTTGTGCGTAAGCACAATCTTCGGAGTATCGATGCTCTTTTACAACTGATCCACGCAGCATCACGGACGGATGGATGATGCAGTTACTCGTTAGCATCCTCCACTTGATACAACGGTCATCATAAGGTGCTGGTCTCGGCGCACCGACAACCTCGCCTCGCTCATCGATATATGCGGCAGCCGTGCCCAGTACATCGATCGCAGGATCCGTCTCCATTCGCCTAACTTGGCGCTCAAGACGATCTGGCGCGCAGAGATCGTCCGCGTCCATTCGGGCGATGTACTTCCGTTTGCCGCTTCAATGCCCTGATTCAATCTAGCGGCAATACCCAGTTGACGTTCGTCCCCCAGAATCCGTATCCGCGAATCGTCAACGGCCGCAATCCACTCCATACCCCCATCAGTCGAGCCATCATTGATGATCAATATCTCGAAGTCGGCGTAAGTCTGACTCAACAAGCTCTGCAGGGCTTCAGGCAAGAACGCTTCAGCATTGCGAACAGGCATCAGCACCGAGATCAGCGGCGAAGATTGGCGCACGTTCAGCGTCTCTTGGTTCATGGACTCACGACGCCGCCACCGCCTCAAGACGGGTGACGCGGCGCCAACCGCGCGGCAGCACCGCGCCGCGCTGAGCGCGCGCGCCACGATAGTCTTTGAGGTCACCCCAGGAGAGCGTCATCGCCCGCTCGCCGGTGTGCACGAGCAGCGAGCCACCCGGCTCGATGACGGCGACCCCCGCCACGACTTCGGCGCGCTCGGCGGCGAGTGCCGAGGGGATGTTGAAGAGCTTGTTGCCTTTGCCGCGCGGCATCTCGGGTACTTCGGCGACCGGGAACGCCAACAATCGACCGTTTTCGCCTTCGCCATCAACCACGGCTACGCACACGAGCGCCTTCTCGGACGCCACCAGCGACGGCGGCAGCGCGAACGCGTTGTCGGGCGGGTTGAGCACGGTCTTGCCAGCCTTGCGATCGGTCAGCAAATCTTTGAGGCGCGCCGTGAAACCGTAGCCGGCATCCGAGGCGAGCAACCACAGACTCTCCGGGTCGCCCATCATGACGCCTGCGAACTTGGCACCATCTGGCGGATTGAGCCGCCCGGCGAGCGGCTCGCCGAGACCGCGCGCCGAGGGCAGCGAATGCGCCGGCAGGCCATAACTGCGGCCCGTGGTGTCGAGGAACACCGCCTGCTGCAGCGACATGCCGCGCACCGCCGACTGAAACGCATCACCCGTCTTGTATTGCAGCGAAAGCGGATCGATCTCGTGGCCCTTCGCCGCACGGACCCAGCCGCCCGCCGAGAGCACGACGGTCACCGGCTCGTTGGCGATCAAGGTGGTCTCGTCGATCGCCTGTGCCGCTTCGCGCTCAACGATCTTGGAGCGTCGCGGATCGCCGTATTTTTCGGCGTCGGCGGTAAGCTCTTCGCCGACCAGCTTGCGCAGTCGTTTTTCGCTGCCGAGGATGGCCGAGAGCTCATCGCGTTCGCGCGCGAGCTCTTCCTGCTCGCCGCGAATCTTCATTTCTTCGAGCTTGGCGAGGTGCCGCAACTTGGTCTCGAGGATCGCCTCGGCCTGAGTGTCGGTGAGCGAGAAGCGCTTCATGAGCACCGGCTTCGGTTCGTCCTCGCGACGAATGATGCGGATCACTTCATCGAGGTTGAGATAGGCGACCAGCAGACCGTCGAGGATGTGGAGCCGTCTCGCCACTTTGTCGAGTCGCCACTCGAGGCGGCGACGGACCGTCGAAATGCGGAACTCGAGCCACTGCGAAAGGATCTCGCGCAGGCCCATGACCTTGGGACGACCGTCGAGACCGATGACATTGAGGTTGACGCGGTAATTGCGCTCGAGATCGGTGGTGGCGAAAAGATGCGCCATCAGCTGTTCGACATCGACCTTGCGGCCCTTCGGCACGATGACGAGACGGGTCGGATTTTCGTGATCCGATTCGTCGCGCAGATCTTCGACCATCGGCAGTTTCTTGGCGCGCATCTGCTCGGCGATCTGCTCGAGCACCTTGGAGCCCGAGGTTTGCCAAGGCAGTGCCTCGATGACCACGCAATCATCTTCGATGATGTAGGTCGCGCGCGCCTTGAAGCTGCCCGTGCCTTTTTCATAGAAATCGACCAGATCCGAGCGCGGCGAGACGATCTCGGCACCGGTCGGCAGATCCGGGCCCTTGACGAATTTCATGAGGGCGCGGGTCGTCGCCTCGGGCTCATCGAGCAGATGAATGCAGGCCTGCGCGACTTCGCGCAGGTTGTGCGGCGGAATGTCGGTCGCCATGCCAACCGCGATGCCAGTCGTACCGTTGAGCAGGAGATTGGGTAGCCGCGCCGGCAGTACCGCGGGCTCATCGAGTGTGCCGTCGAAGTTCGGCGTCCAATCGACCGTGCCCTCACCGAGTTCCTTGAGTAGCACCTCGGCGTAGCGTGTGAGCTTGGCCTCGGTGTAGCGCATCGCGGCAAAAGATTTAGGGTCGTCCTGCGAGCCCCAGTTGCCCTGACCATCGACGATCGGATAGCGATACGCAAAGGGCTGCGCCATCAGCACCATCGCCTCGTAGCACGCCGAGTCGCCGTGCGGATGGAATTTGCCGATCACATCGCCCACGGTGCGCGCGGATTTCTTGTGCTTGGAGACCGCCGAGAGGCCGAGCTCGCTCATCGAATAGATGATGCGTCGCTGCACTGGCTTCAACCCGTCGCCGATCGCCGGCAGCGCGCGATCCAAGATTACGTACATCGAATATTCGAGATACGCTTTTTCGGTGAAGGCGCGCAGCGGCTGCCGCTCGATGCCTTCGAAACTCAGATCCTGCTCGCGCATCAGACGCTCACCTCTGCCAGATTGCCTTTTTGCTCGAGCCACTCTCGGCGGTCGGCAGCGCGCTTTTTGGCGAGCAGCATATCCATGAGACTGTCGGTCTGATCGGCGGCATCGAGCGTGAGCTGCACGAGTCGACGCGTGCGCGGATCCATGGTGGTCTCGCGCAGCTGCGAAGGATTCATCTCGCCGAGACCTTTGAAGCGCGTGACTTGCGGCTTCGATTTGACCTTTTCTTGTTCGAGTCGATGCAGGAAGGCATCACGCTCGGCGTCATCGAGCGCGTAGAACACCTGCTTGCCGGCATCGATGCGATAAAGCGGCGGCATGGCGACGTAGACGTGGCCATGGGCGACCAGCGGGCGGAAATGCCGCAGGAAAAGCGCACAGAGCAGCGTTGCGATGTGCTGACCGTCGGAGTCGGCATCGGCGAGGATGCAGACCTTGTGGTAGCGCAGCCGCGAGAGATCGGCAGTGCCAGGATCGATGCCGAGCGCGACACTGATGTCGTGCACCTCGGCCGAAGAGCCGATCTCACCTGGCTCGAGCTCCCAGGTATTCAGGATTTTGCCGCGCAGCGGCATGATGGCCTGAAAATCTTTGTCCCGTGCCTGCTTCGCCGAGCCGCCTGCGGAATCACCCTCGACAAGAAACAGCTCGGAGCGCGAGGGATCATCACCCGCGCAATCGGCGAGCTTGCCAGGCAGTGCTGGCCCGCCCGCGACACGCTTGCGCTGCACTTTTTGTGCGGCCTTGAGTCGATCCTGCGCGTTCTGAATGGCGTATTGCGCAATGCGTTCGCCGGCATCGGGATGTTGTGCGAGCCAGAGGCCTATCGCGTCCTTGGCATACCCCTCGACAAGTTGCGCAGCATCGCGTGAGGCCAGCCGCTCCTTGGTCTGTCCCGCAAACTGCGGCTCGCGAATCTTGATGGAGAGCACGTAGCGCACGCCCTCCCACACATCCTCGGGCGTGAGTTTGACGCCCCGCGGCAAAAGATTGCGGAACTCGCAGAATTCGCGCACGGCGGCAGCCGTGCCGGCGCGCAGACCGTTGACGTGCGTGCCGCCCTCGGGCGTCGGAATAAGGTTCACATAACTCTCGGCGAAGGCGTTCTCGATCCCCGGCGCCCAGCAGAGCGCAAAGTCGACCGAGTCCTGCTCCTGTTCGCGCTTGCCGGTAATCGGCTCGGCGGGCAAACGCTCGGCTTTGCCGAGCTCGTCTGCGAGATACGCGCCCAGATCGCCGGCGAAAAACCATTCGTCGCTCTCACCGGTGGCCTCGTTGGTGAAGCCGATGCGCAGCCCCGGGCAGAGCACCGCCTTGGCTTTGAGCGTGTGCCGCAGCTGCGGCACGGAGAACTTGTCGGAATCAAAGAATTTTGGATCGGGCCAAAAACGCACCGTGGTGCCGGTGTTGCGCTGGCCGACCGTGCCTACGACCTCGAGCTTGGCGCTCAGCTTGCCGTCGCGAAAACCGATCGCGTATTCCTTGCCGCCGCGGCGCACGCGGCAATCGAGCTGGCGCGACAGCGCGTTGACCACCGAGACGCCCACGCCGTGCAGACCGCCCGCGAAG
>Ga0194116_10000855_pt1 | contig 48763 bp, 47 predicted proteins | sample TA2MahsurfametaG_4_FD_148617 | JGI IMG/M metagenome (GOLD analysis project Ga0194116, IMG submission 148617) | Freshwater microbial communities from Lake Tanganyika, Tanzania - TA2015008 Mahale S9 surface | ecosystem: Environmental > Aquatic > Freshwater > Lake | place: Tanzania: Lake... | reverse complement strand
ATTACTTCGAACTCAGTTTCATCATATTCGGGGGTAACTTGTTGTTTGCCCTCAGCCGGAGTCTCACCCTCGCCCTTGCCCTTGCCCTTGCCCTTGCCCTTGCCCTTGCCCTTGCCCTTGCCCTTGTCCTTGCCCTTGCCCTTGCCCTTGCCCTTGCCCTCGCCTTCGCCCTCGCCTTCGCCTTCACCTTCGCCTTCGCTTTCGCTTTCGCTTTCGCTTTCGCTTTCGCTTTCGCTTTCGCTTTCGCCTTCGACACTACTGTTGTCTTCGTCGTCACATTCGTCATCTGAGTCATTCTCTGTATCAGAACATGTATAATATGATGTCAAGACACCATCAATATCAAATACGTTCTTTTCATTCGATTCAAATATAGGGCACCGAAGAAGTGAATCAACCTTAACAACATATGTATGTCCTACAATAACGGATTGTTGGTCGCTCAAAGTATATGCAACGAGTGGTTTATTGCTGGCTTCTGACTCCACTACGGCCGACGCCGTTTCTGCTTTTGCTGTCGTCGCCTCAGACGACGCTGCTGTGATCGCAACTTCGGCCTTTGTCTTTTCGAGGTTTTCTTTCATGCAGTCATTATAAAACATGACCACCTTATAATTATAGAACACAGTGTTCAACCGTTTGGCAATATCAGTGGCTCCAAATTCATTATACAGTTTCCATTTCAAAAATTTAACATCCAGAATCTCATTCTTTTCAAGTAAAAAATGATGAGGCGTTTTCATATTGATTTTATAGACCTTTGGAGGATAACAGTCATAGACCGTACGTTCTTTGTTGGCGTCGTTGGCCTCCTCCGCTCCTCCATTTGATTCCATCGGTGGTTCGACCGAGCAACTCGGATACCATACCGTAAGTTCCGCCTCTGGGGCGTATTGATACGATTTCGCATATGGACGATAATGCTCGGTAATGAGTGTATGTGTTCGCCCTGTGAAATTACCGCGATGGATTCGCACATACGGTTGATTATCTACCTTATGAAGGATGAAATCGTAAATATAATTTTCGGTGTCATTTATTATGGGTTCCTCCCCATGTATTTTCAAAAACAAAGCACATTGTCGGTCAATCCACTTGCATACATCATATTTTGCTCGGTCAATACGATATACGGATTTCACATCACTTTTGTAGTAATAATACATGGATGAAGAAGTAAATATCTCGCGGCCCTCCTTTACAACAGTATATGTGCTAAATGTGTATTGACCAAACATGCGTAACGAAGCATAAAATAGGTCGGTTGCTGCTTCTTTGATATAGGATACTGTATTAAACACGCCTGACGTTATGTATCGCCACAATACCATAACGATTGATTTATCTCCCGTTAGAAGCATATTATATAATAGAGGAAAAAGGATGTATAACGAAAAATACGCAAAATAAGTCTCTGTATCGGTGGGCATCTTTTGTTGGACGTAAATAACCTGCTCTTTTGGGGATGACGTCGATGGCGTCATCGGTATGAACGACGGATACATTTGATTTTTGTTTATTGTAGAACAAATGTATTTGGTGTTTGATGGCTCGAGAATACAAGGCATATGATGTCTCTATGTATATACCACATCAAAATCTTTTTATGTTGTTATTTCGGGGGTTGTGCCTGTGCTGGTACCTGTGCTGGTGCCTTTGCCTGTGCGGGTTGCTTCGATTGCGCATTTTGCTTTACATGAATATGTGATTTGTCTGGATTGACTCCAAACACATAAAAAAGGACGCTGCTGATGTATGTAAGTAAAATAATGGGAATAATCACTATGAACCAAACAAACTTGGTGTAGCCATTCAAGCAGAGAATATTGAGTATCGCTGTAAAAATAAACATTATAATAAATTTTAATAATGATGTCTGATAATCACCTTGAAATAAATCGATGACGATTTGAATCATCGAAAAGGCTAAATACAATAAAGCGGGCGAACATATTTTTTCAAGCATAATGAAATGAATGAAATGGAATCGAATGGAAACGAATTTATATTATACCATCAGATTATATTGATTACTTCTTTCCCTTGTTGAAAACAGCAACACCGTTCTTGAAAACTCCGACTTCATCGCCAACATCGTCATCTACACAGGCATAGATGATTCCATTTTGAGGGTCGGTTGTGAAATAGGTCTTTCCTTTGATTTTGACTTCTGAAACCTCGATTTCGGCTTCCTCCTCCTCAGCTGTCTCCTCCTCTTCCTCATCCGCTGCTTCCTCATCCGCTGCTTCCTCATCCGCTGCTTCCTCCTCCTCTGCTTCCTCCTCCTCGGCTTCCTCCTCCTCGGCTTCCTCCTCCGCTGCTTCCTCATCCGCTGCTTCCTCATCCGCTGCTTCCTCATCCGCTGCTTCCTCATCCGCTGCTTCCTCCTCCTCGGCTTCGTCTTCGTCCGCATCTGCATTATCCGCTGCTTCGGTTTCTTCGTTAGCTTCGGGATCTTCCTGATTAGCTTCGGCGGCTCCCTCATCGCCTTCCTCCTCTTCCGCTTCCTCATCGCCTTCTGCGTCAATCTCAACTTGGACAGTCTCAACAAGTGAAGCCAAATCTTCCGTTGTTTCTGTTGCTTCATCGTCTTCTTCTGGTTCTTCGGGAATCGTTGAAGAAGATATGATCACATTCTTGCTGTTTGAATGTGGAATAACAAACTCGCTTTCTGTATTTTCGCTCATATTTTCATGAATCTCTAGTCGAATGGACTCTTCTTCTTGATTTGCCACAGAGGCAGGTGACGAATAAACCGTCTTCATATCAACCTTTGATTCCAGCGCGACGATATAACGGTTCAATTCTGCGATTGCTGATTGAAGCTGATGAATTTCATCTTTGCGCGACGCCGCACCGCATCCGCCCCTTCCACCACCACCGACACCACCGCCGCTACATTCAGAAGCAACATTCGACTCGCAACCGCTGTTGTCTCTCGGCATTTCCAACTCGTTAATTCGTTCTTGTAATCTACGCACACATGGCAACCCCATAATCGTATCGTGGGTTTCTTTATAAACGGTATATTCTCCGATGACTCCTGATAAGATATTTGTGATATGCTTCGTCATCACCTGCGATACATCCTCGATCATCGGACGAATATCGATTGTCATGCCGATGTCATTTGCGGATGAAGACGAAGAAGACGAAGACGAAGAAACATGTTCGGTCATTATGTTTGACTGTGCTGTATTCTTTATATTCTAATGTGTTTATTTCAATTTTCTGTTCAAATCCTAAAAAAAGTATCCAAATGTAAAGTATATAAAGTTTCGCATACGTAGTAGTGTATTATGTCTGAACAACAAAACTCAGCGCCGGGTAATGCGCCAGTTCCATCCCCCACAGTAATAGACACGATGACACGCGTTATTATGTCTCAGACTGATATGACAGAAGAACAAGTGAAAGAAGCTTTAGAATATACCAACTATGATTTAAAGCGAGTGATTCGCGAATATATGCGGGGACCGGATTCATCGAATGCGTCACCAGCAGCGACCGCAGCAACTGCGACAAGCACAAACCAATTGCGGTTTGCTGAGATACGAAAGTTCATGGATAAATCAGCTGAGGATTATTATCGCCGTCAGGAAATGACGAAGATTTATAATCAGGTGATCGAGAGAAAGAAGGCGGAAGCGACGGCGTCAGCGGAATCAAAACTATAATCGATGAACAATGCAATCGAGATTCTGAATTCCAGTCAAGTATTCGCGCGGAAGTAATTTTACACCAGCGTATTTACTGTCAGGGCGGTTCATCTTCGAAAACAGCACCGCAGTATTGATTCGTTTTATTGGAGGATTTAGGTTTTGCTGGACGATATAGGTTTCGTTAAGGGTTGAGTCATTTTTCCAAATGATGGCAACATGACCATACGGATATTCTGTTTTCTTGTATTTCCAAAACAAAATACTTCCATGTCGTAAATAGTGTAACGGGGTGAGTGTATATGGATATGCGCATGTGTCTAATGGAACCATGTGCGTTCGCGTCTTCGTCTTCGCGGTTGGCGTCATGTCGAAATGCGTAATCCGTTTGAAAAAATCCGTCGCATCTACTACATCTGGAAATGTGAGACCTTTATGAATCGTAAAAAATCGTCGTATGAATTCAACACACTGAAACTCTAATCCATATTTCGTAGGATATGTCGCATGTTTGTTTTTTTTGATATACAACACGATATTTTCTTTTTCTTCTTTTGAATCCATCGTGTATATATAATTATATAATTATATAATTATATGTTGAATAATAATATATTATGTTGATAAAATAATATATTACTTTTACAAGCTCCTCCACCTTCGGCTGTTGGCCGTTGGCCGTTTTTCAGATTTAATCCGCGGTGCTACTATGTTGAACTAATGTCGTCTTATAACGTTTCTTCAACTTGAGCGTATTTGTCGGTATGACTTTACTATTTACAAGAAAGTCGTTATTATCTTCGTATAATTCCGGAAGAATATGCGTAAGTGGCTTATTCACAACATGAATCATTTGCGGTCCTTTGAATAATGAGCGAAACTCATCGATTGTTAAATTTCCGTAATATTTATCGAGAAGATAGTTGGGGTTCGGCGCAGGTTTAAAACCTGTACTGTTCGAATTTCCATACAATAAATGGAGAAGGTGAATACGTTCAAATTTGGTTGATGTATCCATTTGTTCTTTTAATAACGACGCAAGCGCACACTCTGGCGAACAAAAACAACCGCTCACATGAAACACTCCATTCACGACCATAATTGGTATGTAATAAATCGGTCCATCGAACTCGCATGTATCCCAAAAACAAGCACTTTTATGGTTGAGTTTCATTTGTATCGTTTCTCCATTATGAAATGAATACTTCAAACGATTTATTTTTTTCATGATTTCCTTTTGATGTCGCTCGTTGATGACTTGAATATTGGCTTCTGTTGCGTTTTTTTTGGTGGTAGTAGATGATGATTGTGTCATCGGTGTAGCAGTCATTACGGTCGCAGGGGCGATTGACGTGTGCGCGTGCGTATGCGTCGTATGCGTATGCGTAGCGGCGCCAGTACCGAAAGTTAATGTCGTTGTTTTTGTAAGTGTATTCATTTCGTTCGGCGCAATACTATCATCATCGTTGTCATTTGTATCTGAATTATATGAATGTATTATTTCACTCGACTTCAATAGATTCGATGATAAATTATAAGACTCGACTTCACTGATTGACGGAGTATAATCGAAATTTGAAATTGATTCATTCGACTTTAAATCAGATAAATGACATTTCAGATGTAATATAATGTTCGGGACTTCTGATGTGTCATATATACCGGTGTTTGAATTTAAAATGATACCGGCTTTGGGTTTTCTACCGCGTTTTTTATTGATTTGGCCTTTGTATATTTGGTTCGGCGATACGAGGTCGGTAGTAGAAGCCAAAACGGTTTGTCCGACAACTCTTATGTCGGCGCTACTGTCCTCTTCAGCGTGATCGCCACCGCCACCTCCTACCATGCTAATATCATGAATATTTGCGCTAGTTTTAACTGGAATAGAATAATGATTATGCTTTACGATATAATTTTTATCTGTTTGTTTCAATATTACTACATCTGGAAATGTAGGCTCTCGATGGACATATTCTTGTTCGGGTTCTGGTTCTAGTTCTGGTTCTGGTTCTGGTTCGACAACCGTTGGTAGTAAGGTAGATTCTTCTGCCGACGTCTCGACATAATCTTTACTTTCTGCGATTGTTTCTGGTATTGTCTTGACTTCTTCATTCGAGCCCTTCGCATTCTTTTTTTTTGCCGCACCTCTCGAAGGCTTAACGACTGTAACTGCTGGTGTGGGCGTGGGATATGAAAAAGTAGGCATAATGAAAGAAAGTGCTCGACCAGAATATATGATTCATTGCAAATTATGTTTATACCCTTTTGCCGCGGGCTTATCGCACAAAAATAACTTAAAGACACCCATATAGTCTATATTTAGAGACTCCCCTCCACCTTTTTCCGCGACTCCTTCTCATAACACCCGCGACACAAAGGTATGTAATTCGACGACCCGATGACCACCTGATTTTTCTCATTCGTAGTCCTGAAACTAAACACACCCGGCGTTCCATCTCGACACAAGCTACAAAGCGATTTTAATTTCAAGACGTTGTCGCTGAATGGAATCAGTTGTAATAATGAACCAAGCGGTTTTCTCTCGAAATCACCGTCTAACCCGCAAATATACACACGCTTATTTGCGTGTTCCACGAGCTGCTTTACCTGGTCTTCGATGTCTGGAAAGAATTGACCTTCGTTGATAAGAATGGTTTCAGCACTGCGTATCGTGTCAGTATTATGTTCAACAGCCTCTCGGATAGACGATGCTAATATACACGGTATCATTTGCTTGTCATGCGTTGATAGCATCGACTCGGTCGTGTAACGATTATCAGCAGCATAATTAATGACAGCAACCGGTATATTACAAAACACGCACTTCTTATACACCTCGAGTAAATAAGAGGTCTTTCCTGAAAACATAGAACCAAGAATCAGTTCTAAATATCCATGAGTTCCTGATGATGACATCGAAATTCGGTGGCTGGGGGTGGTGTCGGACGCTTTGTTATACTATTGTCGAAGACTTGTATATATTCATAAATACGCATATCTTGTTTCAATTCTTTGGGTTTTTGATTCCTTTTCGATGTTCGACACACATAAATACATAAACACATAAACACATAAACACATAAACACAACCCGATATACTTGTTTATATGATGTCGGCGAATGATACGATGCCTTGGGTTGAAAAGTATCGACCATCCTGTTTCGATGAGATTGTTCTGGAACCGATGAATCGAACCATTCTCTCAAATATCCTAAAAACAAACTACTTTCCGAATCTATTATTCTATGGCCCCCCCGGCACCGGAAAAACCACGACCATTATGAATCTTGTAACTGCGTATCAATCCAAACTCAACATGCAGAATCGCGGCTTGATGATACATTTAAACGCATCCGATGAACGCGGTATCGACATTATTCGTAATCAAATCAACAGTTTCGTCAGCACAAAGTCAATGTTTGGCAACGGAATTAAGTTCGTCATATTGGATGAAGTCGATTATATGACAACCAACGCACAAATTGCGCTTCGTTATTTACTCACAAGTTATACCGACAATAATGTTCGATTTTGCTTGATATGTAATTATGTCTCTCGGATTGATGAGTCATTACAAACCGAATTTGTGCGCATGCGATTCAATCAACTGCCTCAGGCGGATATATTTACGTTTTTGTGTAAAATACGCGATAACGAACAACTCAATATCTCCGATGAAAACCTCGTCGCAATACAACAACAGTTTCATTCCGATATTCGAAGTATGATTAACTATATTCAGACAAATCAAGACAATCTTCAAAACCTTCATGTCATTACTCATCACGTATGGGACCATCTTGTGAAATTATTTCAGGATTCGTCGGCGTCATGTGATAACGATGACATTATTCTAACCTATTTTCGAGAGATTAGTTCCAAATACTTTATGGACCCGCGAACCATCATCAAACAATTTTTATATTATATCGTCCGCGAACGAACGCATGAATTTGTCGGCACAGATATTCTTTGTAGTATTGAACATATCATTCATCTTCATCACATACGAACCGAATATATTATTCATTATTTTATACTGAAATTTAAGGGTTATTTTTGTTCGGTTAAAAAGGCCGAGGCCGATGCCGAGGCCGACGTTGAAACCAACGCCGACCCAATACCGCTAACAACTGTAAAAAAACGCGTTATTAAAGTGACGAAAAAGAAACCGTAAAAGTATTTCATAACCGTGATTCGTAAAGAATTGAAATAAAAATGCTATGGATTCAACAATCATGATACATTTAAACCACCAGCATCTACACCATGGCCGAACTTGACTCAGAATGGATGAAATTTATGACACGTATATCACGCCAACAACATTGCGATAATGCCGATGACTACGACGATGAAGACTACAACGATGAAACAAGTGAAGGAGAAAATGAAGTGATCACGCCATCCGCATCCGCTTTCGCTTGTTGTGTTGGCTCATCCACAACCACTCCAAAAATAACCTCCGCCGGTGCCAACGCTAGTGCTAGCGCTGTTTCAGCGAAGAAATCATGTATTTCAAAAAAGGCGCAACGACGAACATACTCGTTTCTAGACCCGACAATTGCTTCTGATACTACTGCGGCAGTTGATGCTACGGATGCTGCGTTGTTGCCGTCGGCGTCATCGACTCTACCCCCGCCAGCATTTCATCCGTCGATTTCTCAAATCTATATCTCGACGAAGACCAAAATCGCCTACTTGAATAAATCAGTCAATATTTATAACGCATTCTGGGACGTTCCTGTTCAACATTATTACGAACGCAAAGAAGGTGTCATCAAAAAACAAATCAAGTTTCAAACAACCGACCCCACATTTATTGCGTCCATCAAGGATAAACTTGGAAAACAACCACGGTGTTATGAAGAGTTCATCATCGAACATATTGAAAACCCGAATGGGCGAATTCCATACAAAGACCAACGCAAGGTAAGTATTGGGCTTTGTAAAAAAGACCTTCAAGGAAATAACGCCAAAAAGAAACGCGCATTCTTCAACTGCTTTGTTCTTATTCTTCGGATTAACGGCGGTATCGCTTCCGCCGAAGAGAGAGCACCAGAAGACGATGTGCTTTATAAAGAAATGCATGTAAAGGTATTTAACACCGGCAAACTGGAAATCCCAGGTATTCAAGAAGATGGCACGCTCACACATGTTCTTCGACTGCTTGTTACAGTTTTGCGCCCGCATTTAGGCGACGACCTGGATTTTCTGCCAAATCGATGCGAAACCGCACTCATCAATTCTAACTTCAATTGCGGGTTTTATATCGACCGTGATCGTTTATTCCAGTTGTTGAAATACAAATACCGCATGAATTGTAACTACGACTCGTGCTCTTACCCAGGAATTCAGAGCAAGTTCTATTATATTCCTGGAAAACCCGTTGAGGAACAGTCCGGACAACAACCCGTATCGATGGATCAAACAATCTATTATGAAGTATCATTCATGATATTTAGAACAGGGAGTATATTGATTGTAGGGAAATGTAATGAAGAAATTCTCATGGTGATTTATCGATTCATATGTTCAGTTCTCACAACAGAATATTCCGGGATTCAGATGGGCGACATTCCAAGCGCAGTGGTTGCGACGGTAGGCAGCGGCGGTGATGGCGCGTCGTCGAATGCGAAAAACACTCGAAAAAAAAGATTACAACTAGCAAATATCCGGTATTATGAACCTTCCGCCACCACCGCTGCTCTCTCCATTTAGGCAAATATTCGTTCGTAAAGAATATAAAGATTTAAAAATTGAGTATTCTATATACGAGATATTTTTGATATGTCATCTAACGGAGGAAGTGCTGCTTCATCAGTTGTTTCACAGGACAGCAGCAGCGGAAGTGGTAGCCAGCAAATTAGCCGTGTTCCAACCTATGCTTGTTTTCAACATGCTACAAAGGTCGCAATTTTGGAAGATAAGCCCATTATCTTGGATTATTGGACCAGCTCATTAGAGAAAACATGTTTGATTGGTGTTCGTTCCAACAACGAAAAACTGTTAGTAAAGAGTGAAGATGAATACACTAGTCCCATCGCCAAAATTTTTAAGGTGGATACTGAATACATTATTGTTACCGCGAATTCGGTCTATATTGTTGCTGCTGATATTAGCACAAGACGGATTAATTAGACGGGGACTGGACAGTCAAACGGGCCAACGGCGCGGCAGATTCAATTCTTATAATCGCCATAAGTATTATAAGAATTCATAGAAAGAGTTCGTAGAAGAAGAAAGAGTTCGTAGAAGAAGAAAGAGTTCGTAGAAGAAGAAAGAGTTCGTAGAATATGGCATCTATTGTTTATTTAAGTGATTGTACTCCCCTATACACTACTCTCGGCGCACCCGAACGTATTACGTCCGTTACAGGATTCCCGTTATACCAGTCCGCTCGTTTAGAATGGGCGATACCGCCAAATAGTGATAAAATTCTTGTTGATTCCTATATTGTGCGTTACAAACTTACAGGCGCACCGATTACCCATGTATTAAACGAAATGTTAGTTTTTTTTCCAACTGTCACGATTCATGGACTAACCAACAGTGTTAGTTATGATTTTTGGGTCGTCGCGAAAAATCGGTTTGGCGAAAGTCCGCATTCCGCAACGATTAGTGTTGTTCCTGGGTCGTCGCCATCTCCATGTCAAATCGTGCGTCGGTCGTATCACGCTACAACTGCTGGGAATGGAACAAGCGACAGCACACCGCAATATATCGGTATTGAATTCACGCCAGCACTCACACAAAATGGCAGCAAAGCACTTACATTTACGGCAAAATATACACGGCTGAATGGCAGCGGCGCGATGACCGACGTATCATACAGTTCTACATTTAGTGTTCAGCCCAACGAATATAGTTTAGACAGTTCTGGAAATATTGCGATCAATACGATCGGTGTCAAGGCGAATTACATACGCAAACAAATTACACCGCCCACCGGCGTAATAGGGTTTCAAAGCGGCACCTATTGTTTTCAGGTATTTTCATCCAACATTTACGGCATATCTTTACAGTCAGATCTCTCGTTTCAGATCGCGCTGTTTTCGAATAGCGATGCGGTGAGTCTTGCGCGGGTTGTCGCCCCCACATTATCAACCTATCCAAATCCAGAGAATGGAGGTATTGTCGGCATAGAGCCAAATGATTCATTCATTCGATTTCGATGGCGTCAATATCGAGGTGTCGGAAGTGGAAGCACCGGACCGAACGCGTATTCTGGTTGGTCGTATCGTATTCAATACACCGATGATAAAGACAACTGGTATTATCCGCCCCTCACGCTGAACGCACCACATACCGCGTATTACCCGGAATATACGATTCAATACAATACAACGAGTGTTGGTTCAAACACAACCGCGTTTGAATACATATTTGATATTAGCCGTAATGTGTTGAATGGACGCCGATATTATGTTCGTTACTGTGTAGTAGATGTTTCCGGTGATACAAGTGAATACACACAAGTTACAACCACAAATCTCTCGGTCGTGTCATGTATTCCAGGTAAATTGCCGAATCCACCGCCTATTTTCAGAGCAAATAGTGCCGATCGGTTGGTGCGACTTTATTTTGATTGGGATACGAGGCCGCCAAGTCTTGATGTTACCGGAGGTGTGCCTATTTTAGATTATCGGATTGAGAGATATGATGTAACGCGAACGAATGGAATCACGACTCTTTCAACAAATCCATCGATCGTGTTTTATAACATACCTGGACCGTTTTATGAAGACAACTATGAAATCGTTTTTAACGGATTTGAATATGAATATCATATCTATTCTAGAAATAGTTTTGGGTATTCAACGACATTCAAGGCTGTTCGAGGCGTCCCTTTTTTCCCGTCGGATGTAATTCGCAACGTAAGCGCTTCAATCGATACCGGATTAATTACGCTGGAATGGGATGACCCAGAAACGATTGAGCCAGAAGCGCCGATTGTTGGATATTATATCGAATACAAGGTATACAATCTTTATACAGTTGCAGAAGTAGGTTCAGCCAATATTGTTGGAGTATTATCAGATTTAACAACAATTACGAATACAAATGAAGATTTGAACAACATTTTAGTCGATGATGTATTATGGGATAAAATACCACCGAAGGCACCAGAACAGCCTGTTGGAGTCTTTACAAAATCGTTGTCCCGTTATTATACATTACGCGGGTTATTTAATAATACGGCATATGTATTTCGGGTGGCTGCTGTAACGCAAGATGTCGCTCGGCGGAAAATCGTTGGATTAAGAAAAGTTATTGGACCAAACTCTCCGTATTTACAACGACCGGTTATAATTGGAAAGGTTCCGTCAAAACTAACGAATGTTAAATATACTAATTTGGACAGTAAGCTTCTTATTACATGGAGCAGCACTAACTTACAGAACACAGAGGGTATTTTACGGTTTATAGTGGATTATGATATTGCGCCGAGTGAAACCGGGTATGCTCAACGACAAACCTTTGACTATGCCAATAGTATTATATTTAATGATGGAAGTTCGGTGATATCCTTTCAAGTAACAGTTATTGGATTAAGTAATAATGTAAGCCAACGCCCCGATTCAAGAATGAATAGTTATGTCGTGAAGATATATGCTGAAAATTTGGTAGGTTTTACGAATACGGCCAATCATTTCAAACTGCATCAAGATATTACAGGAACGAATGCGATTAAAGAGATATATGAGAACCAGACAATCGATCGGGTTGTTAGGCCAAGAACAATACCGTCAATGATTACAGAAGAGCGAAGTGGATAAAATTAAACGCATAGCGTTGGGAGCGGTAGTGTGGCGGAATCGCGAGCGGTAGCGCGTCTTTACTTTATTATTATTATGTGTATTCATAGTAATAATATCATCACAGTCCATCAGGATGACGACGATTACACCTACACTATCGCGATTTTCGATTACTACGCCTAGGACATATGGTGATGCACCATTTCAACTCATCGACCCCTCTTCGAATAATTTGACTCCGGAGGCGACATTCACATTCACTAGCAGTAATTCGCATGTTGCAGATATCTCAGGGAGAACCGTGACAATCCGAAATAGCGGTCAAACCACGATTACGGCTACACAAGCCGCAACACCTGGTTATACTTCCGCCCAAATCACCGCCGTTTTCATCGTGAATCGCGCACAAACCGTCATTTCTAACTTCGTCATCCCTCCCAAAGAATGGGCCGACGGTTCATTTAACTTAACCGACCCTGTTTCCAATAATCCGTCTGGGTTTGTCTATGAAGTTTTAACACCGAATACAATATCGTTATCGAATCGCACCGTTACATTATTGCGAGAAGGTCGTGCGCAGATTCGCGCCACTCAAAGCGACCTTAGCATCAATTTTATACCCTCTTCCGCAGTCGCAACATTCGATGTATTATCTAGTATTGTTCGTGTCGGTTTTCAGAATCGCAATGACCTCTCATGGAAAATCCCATCCGAAAATGGTTCTACAATTAAAAATTACTTTTTTTACACAGAAGAACGAGTATCGCCGAGTTCGCCTGGCCCCGCAGTCAGCACCATATTAGACCCAACAGTCGCAAGTCCGATCAATCCATCTTATTATTCATATGCATTGCCAGTCCCATTCTATACTCAAATCCTATCGGCGGCAGGATTATTCACGGGGATTGATATAAATTTCCCGAACATATTATTTAATATCACGACGACACAATCGGCGGCACATTCCCGAGCGAATTTCTTTGATTTGGGATATTATGGCGAAATCGAAGTGACATGGGAATATCATAATGACCGTCCGATTGCCATACTGAATCCAGACCCAACGTCGATAGCAGTCACCACAATGACTCTCTCGATTTATAAAGAAGCAAGTATCAATCCTGGCGACAAACGCGTCGATTTAATATTGAATACAACGAGGACATATGATTCTGTCGTAAATTGTTTCGGTCCGATGCCACAAAATAATGGTAAAAATATGGTGGATATCTTTCCGATTACATTTCCCGGTATATCATCCACAGATACCCGTGCTGCTAGCCGCGACCTTAAATATCTAAAACCAGGGGATGTCGTTTCCGGGCGAGTAAGTATATCAAGCAATACGTATTCTTCGGCAAATGCGCCGACACCATCGACGATGGACCGTGAATATAGTATCCTCGTAAAAAGTCTACGTATCGCGCCGTTTCGTTTTCCGATTTCGAGAGATTTTACATCTCAACGACTTGGACTTGGATTAAGCACGGCGGGTCTCGGATTCTCTGTAAGCACATTTAATGCTTCGTCGTCGTCGTCGCCTGTCGTCATCGAAAATGATTCTAGCGGAGGTATATTGTATCACATGCCCAAAATGACGCGTTCCATGGAGGATTATGGAAAAGCAACCTGGTCATTCTCATGGAACTATTTGGCAAATCTCTCGAAACTCACGACAGATATCTCATATTTGCCGATTCATCGCTCTGGTGGAACCCCGCTGGCCGATCTCTCCGCGAATTTAAACATTCCGTTTCATATACGTATTCGCGGCTTCTCTCGCCCATACCTGAAAACAACCACACTCATAAGCGTCAACAGTTATAACACAACAAATGTGAGAGATTTTTTGACGACTGTCTCTGACGCATCCTATCATACTCGCATGTTATTCGACATCTCGATGAATGATACGGCGAATTATGCGAAAATTGCCGCCACCGCAGCCGCAGCAGCCGCAGGTTCGTCGTCGTCGTCGTCGTCGTCCGACTTATCTTTCAGTATTGTTTCTCGAACATTCGATATTAGCGGTGCGTCTGAATTTCCGTCTTTTTCACCCGTGGTTGATCATTCACATACTCAACTCGTCTTCTTATTTCAACTAACAATAACCGACCCGAGTTATAATAGTTATTTTAAGACGATGACCTCTCAGGCGGATTCGTTTCAAGTTAAAATGCTATCGCAAACATTCTCTCCACACCAAGCGTATCGATTTGCGGGGCCAGACCCCACGTTGGCCAGATCGTATGAATTAGACAGTTCCACAAATACATTATATAACATCGGAGATACCTACACACAGTTGGCGCCTCGGTATTCATTTTTTAATTTGACAAATGGCATCTATTATTCATATCGCATTTCATCCTATAATATTGTGGGACCAAGTGCGTTCTCATCGTTATTTACACGCAGGTGTGGTTCAGTTCCAAACCAGATTGTGAATCGAATCAATAGTCTTGGCGCAGATACATTAACGGTTGAATCCGAACGAACATCGAATCGCGTTAATATTTATTGGGAAAAACCAGCATTCACCGGTTATGAAATACAATATTTCATAATACAAACAGCATTTGATATATCCGGGCGCTGGGTGACATCGCTGGAATATACACCAGATGTGTCCAGTAACTTACTACAATTCGATAGATTTGATGATATAAATGTATATGTAAGCGACCAAAACAAACAAGTGTATGAGCAAACAGTATCGACTTATAAATATAATACACTCGAAACACAGCAATATATTAATACGAGTTTGAATTTAAATACGCCATTATCGGGACAACTAATCAACGGTTTCAAGTATTATTTTCGATTGGCTGGTGTAAATGAACTAGGGCGTTCAGTCTATTCAACGGCGTTGTCCGGTATTCCATTCGCTCGCCCAGATAATTCACCAATTAGTATGGTTGGCACTCCTGTTATTGGTAATGAACTATCAATTATTACATGGAAAATCCCACAAGATGACGCCGGTTCGCCAATCTTAAACTATATTATTGACTATGAGGAGGTTGTTGAAACACCAGGACAGCAAGACAAATATATAAATAAAAGACGTTATCATCAAAATAGTATTGAATACGGATTATGGTCGATTGCAAATCGGGGTTATCCATTCGACGATTTTCGCAGACTATATACCGCCAATAAACGATATTCTCTTTTATCTGCGAATGAAATCAACAATTTCAATACATTACGCAACGAATTAACACCTTTTATCTTACTTCCACGTCCGATTACGATCAAGGAAACCGACCGCTACTTAAACAAAGATACGAGTATTATTGATCCCTCAAACATTTTTTTGAAATATACAAATACGGAAACTTCATTCTTCTACAAAAGCGGATTATTGAAACAAAATGCGTTCGATCTATCGAACATTCAGTTGAAATGGTATTACACTCGTGATCCGGATCCGACTAGTGGAACATGGAATTCAACTATTCAATCATCGTTTCATCTTTCAATACGTGGTCATCTTGAACATTATAGTAATCGCACAAGAGATATCTCCAACGTCTTTGATATTTCGGGAACATATACTGTATCATATAATAATTTATCAACCCCGGAAGCCGCCTCAAATCCGGTTTATAATTATATTGATTATATGACAGGCAACCCGATTGTCGGTAGAAATCCACCAAATAAACTCATTCATTTGAAAACCCAAACACCACCTACGATGATTCGTATCGACGCAAGTAATGGCGACGGTTATTATTTGAAATTAGATTATACTATCAGTAATATTTCTAGAAGTGATTATCGGTTTATTTTTTATTCAGGGCAGATAATATTGAATGGTGTAGCACCGGTTAGAACATTTTCAGGCTTACCAACTGAATTTACTGTAACGTTGAAGAGTAATATCTATTCCCCATTTGTAAATGGTAAAAAATATTTATTTACAATAACACCGTTCAACATCAACGATTTTTTCCTAGATCAAGACCTTTCCGGTTCAAAATATGGAACAGCGCCTAGTCAAGTGAAAATCTTGATGGGTAATGATTTCAACGACCCGATTACCGATATGAGTTATTCTTTGATATCTACGAATGAAGGCGGTAAAGTCGTGCTTCGATGGAAGTATTCATCTCAGCCTCAATATTATATCAATATATTAATTCCTTCCGATTATGTGCAGGAAAACCTATTTCCAAAAGAGTACCAGTCATCAATTCAAGACGATGGCAACTTTCGTTCGATATTAACGCCAAATCTTCAACCAACCGGTGGTATTGTAACATATACAATCCCGTCCAGCTTACAATCCGATATTGACGCGTCGCCGACTCCGAATGCTCAACTGTATTTGAAATCAGGACGTGCTTATGAGATTACCGTATCACCAGTTCAACGATTCATAGATAGACAAAATGAAGAAAAGTTCATACCAGCCGAGTATCGTAGTATCAACCCGGAAGGCACCTATATTATACCATTTCGAACGCCGCTGGCTCCATTAACACTATCCGCACAAGGATATAACGGCACCGTGACGTTGAAGTGGAATTTACCTGATTTTTCGAATGACCCGAATTATTATAAAACAGATGTTATCGCTCCGTATTATCGATATAAATATTTTACACTTGAACGCCGAGACATCTCTTCGAACAACTTTCTATTACGTAATTGGCAAGATGTATCGAATGAGATTTTTATTCCGACTGCGGAAAATGGCGGCGTCGCCGGATATCAAACGGTATATTCGAATATAAGCGGTGTAAATGAGCAACCGATTCAATTTCGGATTCGCACCGTCATTATGAATGAATATAATAGTGAGAAAGCGTTTTCTGAATATACTTACATGTCAATGGTGAATAACATACCCATCGCCGACTCATTCAATAGTATTGTATATCCTTCGTTGTATCCTTATACGCCGAGCACGCCGAATTTAAGATATAGTTCGCGTTCAAGTACAATATCCGGTAGTTTTAACGGCCTGACTGTATTTTTTGATTATCCTACCTATAACGGAAATGCTGATTATTATGAATGTTTTATTGAATATACCCCTCCGTCAAATTATCTAGGGTCAGATTCGAGTTGGAATAACGTATTTGATGTAAGTAATAGTATTGCGGATCTGTCATTTAATATCAGCTCAAATCCTTCGTTATTTACAACAAATGGGCGGTTCAGAACAACTTCTGCGACGGTGGGTGGAACACAGAGTTTAACTGTAATATGCCGCTTTACCGTCATTGGGTATGTCGTGAGAATACGTTTGTATCCTCGTATCAACGGCGTTGAAACCGGTGCCGACGGACTTTATGCTATATACGGCGAATCACTTTTTTCTGGGTATTCAAATGTGAAGTTCATCGAGATTTAATGATTCTCGTTCTGATTACAGACCTTGTTGAAGCGTCTGAATTTGCTCGGGTGTAAGCGTATCTGGAAACTCAACGTTGAATTTGATTTTAAGAACGCCGGATTCGCCGCCTTTTTCTAAACCCAAACCAGGTATTGTTTTGATATTACCCGGTTTAATCACGTTGCCTGGCTTGTTGGCGAGTTTGAATATACGTCCGTTCAGATGTGTGATTTCGAAATCGAATCCACATAATGCCGCTTTGAGTGGTATTGTTTTTTCGATGGTTAGGTCGAGGTGTTCCACCTTGAATAAGGCGTGTTGGAGGACGTTGATTATGATACGGACATCGCCTTTCATTCCCACTTCATTCATGTGACCACAATCATTTAATATAATCGTATCTCCTTGAAGAATACCTTTCGGTATTTGCGCATGGATCATCTCGCGTTCTATCTTGATGATATCATTATCTGGTACTTGACGGTCTATTTCGAGTGGAATTGAACAACCGTTGTAACACTGTTCGAGAGTGAGTGAAACAGTTTTCACGATTGTCTCTGGAACCTGATATACACGAACGTTGGGGGGTGCTTGTTGTTGCTGCTGCTGTTGTGAATGTGCCTGATGCGTGAATCCCCCATTCATTCGCCCATTATGGAATGTTTGAAATACTACTTTTGGACCCATTCCAGGACCATGACCTCCCGCCGCGCCTCCAAATAACATATGAAGTAGTTCTTCGGGGATACCGGGCGGCATGCCAGGCGGAACACCGCCACCACCGAAATGGAATACGTTCGGCATGCCACCGCCGCCGCCTCCACCACCTTTACGCATCATATCATAGGTTCGTCGTTTATTCGCATCAGATAATAACTCATATGCGTTATTCAGTTCTTGGAATTTCTGCTTGCTTTCATCGGTGTTGCCGTTTTTATCGGGGTGGTGTATCATCGACATCTTTCGATATGCTTTCTTCATTTCATCTTCGCTTGCCTTTTCATCCACGCCTAATATTTTATAATAATCCTTGTCTTTGTCGATGTTGTCGGCGTTCATTTGTGGAGGGAAACCATCTGACTCGAAGAACATTTCAGGTCCGCCGAATCCATGACCGTTATGCCCAGGAAATCCGCCACTAGCTGCGCCGCCGAACGGGAAATTAAAGAACATGTTTTCGCGATGGATTGATAGTGGATGATGTTATTACTTAAACATTATATTTATTATACATTAGTGGAACGCGCATAAAATGAATCATCATCTATCTCCGGATATTCCATTTATCGCAAAATATCAACCGTGGAAAATACCGGATTTTGAACAATTGGATGAAAATACAGTCACGATCATTAAGAGTCTTATCGAAATGGATAACCTCAACATCATGTTTTATGGCGATTCAGGTTCAGGAAAAACGTCGATTATTAATGCGATGATTCGCGAATATTACAAAAAATCCGGGGCAAGTAATACCGCGATAAAAGAGAATATTCTGGTTCTGAATAGTTTGAAAGAACAGGGGATTCAATACTACCGGAATGATGTGAAAGTGTTCTGTCAAACGATGACGATGATACCTGGAAAAAAGAAAATTGTGCTCCTTGATGACATCGACCTCATCAACGAACAAGGACAACAAGTTTTCCGGAATTGTATCGATAAATACAGTCATAACGTTCATTTTATTTCGTCATGCACGAATATTCAGAAAGTAGTGGATACATTTCAGACACGCAACATCATCATGAAAATTAATCAACTAAATCGGCCTTGTCTTCATAAAATTATGCTAAAGATAAAAGCGAATGAACGTTTGATGATTACGGGCGAAGCGGAGGATTTCTTGCTTCGCGTTTCGAATGGATCAGTGCGCACCCTTATCAATTATTTGGAAAAGACGAAATTGATGGACCGAGAGATTACGATTGACCTTGCAAACAAGATATGTTCAAATATCGGATTTCACTGTTTCGAGGAATATACTCGCATTATTTTGGATAACACGTGTGACATAAATACACGAGTGCGTAATGCCAACCATATATTATTTCAATTGAACGATGAAGGATATTCTGTATTGGATATTTTGGACAACTATTTCTTATTTGTTAAGATGACACCTTTGTTTAGTGAAGACATAAAGTATCGTATTACATCGTTGATTTGTAAATACATTACGATATTCCATAACATACATGAGCATGATATTGAATTGGCATTATTCACGAATAACCTGTTGGGGTTGCGCCCCCACACGACGCAGGGCGATAACCCGTGCTAGAACCGACGCGACATGGCGGCGTGGAGTGGATGTGGGAGTGGCGGCGTGGAGTGGCCGGTGTTAGCATCCCGACGCTTTTATCAACAAATACTTCCCCACCAGCGTCTTTGATTCAAGCACTTGTTTCGGCGAGAGACGCGCAAACCACTGAAACTTGCTTCGTCTTAGTATTTCTTGTTCTGGAATGTAGATGCCTGCGGTCGTCGGTGAAAGCGGGACATCAACATCGGCAAGGAGTTCTTCCAGTAAAACCGGTTTGTTCGTTGTGGTTTTCACACCCAGTTCTTCCGCAGGAATCAGACTCACCGCCTTCGGTGCCGCCGCTTGTTTCGCACACCACCAGCGCGTCGTTTCTCCCGTAAAATCCATTTCATGTGTCTGGTCGCGACTGTTGATATCCATCAAGAATTCCATAAACTCTTTCATCACCGGGTCGAATTTTTTACAGCCCATCATCTTTGTCGATGGCGAATATTGTTTCTCTGCGGCGAGAGATGACGTCGTCCTCAGTTCGCCCATCACGACATTCGCGGTGCCAAGATGTGCGTCATAGAGCGAACGTAAGTCATGGAAGCATATAAAGGAGCTCGGAATCAGGAATCCACCGTAGATATGAAGCACGGTAGCAAGTGCGAGGTCGCGGACATGGGTGCGAAGCGGGCGCGGCAGATGTTCCACGCGTGTGCGCCATTCCGGTATAATCTTCACGAACGCGTCATCATCGATGAGACATACGTTGAAGCTCTCACCGCAGTGTTCAATAATATTGCGAATCGTTAGGTATTGATACGGCTGATTCAGGTTGTCATTCGTTCTTGATCCGAAACTATCCCATGACCGTGCATTTTTATCGAATTCAATATGAACCCACAGAATCGGTTTATTGTTTTTGGTGATACTGCTATCGTTCAAGAGATACTTCTGGATGAGCTGACCGTCATCGTATTGTTCTTTCACTTCGATTGTTTTCTTATATTTGTTATAAATGAAACCAATCATCATAATAAGGAGGTAGGCAATCGCCAGTTTAATGACTTTGTTTTCGAGCATCGGAGGCTAGTGTATATGATTGTGGTCTATTATATATCTGAGAGAATAAATAACACATTCAATTCTCCAACCGAAATACATCCGAGTATAATTTCTTATGAATATCGCGAGAGATTTCATCCTGTTTGGCTAAAATGAAGGCGCGGCGTGTATCTTCCTCTTCTTGACGCACCCGCGACTGCTCGTAGATTTGCCTTTGCTCCGCTGGGTTTGTTTGACTGTATAAATCCCGGCGCGACTGGTCTCTAAATGTTTGTAGTTCATTCACAGTATTAAATCTACGGGTTTTGTAGTAGTCCTCTTCGGTGACTGGAATAACGGTCTCGGTGTGTGCTTTCTTCAAGTCTTCGTATTTGAGGCTGTCGAATATCCCGCTCGAATATTCTTGGGGTCGTTCTCTCGTGAGGTCATATGTGCTGCTGCTGCCGCCGGCGTATTCCAGTTCCTTTCTCTCGACAAGCGCATATTTATTCCGGAGTTCTTGCTTGCGTTGATTCAGTATCGCGACTTTATCTGCCCAGTTGTTGGCGCCTTCGGTGGCGTCGTGGTTGGCGGCGTCGTGGTTGGCAGCGTGGTCGGCATCCGTTTGTCCATTACGAAACCACTCTTCATACCCCGTCTCCGCCTCTTCATCTTTCAGCCGATATTGTTCGAATTTCTCATTAAACCATCGATTAAATTCGCTCACTTTCGCGGAAGCATTCGTGCCTTTGGTGCTACCATCGCCAGTCATCATCTCATCCAGCCGCCGTTTCATTCTCTCATGTGTAGCTTGCGAATACTCGTCATCGGGATCCGGATGATACCCCTCACCACGCATCAGGCGGTTATAATCCACGACTTTTGAACCTGCTGCTGCCGCCGACGTGCTGCCACCGCCATCCACCGAAGTATATGGCCGACGGAGTGTATCTTTATCGACACACTTGATTCCCGGAACCGCCGGCACGGCCGATGTTCGCGGTGTTCGCTCGACCCTTTGCGTATAATGCTCATCCGTGATGGGGTTGCGAATTGTATAAATTTGATGTAGAATGCGGTAAGCTTTCGTGAAAAAGATGAAGTATTCTTTTGGAAGCTGGCTTTTATCCGGGTGCGTTTTCAGGACGGCGAGCTTGGCACGTTTCAAGTCTTCCGCGTTGAATAAGGTTGGAACGTTGAATAACGAAAGAATATCCGGAAGATTGTAGTTGTCGATATTGAGGTCGAGCGATTCCATCGATGGCAGGGTGGAGTCAAATACTTATTATATAGTCATGATTTTATGTTATTTACCTCTATGTAATACAGTAAATAACATCACTGCGGCGGTGGCGGCGATGGCGGCCGTGGTCGCGGTGCTTATGCTAGACCTTAGCACATCGCGCGAAAAATGCGATGATATCCGGAGGATTCGCGCCAGTCACTGAATCATCCGGGATGAATTCGGTATTATTGGCTTTATAAAAGAGGAAAACTGGAATGCCATTCACCATACGTTTTTGTTTCATGAATGCGTAAAAATCGAGAGAATCATCCACATTCACTTCGTAGCACTCGACCGGTCGTTCCAACTTCATGACAATATTGATGACTTGATCTATCGCGAGTTCTTTAATCGTTTTACACGGTCGACACCAATCTGCGGTAAGTTTCAGGATCGTGTGCTTGCTTTGTTTCGAGTTGAATTCAAGCAGACCCTTGAATGAATCACGGGTGAGTTCTACGGGGGTGAGTGACATCGACGTAACGACAACTTGAATAATACAATTATGTATAATATAAACAATAATTATTTATATTATAAAACGCAATCATGCATATGTGCTTATTGTTCCTTTTTATAGCTCTTGGTTGTATATTGTCGCAAGTTATTATGACTATACTAAAAATAAAGCACTATATGCGGGAAAATTAAAAATTCATCATTTTGAAAATCTCTTTTGGAATGTGTTTGTATTTCAACCATTTTCGTTAGGATGTCTTTTATATATGTTACCACCCTTTGATTACTTTCATTCTATATTAGCTGAAATTTCATATATTGTTTCACAAATCGTTGTTGGAGAAGTATGGTTTTACACAATCCATTATATTATTCACAGTAAATATCTGTATAGGTATAATAAAACTCATCATGAAAATAGTAATGTTATTGGTATATTTGCGTTATATGCTCATCCTTTCGACGCAATAATTACCAACTTTGGATCTATTTTTTTACTACATTATTTTATTCGCTTTTCGATTTTTCATATTTATTTGATTGGAACCGTTGCGACAATAAACACAATTTTATCTTCTCATACCGGAACAACAGATGGATTTCATCAAAACCATCATCGTTTGTTTAACTCTAATTACGGTATGAACTATTTTATGGATCGGTTATTTGGAACAATACAAAATGTATGAAATAATATTATATCATAAATATAAACTACGCATACGATGTCTAGTTTATCTTTTGCTGGAAATACAAGTTCTTATATTAGCATTCCGAATGATACAGCTCTTAATTTCGAGACGCAGGATTTCACCGTGGAATGGTTTCAGTATCAAACCGATACGAATTCGTTTCCGCGAATTTTTTAGAAGGGGACATATACCACGAATACAGTAAGCATCGGTGTATCGATTGAAGGCGGTAGGTTCTATTATTGGCGAAATACTTCTCCTTATCTTGTTGCCAGTCTTACATCGAGTCAGTATAAAAACAAATGGGTTCATTTTGCGATTTGTAGAACCGGTGGAACAACTACATTCTATATGAATGGCGTCTCATTTGGAACACCTTTGGCGGATACATATAATTATACGAATTCTGAAAATCTGTTGATTGGCAACGAGAGCACACTTACTCCAAGTGCTGCGTTTGGCGGCTACATGTATTATTTTCATTATATCAAGGGTGTTGCGAAATATACGGCAAATTTTACGGTGAGCACTTCGATGGTTTCAAATACTGCCAACACAGTTTTGTTACTCACCGCGACAGGTGCTTCTGGCAGTCTTGGGGCCACGATTACCAACACCGCCGGAACATTTGCAACTGTTCCGACATTCGCAACACCACCGCCTCCTATGCCATCGTGGTTTCTTCCAGTAATGTTTGGGAATCGCGCATTATTCACTGATAATAACCAGTTTTACTATAAACCACACAGTTTAGCATCTGGCGGTATAGGTGGAGTCCGTAATTATCGGAAAAAAGGACGCAGAACCTAACGACACGCAACGCTGACGCCCTAATTATTCTTCCCACGGCGCTTTACATGGATTTGGATCAAAATGATTAATTTGGCTCGGGTCTGTAATATGATAGCTGAGTTTTTTCCACGATGGAATAAAAAACAACGCACCATACCACATTTTACCTTTTTCGAATTCAGGGAAATATACATTCTCCGTAAAGAACGCGAGATAGCCGATTACGGCAGAATATGAACCGTGTGATAGAATGATATGCTTACATGTAGAAGCAAATTGGATTGTTTCTACTTGATTATATGATACCAATTCTGCGCCTGGAAACTCTTTCAGTAGTGTTTGTATATACTCGTGGTCCGGCGTTTCTGTCGAAATATATAGCTTATCATAACTGCTCACGTTTCGTATCGCGTTAATATAATATGTTAAACCTGGATTGCAATGAACGATATCACCCAAACGAACATGAACATATACATCGTTATTTTGATTATATCGGGCTTTGAATGGATTTTGCGCCATAATCTTGGATTTTACACTCTCCTTACGAAATTCATCGTAGATGAGGTTGATGATTTCTTTCACTTGTAAATATCCGTAATTATTGTTTGGATTTAGATTACACGTGATTTTGTCGGCATTATAAAATTTAAAATAAGTGTGGTCGGTTATAATTTGGGTTGTCGGATGGATCATAGTTCCGCAAAATAAATCAATACCCATACGTGTAATAATATCATGACTACAATATATAACATGTAGATTGTGTTTTTTTGCGAGAAGAGAAATTGCCATGTTTCGAATCAACTGGTTACATAATCGACCATAGGGGGCAACGGTTGTCATTGTGTTTTATAATATAATCATGTTAGTAATGTTTATATTACATTCATCAGCTATGTTGCGCTACGTTACGCTACGCGTCATATGATACGCCCTGTCAATCCGTCCATCTCTCAGCACTGACGCGTCCTTTTCATGAATCTCGTCGCGAGAGATATTCGACGTAAGTATCAATATTAAATTTGGATAAAATCCCAGGTCTGTGACTTTATCCAGCATCGAATTCCAGTCTGATTTATCCATCATGGGTATCGGAATATAGAGATGTGGTTTTACATTTCCATCCAAGACATTTATGATGAGTTTATCGCATTCTTCAAGGACCAACACGAGAGGTTTATCATCATCGGGAGAGATTGTGCTATATACTTTCGAGAGATTGTCGCCTGGGTCAGTCGGCTTCCATGTATCACAATAATACGCACCGATTTGCTTGGCTAACAGAAGAGTAAGCAACGATTTGCCAGTCCCTGGCTCGCCATGAATGAAAAATGTACCGCTTCGCGAGGATTTATTTTTGATGACGGAGAGAATATCATCGATAATATTCTGTTGATAATCTCTCGGTTCTCGTTTCAGGAATTTGGTTGCGTCATATTTACGGTCAGAATATTCCCACCACCACGGATTGCCGCGACGTTCGCGGATGTCGATGATTTTGTCTTCTAGGATGGTCGCGCCGACCGCGGCGGCGGAAGAAGCGGCGGAAGCGGCGGAAGTGTCTGGTCGTGCCAACGAACTTTTACCTGTGGCGGTTTCATACGTCGCACGTTTCATAACAATATACATGACTTGCCCTTGACTACCATGCTGTGTTTCGTTTGAATAAATATAGCCGATATACCATTTTCCATAGAATAGACCGAATGGCCGGCCATTTTGATAGAATACAGAACGGCGGATATTTAACTTGTTGATAAGTTGGTTACACTCGGTTTGGTCCGAAATTTTATAGCCTTGAATTTGGAAAAAATGCGCGAGTATCATCGGGAATGTATAAAGAATAGGAATACTTGTAACGAGAGACATCAGAATAATATCGGAAATTGCCATTTTTGGAGATTGGGAAATATAGTAGAATACATACAGAACGGTTTATATAAAATTCGCGGGTTTTGGAAGGACGGCCGAAGGCCGAAAAGTCAGCGAACCGCCGAAAATATTCCGTTTGAAAAGTATGTTTTTTGCCGAAAATATTTGGTTTGAAAAGTTGGCCATCGGCCGAAAATATTTCGTTTGAAAAGTAGGTTTTCCGCCGAAAATATTTCGTTTGAAATCATGAAAAATCGATGAACATCGGACGGTCGAAGCCGGGGTTCTCAAAAATGGACATTTTTTAAAAATGATAACAAATGGTAATATAGCGAGATGTTATATATTTTCTTACTGTTTATCGTGTGTGAATTACGCGTTGATATATAATAATCGGGCTGCGTTTTTATTACAAAAATATGGACATTTTATAATTGTCCATTTTGGCTATGGCGGCCAAGACTTTTGAAACAACAAAAAAAATACGCGTGTGACTGACATGCTCACAACACTTTTTTTTGGACGAAAAAAATGTGACTGATTTTTTTGAAATGCGGCGGAGGAGGCGGTTTGGCCGACGTCCCAAAAATGGACATTTTTTTGGACATGATAACAAAATTACCATTTGTTATCGTGAATGGCCATAAAATCCACACTATGAATGGTGTGAAATATTTTTGATTGATACGAAAACGCAACCCGGACGAAGTAACCCATACTTACAATTAAATCAGCTGAAAACGTCTGATTGTAAAACACGTGTATAAATAATGAAATAAATTAAATATATATTACATAGGATATGTATAAAATGATATTTTCTTGTAATATTTGTAATTTTTATACATTAAATCGTTATGACTATAAAAAACATGTTCAAACAAAGAAGCATATATCAAAGTGTGGTATATCACATTTAGACGAACCAAACAACGAAAACGAAGATTACACCGAGAAGAATGAAATAGTATTGAATATCGTTGATAATTCAAATGAACAAAATAATGAGTCGATTACTCCGAAAATTATAAATCATTCTTCAAATAAGAACCGCAAATGTAAATATTGTGGTCTATGTTATGCTTATTCATCCGGATTGTCTCGTCATATGAAAACATGTAACGGAGTCGGTACCGAGCAAACGAAAATAACGAATACAAACGACGCAAATATTGTTAATATGATGAATACAATATTACAAGACAACGTGGCATTCAAAAATATTATTGCTGATATCGTAAAAAACCAACAAGGACTTATAGCAAACCAACAAGCAACCACCGATAAAGTATTGGAACTATGTTTAAATAATACTAATAATCCGGCATCTGTTACAAATAACAATATTTATAACCACAAAGGCGATAATCATTTTAGTGTCAATTTTTTCCTGAACGAAAAGTGTAAGGATGCGATGAACATGAGTGATTTTGTGAATTCGATCGAACTATCCACGGAAGACATGGAAAATGTAGGCCGGAACGGTTATGTAAAGGGTATTTCAAGTATCTTTATTGATAATCTGAAAAATACAGATGTTCATAAACGACCTATTCATTGTAGCGACCGTAAGCGCGAAGTATTGTATGTAAAGGAGCATGATAAATGGGAACGAGAAGGCGTTAATAGTGATAACCTTATTAAAGCCGTCAGAACAGTCGAGCATAAGAATATTGGATTGTTGAATGAATGGGCCAAGCAACATCCGGAATGTGAGAATAGCGATACGCGCGCGAATGACATGTATATGAAATTTTCAAAAAATGTTCTTGATGGCGAAGATGATAATATAATGAAAGTAGTCAAGAATATTGCAAAAGAAACAGTTATTGAACGTAATAATATTGTTGAATAAATTATAACCCAACCTTAATATAATATGAACAACAACCGCGTTGATATTATAATCATCGGAAGCGGCATCGCCGGTCTATATGCGGGATACCAAATCAAACGCTTCGCACCCGCAAATACGTCATTCCTGATTTTAGAGAAAAATCCGAAAAAATGGATGGGTGGTCGCGCAGGCAATGAGTCATTTTACGGCGCTGATGTCGTCGTCGGTGCGGGTGTCGGCCGTAAAAACAAAGACCACTCACTTATACAACTACTGAAAGATATCAAGACGCCGTATTCGGAATTCAAATCCACGCGAAATTACGCCGCATTTCAACCGGTTGATATCATGAGTATTATTCGGGAATTGAAGCACGCATACAAGAAACACCCCGCACAACATCAAGATAAAACATTCAAGCAGTTTTTCATAGATATACTTGGTCCCGAGAAATACAAAGACTTTGTCATTACTACCGGTTATACCGATTTCGAAGACGCAGATATTTACGAAACGTTGGCACATTACGGAATGGATGATAATGTGAGTAGCGGATGGACAGCGCTTCACATTCCTTGGGGCGACCTCGTCGAGAGATTGTATCACCAAATCGGGGAAAAGCATTTCAGATTTTCATCCGAGGTGGTGAAGGTAGTCTCGCAAAAAACTGACGCCAATACCATGTATCGGTTTCAAATTACTACCGCCACCGCCAATCATAAGAACTATTATGCGAATCAAGTCGTTGTAGCGACAACGATAAAAGGTATTCGACAAATTGTTCCAGGTGCGTCATCTCCGACAAGTATATACCAACACATCAAAGGCCAACCCTTCATTATTGTTTATGCGAAGTTTGACCGTGCAAGCACCGAAATAATGAAAAAGTATGTTCAGGCATTCACCGTAGTTCAAGGCCCACTTCAAAAATTGATACCGATGGACCCTGATAAAGGAGTATATATGGTGGCTTATACGGACAATCAACATGCGAAGACACTGAAAGCGAAGGGTGCGCTTGAAAATACGCCAGCTGCTCACGAAATGTATTCAAAGTGGATAAAACAAGCACTTGGAATACCAAATAGTGAACCGCCGCTTAATATTATGGCGATACGGGATTATCACTGGACAGACGGGACGCATTATTATACGCCGCTGCCAACATGTGAATATAAAACGCGACCCGACTTTATTCGAAAGGCACAACATCCGATGCCTGGAATGGTGGTCGTCGGAGAGGTGGTGAGCCGACACCAAGGGTGGGTGGAAGGTGCGCTGGAGAGCGTGGATGCGGTGATGAAAGACATTACTACACCTTGAAAATAGTTCGACAAAGTTTATCGAACCGGTCATCATCTACCTTAGCCGACGCAATATTGTGTATTTCAATACGACTCGACCCAGTTGTATATTCCTGACTCGATTGAAAACAATCACCGCACACCAATATCACAATTATTTTGTATTGTAAGTTCGGATATTTTGTTTGAAGAACAATATCTAATTTTTCAGCGTCTTCAAGGTCACTCGTGATTTTCGTATATTTACCATTATGCTCTGGATGATGATGAGGTGCGTGCCCTTTTCTAATAAATATAATTTCTTCGGCAGCCGACTTAAATATATCCATCAATCGGTTGTATCTGCGAACATATTTTTCTGTGTCCTTCTGTAATAAATGCGGATGAACAAAATCGTGGTGGAAATACATATCATACTTGTTGATTCGATTGTCCAGCGGTTCTGTAAATGATTTGAAATCATCATTTATACATGATGATACGCCGTTATATGTAACAATCCAGTCAAACGGAAATGAAAAACTTCGTAAGTTATGTTTTTTTATAAAATCCGCCAATCCACAATCCACGCCAATAGGTACAATCATTCTAACGTTGTAATGTTATAATTATTCTCCCTTTATGTATGTTATAAGGTCAGTTGTTAGAACATATAGTATATACCCACCTGCTGTAATCAACGGTAAATATTCGATCATTCTTATGTGATATAATATATTGTATTATACTATATTATAATACGAAAATGGCCACGTCTGTTATTCATTTCGCATCAACAATCCGACCTGATGAAAAAAGTATTATCACGAACATCCAACGTTCCGTAATACAGTCCGGTGTAAATGCCGCACTCAATAATTCGGGTGTCATGCGTCATGGATTGAATGCAAACTATTATGCTCAGCATAATCGACCTGGAATGGCGATTCGAGAAGGCGCCGCGGCGGCATGGGACGCAATAAGTGGAAGCCGGAGGTAGATATAGTTTTACGTCATAGCCGTCGCCGCTTTCGCGGGAGGTTTAGGTCGTTCGACTTCTGCCACCACCCGCTCTAACTCCGAAATCCGGATATGCGGCAATTCAGTATGTGCTTCCCAGAAATATTTACAATATGACCACTTGAAATCGAGCTTGTCGCAATAATAATGCGAAAACGAACGCTTTAATTTTTCCGCAATCGACGCAGGCAGGAGTCCATGTGATGCCATCGGAAGGACATAGCAAAGCTGGACAAGGTCGCGCACCGGGTTTTTCACATCAGGTGTAGCATTCGGAAACAACGCGGTATCTAAATGCGGCATATAACGCATCAAATCTACCAAAAGCGGCGCATAAGGATATTTGTATGTCCATCGCCAATCTACACAACCGGTTGAATAATATCGCATGGTCCATTCCAACCCTTCGATATAATTGATACAAATCATTTGAAGACGGTCGATGCTTCCGCCCCTTTCACCACCATGACCGCCAGTCCGATCTTTCGCATAAATATCAATTCCAAATAATGCGTCATAGTAACGGAACTCCCAATTCTCTCGAAACGGGTCGATATATCTCTCGGCAGCACGTTCTTGAAGCGGGATAGACATGAACTCATTTAAGGAATGACACCGTTCGATATTTCCTACCAATTGAACTACGCGGCTGCATGCGATTTTCGTAAGTTCGCGAATATCTACTGCCACGGGCGCAGGCGTAGGCGTAGGCACAGGTGTGGATGACGACGAAGCCACCACTTTATTTATGTTGCCGCCACCACCGCCAGTGTCGGCACCGTATTTCATCTTACCTTGCCTGTCGCGTGTTTTATGTTCATTCATAAACCGATTATGTTCGGTCTCTGCCAATAATCCGATAAATGCCCGCATATTTTTCCATACGATTGTAGGTCGTCCAGATACACGTGTGACAAGATAGTCGTTGCTTCCTTTGAACATATTCGCATACGTATGAAGTAATACCGTCATGCCGTTTGTGCGTAAATTCAACGAAGGGAAATGCGGCATGAAATCGTTGCCGAGCATAAACGTCATCACAATATAATCATCAATTGCGCTTACCACATCCGGTGTTATTTTTACAACGGATTCTGGTTGTTTCGTAACTGACGTCGCCCCCGCTACCGTTCTCGTATCTGAAATATAGGGTCTTTTATGTTCGGGTCGGTTTTTGTCACCGCCACCACCGCCACCACCACCAGACGTCGTCGTCGTTTCACGCATCATCTCTTCCAACGAACATGCGAATTCAGGAATATCCAGATAATATTGGTCGCTGCTCGATAATGTGCTGTCCAACGATTGGATAAAGTCCGGTGTGTCACGATACAAGTATATACTCTGAGAGATATGTAGATGATTCAAACATAACATAATCAAGTCGGCATCCAAACCATAGATGAGTGTTACGGTATCTTGGTGATAATTCGCATTATCACGAATATATTCGAAAATTTTATGCTCACCTTCCCCCACAAAGTCGCTTCCAGAATATATATATTCGACTTGATTTTCAATAATCCGTGATTTCAATACACAATAATCACGCATACGTTGATTTAGTTTTGTCATAAACGCGGTACCGGGTGTAATTGCGGATGTATTCCATGCTTTTCCCGCAGTCCCCACCGCAGTCGTCGGGTCAATCAACGCATTCTTCCGCGTAATCGTATCTTCCACAACTGATGTGAACCAAGATTTATACCTGCGTTCGCGTTGTTGATTCAGTTTAGCAACAGGCGCGACTCCGTCAAACGCAATCATGATTTTATTCGATGGACGAAACATCGCGAAATACTCGTCGATTTTGTTACAAACAGTCGTGATAATGAGCGCCTCGTATTCGTCATTGGATACACCATGGTTCGACCCCACCACCCGAACCGCGTCATAGATAAGACCATTTGTGTCCATGTATAGATTATGAATTCGCGGCAAGCCTGCCAGGCGTTTAATGATTGATTTGTGTCGTTTTACAATATTTGAAAAGTAACTTGGAATGCCCATTTTATACGCAGATACGCAGATACACCGTTACGCAAATACGCAGATACTATATTATAACACGTCATCTTTCTATATCAATTGTTTTCATATTAAAATACTATGATTATATAACGATAATAAAATGACACTACAACTTACATTTTCAAATATTGTTCAAATATTCAGTATATTCGCCCCCTTATTTTTAGGGACGTTTCTTGTTCTCGTTTCGATATTTAACCAGAACATTAAGGGGTTGATATATCTAGGTGGTGTTCTTATTGCGTCTGTGATAAATTATATGGTAAGTATGGTTATCGGAAGCGAGCCACTCGACAACGAAGGTCCCATTTGTAATTTAGTTGAGTTTCCTCTTATACCCAATCGTTACAACGTCCCTAATTACAATAGCATGTTTATTTGTTTTACGCTGATGTATTTATTATTGCCGATGTTGTCGAATAACCAAATAAATTTTTGGATGGTCGGTGCCATCGTGAGTATATTTGTGGTTGATGCGTATGTAAAACTCCAATATTTTTGCACGGTGCCACGCGGTATTACCATCGGTGGTATTGTCGGTTTATCTCTCGGCGCGATCTGGTATTTCTTGCTGAAATTCAACAAGTTCGAGAGCCTGCTCTTCTTCAACGACTTGACAAGCAATAATGTGGTTTGTAAGCGTCCGCAAAACCAGACATTTAAATGTTCTGTGTATAAGAATGGACAGGTGATACAGGACTTATAATTGTTTTATCGAATCTCCACTCCTTCATTTACGCATTCGCGTAAATTCAGTCGTTGCGATTTGATAAAACGGTAATATACATTATAATGTATTCATAATGTATATTCTCGGATGCCACATACCACACGAAAAGCCCCCACAGCGAGTGCGACATTATTCAAACGCGGCACCATAAAAACCGGCAATGATAAAAAGAAGTGGGTGATTGTTATTGATAGCCGAGGCGTGAAACGATGGCAACACACGAAGAATAAACCACCGACTACGATAAAACGACGAGGTAAATCGGCACGCGTTTTGGCGATGGAAGCCAACCCTGACAGTGTTTGGGGCAAAAATAGGCCTCTCGAACGGTTCTGGAACGATTTGGCATCTGGGCGAAAGGTCGTGCTGATAAAGAAAAATGGTGATTATGAGATGTTTGAAATGCCGAAATCGACCTACAACTACCTGAGCAAGGAACATACAAAGCAGTATGAGGCATTTGAGAAGGATTCGAATATTGTCGCAGTTTTGACCTCATATCGGTCGCAAGATGCGTATGAATTACATCTATACCCGAAGGCCAAGGACGCGACGGTAGAATATGTTATCCGACATTATAAGAAGTTTTTCCCAACAAAGGTAAAGAATACGTATATGCCGTAAGCCGGCGGAAAGAGGAACAGCATACGTGACGAACGAATGAACGTCCGCAAATCCGTTTCACGGATAAAATTTAGTGTAATTTCGCACCATCCACCCCGAAAAATCAGACAGTAGTATTTGTTTTTGAAATCCATTCACGAACATTTTCAGGTTGCCTCCGTTTGAACGCTCGCCGTAAATTCGGAAAAAGTATTGAACGACATCTCCCGTTTTTGCCCGTGCGTATTTCTGGTTGGCTTCTTCATATGTGAACTTCGCTTTTTGCTTTCGCACATTTACCACATTATGAAAATCCACGAGAAAATAATGGAGTTGTTCTTTCGTTGTTATCATGGAGATAACTCGCGTGTGTTGTTTCATATACTCGTTCGCATGTTGTGTGCATTCAGGACACGGAAGATTAGCGCATATACGTTGTATATACTGGATTAGATCATTTTTTATTTCAGCGAAATTTTCAGGAAGAGCCTTATATGCCAACGTATGAAATAAGTACCATACACATGGACCCCAAACGCTTTTTGAAACCATCGCTATGTCTTTTTCTTTTTGTACTACGACTATAAATATGAATGATATGAAATATATGAATATAAAAAAATTACGATGTTATATTCATAAACGATTACGCCAACGATTAGGACCGCACATAATGAGCCCGACTATGAATGTTATTTACGAGATTGAAGGCGATATCGATTTTTTCAAAGAGTTGAAAGGTATAACTACCAACAAAACTGGGGTATCGGCGTCAGCATCGCCATCTGCCGTGATTCTCAAAATCGAAGATAAACCTGTCGAGAGATGTTTAATCACGGACGAAAATCTACGAAAAGACCATATTACATTAAAATGCGGCCATAAATTCAACTACGTGCCTCTTTTCAAAGAAGTTGTCTTCCAAAAATGCTCGATGTTGCCTAAAAATGTATCGTCCAAGTTGATTACTACGTATGTAAAAAATACACCAGATTCGAGTGTATCATCGAATGTTAGTACTGTCTTGTATAATAGCTCATATAATTTAGAGACGACGAAGATAACATATAACGAAATGAAGTGCCCTTACTGCCGCGCGATTACGCCGAATATACTTCCATATTATCCATATCCAGATGTAAGTAGAATTAAATATGTAAATAGTCCAGCTGATTTGGCACTTCCTGCGGTGTCATGCGAGTATAACGCGAAGAATACGACGGCCGCGACGATCTGTCGCATGAATTGTATTTATAATGAAAAATATGATATGATGTTATGTAATAAACACTTCAATAAACTTGAAACCGACGCCGCAGCCACAGCAGCAGCCGCATCTGTATCTACTGTAAAAAGGCAGACTCGTCGCGGGAAGACCACAACCACCACGACCACCACGACCGATACCGAAAATGTCATTATTTCACACCACAATCCAGCGACAACAACATGTTCATTCGTATTATTATCCGGCCCACGTAAAGGCTGTCCATGCGGAAAACCGATGTGGATTCCAAAAACGATTTTAGAATCGAGTAATACACATACATCAGACGCGGCTTACTGTAAGGTACATTATGAAAAAATGTATTATGTTACATAATATAGAAAAATATATGTATAATTCAAAAATGAATATCTGTCTCTATTTCTACATCTTCATAAAAACATTATTCACGCGGGAATTACCGGGCACAGGTTGAAGCCGGCAAAGTGAAGCAACGGGGGGTGCCGAGTTCTTCAATTTGGCGCGACGAACAGCGATGGAAGAAGCGCCCACACCAGAACCCGCGGTATAAGAAGCATTCTTGTTATTGTTATGGACATCGGCCATGAGGGTTTGACGAACACGTTTGAGCATTCGCGGTGAGTGGTGATAGCGAACGTAGTATATAATACTCTACGAGAATAAAATAGAGTATTATAGTAGAAAGACGCATATTGAGCACATGAATTTTATAAAGCGTTATCTTCCTGACACATTATCGCGGAGAGACCGAACTCGACAACGCAAAGAACTCACGAAATCGCGTAGATTGTATAAACAGGGGAAGTATTATACACGGAAGGCGATGCGGTCATTCAAATCGAAACCGTCTAAACATCTCGAGAGAGCATCCCGCCTGTATCATGTCGATAAAATACGTCCGTCGAGAGAATTATCCCGAGCAACCGGGTGTTCGCTTAAAGGATTAAGGCAAATCGTGAAGAAAGGCGAAGGAGCATATTACTCCTCCGGGTCTCGGCCGAATCAAACCGCGCAATCATGGGGGAATGCTCGACTTGCGAGTGCTATTACGGGCGGAAATGCGTCACTCGTTGATTTTCATATTTTGGATAAAGAGTGTGAGCATCGAAAACCAGCGTTTCGTTTAGCACAAAAGCCGCGAAAATAAGCACACATTTTTTTATAGTTTATAGATATAATCTAACAACAAGATGTCACAGCCACAGTCACAGCCACAACCACAGCCACAGCAACAATATCCTCTTCCAGTTCAACCACCGCCCGTATGTTTGGATTTGGTTCCTGCTAGCCAACCACAAAAAGAAGACGTGCCAAATTCAGGTGGTCCAAATATAACCAAAGACCAACTGAAGGATTATTTACGTCAGTGGGTTCGTGTTGAAAATGAAATAAGCACGCTCTCAGCGGAAATAAAAAAACGCAAACTAATTCATCAACAGTTATCAAAGTCGCTTTTAGATGTTATGCGCAATAATGAGATTGACTGTTTCGATATTGCAAATGGTCGTATCGTATATTCAAAGACGAAGATTCGTGCACCCCTTAATAACGGCCAGATAAAGTCGGCGTTATCAACCTATTACAAGGATGATGTCGAAAAAGCAGCTAGTCTCACCGAATTTTTACTTGCTTCTCGTGTCGAAAAAACCCGCGAATCGATTAAAATGAAGATTCCAAAAATCAAATAAACATATATGTTATAAGTATTCTTATATACGTTATAACATGTTTTACATAAATGGTGGCGCGAGAGGTAAGAAAAAGATTTTGCGAGAGATTTTTACGGCGCCAACAGCAACGACAGCGGCAGCAGACAACGAAATGGATGAAACATCGCGAACGGAACGCCCACGGTCGAAGTCCAGGTCACGCTCACGCTCACGTTCACGTCTAACATATCAATCCGATAGTTATACCGACACCGACACCGACACCGACACCGACACAGATAATGATTCACGTATTTCACACGACTCGCGTAACTCCAACGACCAACAACAAAACCATGATTATATCGTAACATTAGGAACAACCGTAAAAGAAGGCGCAACGCATCACCAGTATCAGTTCGTGGATAATGAACTCGAATATGATATCGAAGAATTCGCCGAAAAACACCCCGAAATAAAAGACTACGAACTCGTTATATACCGCATCAACACACTATCCATCCTTCCGTTTCTTGAATTTTTATTTTATTACGAAAATTCGGTTTCATTTTGTAAATTACCCTATTATAAACACTCTCCGAAAAAACACATACGAAAAGAATGCGATGCGTTAATGAATCGTCTATTTAGTAACAAATTTCGGTTTAAGGGTTATATTCATGACGAGCTTACTGGTAAATGTGTTATTTTTTACGAAAAATATTTCCGCAACGAACACATTATTCCGCAACATCTTGAACTTACAAAGTCACACAATTGGTATTGGTTGTGCTCATCTGAAATCATGAATCACCAAAAATATATGACACTACCGATTGATGAAGAGGCGATACAATTTTTCATGGCATATCCTTTGACAGGAGTATTACAGCGTATTGATACTTCTTCGAGGTCGGTCCTTCAAAATATCGAAGTTCCTTCCATATTATACTACGGTTCAACCCTTTGTTATGCGGAAAATACATCGATATATGGATTAAAGCGTGAACCCATCATCGCCCGGTTTGGGCCATTTTATTATTTTACGACACTTCAACATTCATATTACTGGGCATGTTATCACAATACGAGTAAAGGGGCGAATCAGGCGAAACAAGCCAAAAATGCGCAAGGAGGCATATCAAGATACGCTGTTTTTACTGGTCATATGAAGACCGTTTTTCAAAATGATGACTATGATGTCAGTATCGTGAAAAAATATACGGAACGGAAAAACATCTTCGAAACGCAAATCAATCAATACCGACAAACCCAAGAGCCATATCGTCGCGGGGCATATGACAGTATATATAGCTATGATTATACTTGGCCAGAGACGTATGACACCATATACAACGGATTTTATTCCGCGAAAGAAACGATACGACCGGTTTGGTGTGTATGCGATTATCAACATTTTCAGTTGTTATCCTACTATGAAGTCATTACAAGCGATATTCCATCGTCATACGACCCCAAATTTACGGAGTATAAGATTCGATAATCGATAAATAAACATCCGATGTAGTATATAGGAAGCAAACAAACAATCACAAACAACCCGCACAATCACAAACAACCCACAATCAACGAGAATGGGATTATTCGATAATAAGTTTTACAATTTCATCATGTTGTTTTTCGTGAGCGGTATTATTGTTCAAATCATGAACTTTTTTGATGTCGAATTCGTGTTTTATATCAGTTATTTGTTATGGTTTATCGCAATCGGCATATTTGTGATTATTCTTCCACGAGATCAGTCGTCGGTTATTTAGAAAAGATTATAATGTCCTTAGTAGATATATAAAGATTATTAGTGTAATATAGTATATATGGCTACTGACACCGCGGCAAAAGATAACGCAAAGAAGGAGTCTTATACTCCGAAACCAGTAACATACAATACAAACCTTGAAAAACTACTTAAAGAGAATTCGGAGGAATGTGAGTCGTTGTCGATACTTCATCGTATGTCGTATGAGAAATACAATACACGGTCGAATTACATCAACATTCCTGTGATTATATTGAGTAGTGCGATTGGATTTATTACAGGTATTGATTTACAGTATGCTCAAATGAACATTATACTCGGTGTTGGAAGTGTGTTTGTCGGTATTATCAAATCTGTTGATACTTACTTTCAGTTGGCGAAACGCGCCGAATCGCACCGTATTTGTTCGCTCCAATTTTCTCAAATTTCGAAAAAGATGCAGGTGGAACTCACACTACACCGAAACCAACGTATGACGGCCGAAAACATGATGAATATTATTAAAACCGATATTAAGAATATGCAAGATATTGCGCCGCTTATCGATGACGACATTATTAGTATCTATAACGCGAAGTATCGCAAATACAAGCGAGTCAAGAAACCCAATTTCGTGAATGGATTGACGGATGTAATTGTGAATTCCAACAATAATGAATATGAATACGAGTTTTCGAGTCGGCATGGAAGCGTGGAAGGAAGCCCGGCAAATACTCAACCACAGACAATTCCGTCACACGATCATGAATATGACCAACAGATGCAAGCACAGACACAGGAATTACACAACACATCGATTTCGAATTTGAATAATGAACATGCGACGAATCATGGAAGAATCGAAGACGATGGTGAGAGTGTGGATCCGATTCAACCAACAATCATTTCAACTGCCAACCCCAACGCCAACGCCAACACCAACGCCAACGCCAACGCCAATACATCATCTATTAAATCAGGTTCGACATCGCTACGTAAAGCACCTGACTTGACCTCACCATCACAGATGCCAGTTCAGATTCAACAACCGAATCCGTTGGAGTTATTACAGTTACTTAATCAGTTACAGCAACAAGGTATTGGAACTGGTTTAGCTAGCACTTATATAATGCCACCATCCCAGCCTCCATCCCAGCCTCCATCCCAGCCACCATCCCAGCCTCCATCCCAGCCTCCTAGGTCATCCGCGTCTTCACAATCACAATCACAATCACAGGCACCTCACGCGGTTGCTCAAACGAATGACTTCATCGTTCCGGTTGATGTAGATGTAGAAGTCCCGTCAGTATCGCCTTCTGGTGGTAGTGTTCGAAGTAATTCGTCACTTCCTCTCGGGTCGATACAAACTGACAATAGTGGGAATCAAATCGTAAATACATAAATAAATTGAATCGTTATGATCATTCATGTATAGATATACAGCGTTCGTTGTATATTTATTCATTCCTTATGGACATCAGTGAAAAAACAGTCAGCATCACCGCCGTTATCCCAGCTGCTCCTCGAACAAATCCGCGAAAAAAACCAAGTTCAAAGCAGGATGATACCGAAAAAATAACAGAAAAAAATGAAGGTGGGATAATAGTTCGAAGATACAAAGGAAGAAAGGTAGATGTGGAGAAGGGCAACACGTAAAAAAAAGAAAAAAAGAGAGAAAAAGAGAGAAGAAGAGAAGGAGGAGTAAAAAGAGAAAAATTGAAAAGGTAAAAAAGAAAAGGAAGAATAGCAAGAGCAAAGATGGAAAGTGTGTTGAGAATACTGAGAAGAGAGACGGGAAAGGGAGAAGAGGAGTGTAAGAAGATGATGATGGATGAGTTGAAAGAGATGGAGTTGGAGATGAGAGCGATGAAGGCGTTGGTGATGAAGGAAGTGGTGGTGGTGCCGAAAGAAGAGACGAAGACGAAAGCGGTGAAAAAGCCGAAGGCTCGGGAAACGAAAAATGAAGGAGGTTCATCAGAGGCGGTAGTAGCAGGAGCAGATGAGCCGATACCAAAAGAAATAGAGGAGCCGAAGGCGAAGGCGGTGAAAGAGGCGAAGGCGAAAGCGGTGAGAAAAGCGAAAGAGCCAACAACGACTGCGACAAAAGAAACAAAAAATGAAGAAAGTGAAGTGGTAGTTGCTGCTGCTGCTGCTGATGTTGCTGATGTTGCTGATGTTGCTGCTGCTGAGCCGAGACCAAAAGTGAAAGCAGTCAAAGAGCCGAAGCCGAAGGCGGTGAAAGAGCCAAAAGAAGCCAAAGAGCCGAAGCCGAAGGCGGTGAAAGAGCCAAAAGAAGCCAAAGAGCCGAAGCCGAAGGCGGTGAAAGAGCCAAAAGAAGCCAAAGAGCCGAAGCCGAAGGCGGTGAAAGAGCCGAAGGCTGTGAAAGAGCCAAAGGCGAAAGCAGCCAAAGAGCCGAAGGCGAAAAAAGCCGCGAAAGAAGAAAAAAAAGAGGAGCCGAAGGAGGTGGTGGTGGAGCCGGAGGTGGTGGATGAGGAAGAGGAGGTGGAGGTGGAAGAGATAGAATACGAAGGAACGACATACCTGAGGTCATGCAAAGGAGTGGTGTATGACATGGAGACATCAGAGGAGATAGGGAGATGGAATTACGAGACGAAGAGCATCGAAGCGGAGTAAGGTAATGAATAAGGTAAGGAATAAGGTAAGAAAGTGACAAATATGGTAGTGACAAGTGGTGTTTTTTTTAATGAAATGGAAAAGTTCATTAAAAAAAAGTGGTTTTACCGGTGGTAGGTTTCGATCCTACGTCCTCTGGGTTGTGATCCATAACCATCCTCAGACGTACCGCGTAAAGCAGTAAAGATTAGAGGACGGTGTTTTACAGCGCGCTTCCACTGCGCCACACCGGTGAAGGTTGCTGCGTTTAACGTCCAGCTAGACGGCCGGCTTCTGTAAAGCACAGGCGAAGGAATAATATACCGGTGACATGTTTCGATCATGTGACCTCGGAGTTATGAGCCCCGCGCGCTAACCTCTGCGCCACACCGGTGAAGGTTGCTGCGTTTAACGTCCAGCTAGACGGCCGGCTTCTTTACACCCCCAGCTTGTTGCTGGGGGGATTGTGCGGTAGCACAATAAGCACAGGCGAAGGAATAATATACCGGAGGTTGGGTTCGAACCAACGTCCTCGGGATTATGAGTCCCGCGCGCTCCCTCTGCGCCACCCCGGTGAAGGTTGCTGCGTTTAACGTCCAGCTAGACGGCCGGCTTCTTTAAAGCACAGGCGAAGGATGTAATATACCGGAGATAGGGTTCGAACCTATGACCTCGGGATTATGAGTTCCGCGCGCTCCCTCTGCGCCACCCCGGCGTGGTACCCCCTGCATGTTTCGATCATGCGACCTCCAAGTTATGAGCCTGGCGCTCTTGCCTCTGAGCTAAGGGGGTGTAGAGTTGCTCAAGTGCCTTGATGCACCGATGCGATGTGAAGAATAATACCGCTGACAGGTTTCGATCCTGTGACCTCGGAGTTATGAGCCCCGCGCTCTTCCTTTGAGCTACAGCGGTGTGATACAAGTCGAAGAACATGAAAGCATCGACAGGACCGAATCGCGTTACATTAAAGACACGAGCGGTGAGATAAGGAAGAAGTGAAAAAAACGAATCAATTTTATTGTAAAGTAGAGAGAAAGGAAGTATCATGAAGAAAATGCGAAAATTAAAAATGAATGAAGTCATACGAACCCATGACGTCATCATATAGAATAGAGAGAAGTCTTTAAGTAGTATTATGGATAGGGTGTATAAGGGTAAAGCGGTATAAAAACAAAAGTCAAAAGTGGTTATGTGAGCCATTTCCGGTTACCGATAATAACGAGACGATATATGGTAAGAAGATTACGTTCATAAAAGGAAAAGTGTAAATAGGGTGGATGGGAAAGGGATAAGAATGTCGGGGCGAACACTGATGAATCCATGAATTAATGAATCCATGGGATGTGAATCGTAGATTACACAGATAATGTGTGTGAGAGAATGATTCAAATACGAATATCATATAATACGAGTATATAGAGTGAAATCTCTCGAACACATGAAATAGAAAGAGTAAAAAATGGCGAAGAAGGTGGCCGTAAGAATAGACCGAAGGTAAGAATAGACGGAGGATGTTATAGATGAATCGCTCGCTGCGCTCGCTCATAATATACGATATCGAAATCGATGTGTCGAGAGAATGATTCAAATACTAATTCTATAAAGATGAATGATGAAATCTCTCGAACACATAAAATCTCTCGAACACATGAAATAGAAAGAGTAAAAAATGGCGAAGAAGGTGGCCGTAAGAATAGACCGAAGGTAAGAATAGACGGAGGATGTTATAGATGAATCGCTCGCTGCGCTCGCTCATAATATACGATATCGAAATCGATGTGCTGAGAGAATGATTAAAATACTAATTCTATAAAGATGAATGATGAAATCTCTAGAACACATAAAATCTCTAGAACTCATGAAATAGAAAGGATAAAAATGGCGAAGAAGGTGGCCATACTCGAAACCCATAATATGAGCCGACGGTAGTTATGCCACCGAATTCCCGCCACCGATAGCACACGATATATGGTAAGGAAAAGTGGTCCATGCCATAAAAATAGATATAAGAGAGACCCAAGCATTCGCGCCGTAAGAATGGACCCGCGAAGCAAGCGACGAAGTCGCTAAGGAGTAAGAATAGACGGAGATGTTGTTGAGAGATGTGCGCCGGCTTCCACATTCGAATGTGGATTCAAATACTATTATCAAATGAAATCTCTCGAACATCATGAATCCAAAGGTAAAAAAAATATACGGCACCCTCGCCGTGAATTCAAACTTACCTCATCATATCCAAGGGCATTCCAACGCAAGACCGACCTCCTAGTCATCAGCCATTTCCTCAACACATGAATAACAAACCATAACCTCATTAGAAGTGCCTTCATCCCCAAGACACTCAAATTTGGGAAGCCAATTCAAGTCAATCTTGTCAGTCAAACCTTCGCCACAGTAGAAGCAACTGCCCCAAGAAGGCCGAGAACAAGGCCGCGGAATGGCAGGAAGTCGGCGCAAATGACAGCCGGGATGTGTAAAGTGAAGCAGCACAATTTCATCATCAAACGCATCATAAGCCAAGCGAGACATGACACCATCAGCACGTAAGGAATCATAGGTAGCCTCGGTGCTGCCGACCAAAGAAGCGTAAGCGGCACACTCTTGAAGCTTCAAAAGAACAGAACGGAGAGAAGGAAGGCGAATCCAACGAGCCCGAATGAGGTCGAAATAATCCTCAGCAAAGCGGGGATTGTGATGAGAATGACAAACAATTTCCTTGACACGCTGACAAACAAGAGCATGAAGATGAGGGGCGATGACATGAAGAGATACACCGCGAGTTCCGCAACGATGAAACTGGAAAAGTCCGCGAACGATAATACGGAAAGTATCCAAAGTCCAAATGAAACGAGAAGGCCCACGAAGTTTGCGAGCATAGATTCCGGCAAAAGAACGAATCTTCATAAGTTTCTGAGTAGGTAAAGCACACAATAACACGAAATAAGAAAAGTATTTCAATTTTATGATAATGACATGAGAATCGAAATATCATGAAAAAAAACACACTATTTTGTTTTTTTGGTAAGTCACGCGTCACACACACACACACACACACACACACAGCGAGATTCAATTGTTGTAGGCCGCATTCGAGAACGGTCCATATCCGCAGCTGACGTAGCCGTTCTTGTTGTAGTAGTCGCCACACGCGTTACACATGAGCGCGAATCCGCCAGGAAGACGAGGGTCACACGTGAAGTCGGCACGGTCGTCAAGCCCAGCATCACACGTAACACACAGGCCGTATTTGTGTTCATCGAATTTCTTCATGCGCTCTTCATTCGTAAGTTTGAATCCGGGTTCATGAGTCTTCGAAGCCGACACAGTCACGCTGGTGGCGGCAGCAGTAGCATTCCAGTAGTTAGTAGTAGTCATCGTAGTTCGTTCGTCTCTGAGTCAGGGCACTACCATCCGGCAAATACATGAAAAAGTATTTCAATTTTATCCATCCGACTCAGTAAATCGTAGGTTCATGATGAAAATCAAAAAGTATGGTCACATGTCACAAGCACAATAAAAAGGTACTTTACTGAGTTATGTTACACACATCGTCACGCATATCAATACTTACTTGAAATTTTTACTGTGCGAGGCATTCACGCGTTCCGTATAGAGGTCAAACATCATGTCATGCTCCCACTTCTTTTTCAGCTCGGTGATCGTATCCGGGTGGTCCTTTCGCGCAGCTTCAATCTTTGCTTCAAGCGCTTCATGCCCCTTGCGCACAGCTTCCTCCCATGCGGCTTTCACAGCAGCACGGCGTTCCCTAGCAGCAGTCCGTCCAAACTTCTTCGTCAATATCGCAGCAACATTTCGTTCGCGTTTTTCAGAAAGAGCCTTGATGGAAACAAGACAGAGTTGGTGGTGCTTTTCGGTGTTGAATTTCACAGCAGCGGCAGGGCTCACAAACTTGGGGTTCTTGCGGAGAAGCTCTTTCTCAGCATAATGGAAGTTCGTAAGCGTTTCCGAAACGATGCCATTTTCCCGCGCAAGTTTCAGGATGTGAAGCATCTTCATCGTAGGCACGCCAGGGGAAGGGAAGGAGAAGCTTTCAGCCCACTTATCAACCATCTGTCGAAATTGAGCACGATTCTTCAACATATTACTGTGCTTCGCATAGTGTTCAAGGCGGATGTCCCAGTTGCGTTCGCGCTGCTCGGCCTTCTCAGCTTCACACCAGCCCTGCTTGTTCATCTCAGCCTCGCTAATGTAGTCAGGATTCTTGTAATAAGCCATTCTTCGTTCGTTGTTCGTTGTCTTTGCTTGATAGCTGTTATCAGGCAATATCATGAAAAAGTATTTCAATCTTTTCATGATACACAGAAAATCGGCGTATCATCATAAAATTTTTATCACACCATATATGGTCTCGTTTTGTAACCGAATCCTCGTTTTCCTACCCATTTCCGGTCACCGATACAGAACGGAATTTCGGTTCAATAGTAGCACGGGGAGCCCGACGAAGGAGGGCGGGTATATTGGGGTGGCCACAGGGCAAATTGCCGAGGCCAACAAAGGACCTCATCCATCACCCTCATCCACTACCCTCATCCAACCCCAGGGTCATCCAGCGCCCATATTCGCCGACGGCATACCCTGGCGCCGCCGGGTTGCGCGGATGGTGAGTGCGCCGTCGCAGCATGGATGGTCACATGTCAAAGTTCCATACCACCCACATCAGCACACCGTTTAAACACATCACCACAACAATTCTCAATCAGCTTTCAAGCAACAACAGACAACAACAACGACAATACAAATGGCCAACGCAATCCAACAACGCTGGAATATGTTATCTGAATTCGTTCAGACAACATGTGTCGACAGAGACGAATCACACGGACATGCCCACATGAAGGCCGTCGCAGAAACATCACTACACATCATCAATAAAGACTATCAAGACCGCCGTCAATTCAACCATCTCAAACTCGACGCCATCACAGCAGCCTGGCTTCACGACATCGCCGACTCTCGAACATCTCATTTCAAACTAACAAAAATGGAAACAACCGAGCAAAATGAGAAGATTGGGCAACATTACTCATGAAGAAAGAATCAAACGTCAAAGAAAGAATATGGATCTCTTTATCCGGATAGATTGACGTCCGAAAGATTGATCGCTGCGTTACTTCATTACGGTGACAATCACAATCACTCACAGGTTTGCTCTTTTGAACAACCAACCCGCTATGATCCGTTGTCGATATGAATCTATTATCATGACACATCACATGGATATCGTTGTGAGGTGGTAGAACCCCAGGCGGACCCTCCCACCAAAAATTTTCCAAAGATTCCATATTCACATGATTCCCAACCCCATTCTTCGTATCCCAAACAGCAAGTCCGTTCATAACCCCAGGCATGAAATTCTTACCGATCACCAACATACTCCCATCCGAAACGTGCGATACACCATGATAAAAAGGGCAAACACCGCCACCGCCACCGCCACCGCCACCCCACGCTAATACGGAAAATATACTCTGAACATCATACTTCAAACGAACCCCATTCTCTCGAAACAAAGAATCAATACGCAACACTTCATGATACAACGACAAGTTCAACTTCCAGAATGAACCATGGATGTATACTGCCTCTGGTACAGACCACAATACTTGACCATCACGTCCTAACAGCACATGATGTGTCCGGTCATTACGCACCTCCCCCCCATGAAAAATAAAATAATTATCCACCCCATTCAAATAACTCAAATCAGCCAAGAGAATCGTATCCAAGTCAATCCAAGTAAAACACATACCGTGATACTCATCATACAAACTCTTAAAAGCATGAACTCTATTAAAATTCAACTGATACCATCGATTCCGCACAGCACTCCCATCTACCCAAACATTACCATCAGACCCCTCCGCATCCAACAACAATATCTCGCCATTATTGTCCTTAACCTCCCATTTGCGACAGACAACCCGCGGATCATCGATTATAAGCCCCAGGTTTTGATAAACCACCAAAAAGAAATCAGGATGAAACTTATCCAAAGAAGCAATCAAGACATACATCATACGAACCAGTTCATGATAAGTATTCTTCCCGATATAAAAACAAAAAGTAAATAGCCTAAGTGTCGTCATCTCTCAAACAACGGATCTCTCAAACGATCAATATAGATTATACACATCAAAAAACGTTTATTATATAATACAGGGGGGTTTCGCCCAGAGACGACGAAGACGACGACGATTAAACATCAACAAAAACAGCCCCATGAACTGCTAAAAACATAACACAATAAAAAGGACTACCCTCCACCGCACTCGAAACAGAGTCATCCATTTCTATTTTCCTTATATTATGGTTACTAAAAAAAAGCACACAACCCCCGTGTGCCGACACAACACAACACAACACCATCACACGCATCACCGCATCACGCATCACGCATCACGCATCACTTACCAGTAACCTTTTTCCGAAAGTCGAACCCGCATTTGAAACGTAAGCGTCTCAATCATCAGGCAAATCGCCGCAGTATTCGGCTCATTCTTGCGAACTCCAAGCGCACGGCGCGCACACTCGATCTGCCGGTCAATCAAAGCAGCTTCTTCGGCAATAGCACGGTCTCGCGCCGTACGATCTTCCGCACGTCGAGCAGCAGCAGCAACCTTACCCGCAGCCCGCGCAGCCGCAGCAGCAGCTTTTTTTTCACGCTTCAACGCAGCTCCACGCAAGGCAGCACTCATATTCTTCGTAGTAGTAGTAGTAGTAGTAGTAGGAGTCGTCACAGTCATCGTTGTTTCCATTTCGTTCGTTCGTTCGTTGTCTTTGTCTAGGGCACTACAATCAGGATAAAATAGAAAAAGCATTTCAATTTTATTCAATAATAAAATAAATCACCACCGAGACCGACGCGCACAAGTTCGTGTCATTTTGCGACGAACTGTTTTACCTTTTTTATTTGAATGATGCTTACGTCGTTGTACTGATGATTTGCGAATGCGACGATGACCAGCATCCATCATCACACCTGGTGTTGCTGCTGGTCTTGCTTCTCCACCACTCACACTCTCCCCTTCTATTTGTTCATGTATAATTTGAAAATACATGTCTGAAAGACTAGAAATCCTTTCTTTTATATCATGAACAACACGGTCTTCCAAGCCAGGAACCAAACTCAAATTACGTAACGCCACAATAGCCTGAACTATTAATACCTTTAATGCGTTATATCGTTTTTCTGGTGTATCATACTCAGCGTCAGAAGAAGGAGATAATTGTGCCGCTGACATATGTTCCGAGATGTTTATTACACTAGTAATAAAGTATATATATTATATCAATATTACATTTCATAACATAATAAAATAAACCGCACCCACCCCCATCAACCACAAACCACTTACACACACACATCCACCCATCAACCACAAACCACTACGCACACACAGACTCTTAAAGTCGCCGAGGTGGTGGCACCCCCCAAGGCGAAACCGCAAAGAGGAACAACATCAACAAACAACCAACAGTAATCATCATGAACATACAACCCGTAAAGCTGATATCAGAACCGACCAACTCACGCCGACGACGATGAACAACACTCATCATCACACCACCCTCATCACCACTCCCCCCGCTTTCATCGTCAGACAAGTACCCGATATATCCAGCATCATCCTGAATAGGAAAGGACGACGACCTTCTCTTGATCATTCGCAGACCGCTACCACCGCCGCTACCACCGCCGCTACCACCGCCGCCGCCCCCGCCGCCGCTACTACCACCGTCGCCGCCGCTACCACCACCGTCGCCGCCGAAGGCGGCTCCTGCCAATCGAACGTAGTTC
>Ga0194116_10000852_pt1 | contig 48795 bp, 60 predicted proteins | sample TA2MahsurfametaG_4_FD_148617 | JGI IMG/M metagenome (GOLD analysis project Ga0194116, IMG submission 148617) | Freshwater microbial communities from Lake Tanganyika, Tanzania - TA2015008 Mahale S9 surface | ecosystem: Environmental > Aquatic > Freshwater > Lake | place: Tanzania: Lake... | reverse complement strand
GCCTGACCGAACGGGTCCGCCTCACACCCCTCGGCCGCCAAGTCATGAGCCAGTGGGATGGGGAGATCTCCAGGGCCAGCGTGCCCAGTCGCCTGCTCCATTGGCTGGTTCAGCACTGGCCAAGGCTTTGAGCCAGGTGCCGTGATTTCACGGATGCCGCAGGTGGAGCTTCGGGCTGATGGTGAACAACCAGCTCAGCCTCGATGCCGTGAAGGTACGGGATGTCATCGATCAACTGAACGCTGCCGGATGGAGTCTCGTTGCAACGCGAGGTAGCCACAGGCAGTTCAAGCATCCAAACCGGCCCGGTCGAGTTACGGTTGCAGGTAAGCCAAGTGAAGATCTCGCCACCGGCACCCTCAAAAGCATTGCGAAGCAATCTGGAGTTGCCCTGAAATGAACCAATCGTTTGCCGTCGTTATTGAGCCTGCTGGGGAAAATTTCTCGGCCTACGTACCTGACCTTCCAGGGTGTGTCGCAACAGCTCCAACGCGAGAGGCCGTTCTAGAAGAGATCCGCTCAGCCATTCGATTTCATCTCGATGGGCTTGCAGAGGATGCAGCCCCACAGCCGGAAACCCATGCCTCGGTCGCAACGGTTGTGATCTAGGGCATTCATTCCGTGATTTCACGGATGCAGCGGTTTGGTGATCGATAAGAACATCCAGGAACGACGCCCGAATGGCGCCGCTACCGTGATGAACAGCCTACCCGTTCTTGACCGCCAAGCCGCCGCCACACTGATCGCAGGTGACCTCCTGCTTGCAATTTCCTTCTTCAGCAACATCGGCTATGGAACCCTCCTCCACATCAGAGCCGCCGCTCTGGATGAGCAGATCGGAGTTTGTCTCCACGTTGCCGCTTTGGAGGCGCTTGTTGGCGATGCTGAACTGGCGACCCGTTTACGACATCGAGCAAGAAACGAGGAGATTGAGAGAAGAAACCGCGAGGATTCGAAAATCCAACGAGCGGCTACTCGCCGTATTGCAGTTATCCGATTCCAGCTGGCCGACACCCCCTTCAGCCGACTCCAACTGAACGCTGCGCTGGCGGAACTTCTGGAAGAGGTGAAACTCCCGGAACCGCCTTGAAGGAACTGCAAGAAGTGCCCGCCTTTCACCGCTACGGCACCAGCCAAGACACACCCCCGCCAGTAGCATTCTTGTGCTACGGGGCATCAGCCATGGCGATTGAAGTCACCTTGCGGCAGGCCGGCGGGTCGGTGAGCGCCACGATCCCAGCTGAGATGGCCCGCCGGTTTCATTTGTCGCCTGGAGACCGGGTGCAAGCGATCGAAACGGAACAGGGGATCTTGCTCTCGCCCTTTGATCCAACGGTGGAAGAAGCCCTGGCGCTGGCGAGCGCAGCAGCACGCCAATTCCAGCCAGCCCTGCGAGAGTTGGCCCGTTGAGCAACACACCGGAACCTCGATGGGTCCCCAGCGTTGCCGTGCAGGCCATCCACCGGCAGCAAACGCTGGAGCACGGAGGGCTGCAGGGCATCAGAAGGCAGGACGCCCTGGATGCCGCACTCGCCAGGCCGCAGCAACGCTGGAGCTACGGGGAGCTGAGCACGATTGCGCAACTTGCAGCGGCCCACGCGGAAGCCATCGTGCGGGCCCATCCGTTTGTGGATGGCAACAAGCGCAGCGGTTTCCTTGTGGCTGTGGTGTTTCTCGGGCTGAACGGCTTCAGCTTCGAGGTCAGCAATGAAAGCGTGGTGTTGATGATTCAGCGCCTCGCGGCTGGCGAACTGCCGTGGGAGGAGCTCGAAGCGTGGTTTGCAAGCCAGAGCTCGCCCATCGCCCGATGAACACTCCACCCCCCTTGATGGTGCTCGGCACCAGCAGCGGTGCCGGCAAGTCGTTGATGACGGCCGCCCTCTGCCGGGTGCTGCGGCGACGGGGTGAGACACCCCTGCCCTTCAAGGGGCAGAACATGAGCAACAACGCCTGGGTAGACCAGGCCGGCGGGGAGATGGCCTACTCCCAGGCCCTGCAGTCCTGGGCAGCGGGTCTCGAGCCCCAGTGCGCCATGAACCCGGTGCTACTCAAGCCCCAGGGGGACAGCACCAGCGAAGTGATCCACCTGGGGCAATCGGTGGGGAGCTGCCGCGCCGAGCACTACTACCGCGACTGGTTCCGTCCCGGTTGGGCTGCGATCCGACAGGGCCTAAGCGAGCTGCAGGCCGCTCATCCCGGCGGGCGACTGGTGCTGGAGGGCGCTGGCAGCCCGGTGGAGGTGAACCTCCAGCCGCGGGACCTCACCAACCTGCGCCTGGCCCAATACCTGCGGGCGAACTGCATCTTGGTGGCGGACATCGAGCGGGGCGGCGTGTTCGCCCAGCTCGTGGGCACCTTGGCGCTGCTGCGGCCAGTGGAGCGTCCGCTGATTCGCGGGCTCCTGATCAACCGCTTCCGCGGCCGCCGCGAACTGTTTGATGAGGGGCGCCGCTGGCTGGAGGCCAACACCGGCATTCCCGTTCTCGGCGTGATGCCCTGGCTCGATGAGCTGTTCCCCCCGGAAGACTCCCTCGATCTGCTGGAGCGCCGGGGCCGCAAACGCGGCGCCGAGCTGGAGATCGCGGTACTGAAGCTGCCCTCGCTGAGCAACTTCTCCGATCTCGATCCGCTGGAGGCCGAACCAACGGTCCAGCTCAACTGGATCGCCCCAGGTCAGGAGCTGGGGAACCCCGATGCCGTGGTGGTGCCCGGCAGCAAGCAGACCCTGCGGGATCTGGAGGCCCTGGAGCGCAGCGGCCTGGGGGCAGCCCTGCAGGGCTATGCCGGCGCCGGGGGCTCCGTGTTTGGGATCTGCGGCGGGATGCAGCTGCTGGGGCGGGAGCTGGATGACCCCCAGGGATTGGAGGGCAGCGCCGGAACCAGCTGCGCTGGCTTGAACCTGATTCCGTTGCGGACGGTGTTTGGGGAGGCCAAAGCCCTCCGCCAATGCCGCAGTGAGGCTCTCTGGCCAGTGGCCACAGAACCTGCCCTGCTGGAAGGCTTTGAGCTGCATCGCGGCAACACCACAGCCCTCGAACCCTGCGAGGCCCTTGCCAGAGATCCAGGCCTGGGCTGGGTGGCCGGAGGGGTAGCGGGTACCTATCTGCACTCGGTGTTCGAGAGCGGCCCCTGGCGGCGGCGCTGGCTCAATCAACTGCGGGCCCGCAAGGGGTTGCCGTTGTTGAGTGAACGGCAACCGCACCACAGTCGTCAGCGCGAGGAACTCCTCGATCGCCTCGCCGATGCCTTTGAGCAACACGTGAATCTGGAGCCGTTGCTCAAGCCATGAAGGATGTCCTGATCCAGTGGCCCAATGGGCAGCAGACCCGCTGCACGGCAGGGATCGATTGGCTGCAGGCTGCTCGCGAGGCCGGCTTCTCGATCCCTACAGGCTGCCTGGGAGGCAGCTGCGGCGCCTGCGAAATCGACGTCAACGGCAAAACCATCCGAGCCTGCATCGCCACGGTTCCCGCCAGCAAAAGCGGCGAGCTCACGGTGGAGTTGGCGAGCGATCCCTACTGGTGATCGCCCTGGATTAAGCCGCCGCCCAGGACCATCTCACCGGCGTAGAAGACCGCCGCCTGGCCCGGGGTGATCGAGAACTGCTCCTCGGCGAACTCCAGACGGCAGCGATGCGGGCGATCCGCGGCCCGATCGGCCTCTGTCTCCGGCAGGGGAATCAGCCGGGCCCGCTGGGGGCCACTGCGGTAGCGCACCTGCACCTCCACCTCCATCGGCTCCTCGGGCGGAGCGATCGAGACCCAATTCACCGCTCCCACCACGGCCTCGCCGCGGGCCGCATCCCGGCGGGGCGCGACCACCACCTGGTTCATCGCCCCATCGAGGCGCACCACATGCAAGGGCTCACTCCAGGCCACCCCCAGTCCTTTGCGTTGCCCGATGGTGAAGTGCTCAATCCCATCGTGCTCTCCCACCACCTGGCCATCAGCGAGCACGATCTGCCCGGGTCGCGGCGGCAGGTAGGCATCCAGAAAGGCCTTCATCGAACCGTGGTGATCCGCCAGGCAAAGGTCTTGGCTTTCGGGTTTCTGCGCCGTGCGCAGCCCATGGCGATCCGCTTCAGCGCGAGTGTCGGGCTTGGTCAGCTCCCCCAACGGGAACACCAACCGGCCTAACGCCCCCTGGGGGAGGTCGTAGAGGAAATAGCTCTGGTCCTTCTGCTGATCGAGGCCCCGCAGCAACTGATGGCGCCCGTTGTCACTCTGATCGCCATGGCGCACTCGGGCGTAGTGGCCCGTGGCGATGCGATCAATGCCACGCTCCTCTGAGGCCCAGCGCAGCATCGGCCCGAACTTCACCTCCCGGTTGCAGCGCGAGCAAGGCAGCGGGGTGACCCCGGCTTCGTAGCCCTGCACCAGGAAGTCAACGATCTGCTCCTTGAAGTGCTCGCGGAAATCCACCACGTGGTGCGGCACCCCCAGCTGCTCACACACCCCGGCGGCATCCACCAGGCCTTCGGCGCAGCAGGCCCCCTTACCGCTCATCAACCACAGGGTGAGGCCTTCGACATCCCAGCCGGCCTCCACCAGCAGGGCCGCCGTCAGTGAGCTGTCGACACCGCCGGAGAGCCCCACTGCCACCCGATGCTCCCCCGGCCAGCGGCGCAGCCGCTCGATCGCCTCGGCCCCTGCCGGCGTTGCCGCCACCGAGGCCTCCGAGGCAACAGGAACAGCAGAAAAGCGAGCCAATGCCAAGGGTGGCTGATCTCTCCATATTGGAACTGACGGTGCCCCGCTTCCGTGTTCGTGCCCTCCTGGCCCCCACGCGATGCCGATCACCTGCTGGTGAGCGGCGCTCAGATGGCCCAGCTCGAGCAGACCCTGTTCGACAGCGGCATGCCGGTGGAAGCCCTGATGGAGAAGGCGGCCCTGGCCATCAGCCGGCGCCTGATGCACCCCGACTGGTGGCCAAGGCTGCAGGAGCGCGGCGCCCTGGTGCTGGTGGGGCCGGGTCACAACGGAGGCGATGGCCTGGTGGTGGCCCGGGAGCTGCATCTGGCGGGGATCGCCGTGCGGATCTGGAGCCCCTTCGAGCAGCACAAACCGCTCACCGCAGCGCACCGCAGCCACGCCCGCTGGCTGGGCATTCCCCAGCTGAACCGCAGCCCCGATCCCGGTGATCCAGCGCTCTGGATCGATGCCCTGTTCGGCATCGGACAACGGCGCCCCCCCGGAGACGCTCTTGAAACGCTATTGGAGCAACGCCAGCAGCTCTGCCCCGGCCAGCTGATCGCCATCGATGGCCCAAGCGGCCTCTGCTCGGATGAGGGCGTGCTGCTGGGACGCGTTGCCGCGTGTGCCTGCTTAACCCTCAGCCTTGGCCTGCTCAAACAGGGCTTCCTTCAAGACACTGCCCTGGCCTGGGTGGGAGAGCTCGAGCGGATTGATCTGGCTTTGGCACCGGCTCTGCTCCAGGCGCTCCCCCCGCAGCAACCGCTGGCTCTGGATGCGGGCGATCTCGAGAATGCCCCCTGGCCTGTGCCTCCAGCAGCCGCCTCGAAATACGAGCGCGGACGCCTCCTGGTAGTGGCAGGCAGCGAGGCCTATCGCGGTGCAGCCCTGCTCTGTTTGGCGGGGGCCAGCGCCACAGGGATTGGCAGCCTGCGGGCCGCCCTGCCGGAGGCGGTGGCCGATGGGCTCTGGAGCGTGCAACCCCACACCGTGATCGCATCCCGACTGGGCAGCCGCAGCGATGGCAGCCTGAACCTGGCGGAACTGCAGGCGGAGACCCTGGAGCGCCTGGATGCCCTGGTGCTCGGCCCAGGCATCGGATCAGCTCTTGATCCCAGTGAAGACCAGATCTGGGCGCGCCTGCAGGCCTTCTCAGGGCTGCTGCTGCTCGATGCCGATGGCCTGAACCGCCTGGCGCTGCGGGGGGCCTTGCCCTGGCTGCAGGGGCGCCAAGGCCCCACCTGGCTCACACCGCATCCCGGTGAATTCGCTCGTCTGTTCCCCGAGCTCAGCGACCTGCCGCCCATCAGAGCCACCATCGCCGCCGCCCAGCAGAGCCGCTGTTGCGTGCTGCGCAAGGGAGCCCGCAGCGTGGTGTCTGACCCCAGTGGACAGAGCTGGCAGCTTCGCTCAGCCTCCAGCAGCGCGGCACGGGCGGGATTGGGAGACGTGCTTTCGGGCTACGCCTCCGGGATCGGAGCCCAGGCACGGGCCATCGGCGCCGAAACCGGCGGAGCGTTGCTAGCGGCGGCAGCCCTGGCCCATGCCCAAGCCGGCCTCAAGGCAGGAGGCGCCACACCGAGCAAGATTGCCGAAATCCTTGAATCCAGGGCAACAGAATCGGTGCACTGACTTCTTAACAGAATCCGTAGGGCCCTGTTGCACACACGAGTCTCAAACTCTTTGTATTGTTTTGCATCTCAAAGCTGAAGCGTTACGGAAATCACGTTCTTTTTCAGAGATCTCGTAGGAAATTTCTCCCACGTTTCAGGAGGAGCCCTATGCCGGCCTCCACCAGTCAAGCCAGCGGCAGCAGTCGCAGGCGCACGAGCGACCCCATCAGCTGGTATCTCTCCACCATTGGCCGTGTTCCTCTGCTCACCCCCGCTGAGGAAATCGAATTGGGCAATCAGGTGCAGGCCATGATGCGGCTTGTGGAGGAAGACAAAGGCGATCAATACAGCGATAAAGAGAAGAAAACAATTCGCGTTGGTCGGCGTTCCAAAGAACGCATGATGAAAGCCAACCTGCGCTTGGTGGTGAGTGTTGCCAAGAAATATCAAGGCAAGGGTCTGGAGTTGCTCGACCTCATCCAGGAAGGATCCCTCGGTCTTGAGCGGGCTGTCGAGAAGTTCGATCCCACCCGCGGCTACAAGTTCTCCACCTACGCCTTCTGGTGGATTCGCCAGAGCATGACCCGGGCGATTGCCTGCCAGTCGCGCACCATTCGCCTACCGGTGCATCTCTCCGAGCGCCTCACCGCCATCCGCAAGGTGAGCTTGGAGCTGGCCCACAAACTCGGAGCGATGCCCAGCCGCAAGGAGATCGCCGAGGAGATGGACATGCCCCTCGATGAGCTCGACTCCCTGCTGCGCCAGGCCCTCACCACCTCCAGCCTCGATGCCCCGGTGAATGGCGAAGAAGGCCGCAGCTTTCTCGGTGAACTGATCGCCGACAACAGCAACGCCGAGCCCCTCGAGCAGGTGGAGCGCGGCATCCATCAAGAGCAGCTGGGCCGCTGGTTGAGCCACCTCACCGATCAGGAACGCCAGGTGCTCGAGCTGCGTTTCGGTCTCGAGGGTGAGGAGCGTCACACCCTCGCGGAAATCGGCCGGATGCTGGATGTCTCCCGCGAACGCGTGCGGCAAGTGGAGCTCAAGGCCCTGCGCAAGCTGCGTCATCTGACGCGGCGCATGCCCACAGCCATCTGATCCCAGCGACCATGCTTGGAGGCGAAGACACCCTTCCGCTCACCCTGCATCTCTCCGAACCGGTGATCAAGGAGCTGGAGCTGCTGATGCAGCACATGCAGATCGATGACATGGGCCTCCTGGTGGATCGTCTCCTGCGGGAGTCCCTCTTGGACGAGGATCCGGACGACGACCTCTGAGGCGTTGTGCGCCCACCCTTCGTTTACCACCCGGCTTACTCAGCCCCGCTGCCCAGTAGCCATCGTTTTCCGATGGCGAAGTTTCGGCTGTTGCATCAGCTGCTGCTGCAGCAGGGCGTGGCCGTGCCGGAGCAGTTTCACACTCCCCTCCCGGCACCTCGCCGCTGGCTGGAGCTGGTGCACACCCCCCGCTATCACCGCGCCTTTGCCCGCGGCGAACTAAATCCCCAGGAGCAGCGCCGGATCGGTCTACCCGCCACCACCCCTCTGGTGCAGCGCACCTGGCTGGCGGTGGGAGGCACCGTGCTCACCGCCCGCCTGGCGCTCCGCCATGGCGTGGCCTGTCATCTCGCCGGAGGCACCCACCACGCCTTCCCAGACCACGGCAGTGGCTTCTGCATTTTCAATGACTGCGCCGTGGCCGCCCGGGTGCTGCTCGCTGAGGATCTGGTGCGGAGCGTGATGGTGATCGATCTGGATGTGCACCAGGGCGATGCCACCGCTGCGATCTTTGCGGAGGATCCCAGGGTCACCACCCTCTCGGTGCACTGCGCCAGCAACTTCCCCCTGCGCAAACAGATCAGTGATCACGACCTGCCCCTCGACGATGGCCTCGAAGACGACGACTACCTCAGAGCCATTGGTGATCTGATCCCCGATCTGCTCGATCAGGTGCGCCCCGATCTGGTGCTCTACAACGCTGGTGTGGATCCCCACCGCAGCGATCGCCTCGGCCGGTTGTGCCTCAGTGACAGCGGATTGCTCAACCGAGACCGCCTGGTGCTCGACACCTGCCTGCGCCGCGGCATTCCGATCGCCACCGTGATCGGAGGTGGTTATGACGCCCTCGATCCCCTGGTGGAACGCCACAGCCTGGTGTTCCGGGCCGCCTCAGAGCAGGCCCGGCTCCATGGGATCTGAAGCGCGACTCAGTCTTCCGCCCAGATGTAGCGGGTGAGCTCTTCAGGCTTGGGCTCCGGAGCGGCCAGGGCGAACTCCACGCAATCGGCCACCTCGGCATCGATCTCCTTGTCGATCGCTTTGAGCTCATCAGCTGTGGCCAGCCCAGCCTCGGTGAGGTGCTTGGCCAGGCCCTTGATCGGATCGCGCTCCGCCCAGAACTCCTTCTCCGCCTCAGCCCTCAGTTCATCGGGATCGGCAAGGGAGTGTCCGCGGAAGCGGTAGGTGAGGCACTCCAGCAGGGTGGGACCCTCTCCGGCACGGGCCCTCTCAATCGCCCGCTGGGCCGCGCCGCGCACCGCCAGCACATCCATGCCATCCACCTCTTCTCCGGCCATGCCGAAGGCAGCGGCCTTGCGCCAGATCTCGGGATCACTGGTGGCCCGGTTGTGATCCATCCCGATGGCCCACTTGTTGTTCTCGACCACAAAAATGATCGGCAGCTTCCAGAGCGAGGCCATGTTCAGGCACTCGTAAAACTGCCCGATGTTGCAGGTGCCGTCGCCAAAGAAGGCAGCGGTCACCGCATCGCTGCTGGAATCGCCCAGCGCATCACGCTTGTAGCGGCTGGTGAAGGCAGCCCCGAGCGCCACCGGAATGCCCTCTCCGATGAAGGCGTAGCCGCCGAGCAGGTGGTGCTCCTTGGAGAACAGGTGCATGGAGCCGCCACGGCCCTTGCTGCAACCAGTCTCCTTACCGAAGAGTTCACTCATCACCTCGCGGGCAGGCACACCGCAGCTCAGGGCATGCACGTGATCGCGATAGGTGCTGCAGAACCAGTCGTGCTGCATCTTCATTGCCTTGATCACCCCCGTGCTCACGGCTTCCTGGCCGTTGTAGAGGTGAACGAAGCCAAACATCTTGCCGCGGTAATACATCTCGGCGCACTTGTCTTCGAAGCGCCGACCGAGAACCATGTCGCGGTAAAGCATCAACCCCTCATCACGGCTCACCGTGGCGGGGGTGGAGGGGTAGAGATTCAGCAGCCGCTCAGCGTGAAGACCGACCGCATTGACATCCGCAGAGCAGGACGGAGCACCACTGGTGGCAACACCCTGACCGAGATCCGCCTGCGTCATGGCTGCCGTCCTGCTCTCCGGAGACTCTGATGCTGAAGCGACTGTACGGGGTCCATCTCCAAAAGGTGCACGAGATGCGGTCAAAACCGTTGACCCTGCCTACAGTCACGTCCAATCAGCGCCCACCAGTCCGGCCTCAATTTGGAACTGCCGATCGACCATTTCCGCCTGCTTGGGGTGAGCGCGAGCACCGACAGGCAAACGGTGCTGCGCACCCTGCAACAACGGCTCGATCGCAGTCCTGATCAAGGCTTCACCCAGGACGCCCTCCAATCCCGTGCGGAATTGCTGCAGGCCAGTGCCGACCTGCTCAGTGACGAAGTTCGCCGCCAGGCCTACGAACGGGAACTGACGGCCATCGCCGACAGCGCCTCCGGATCGATCGCGGCCCTCGAAATTCCTCCTTCTAAAGAAGTGGGTGGCCTGCTCCTGCTGATGGAGGCCGGCCAGGCCCAGGAGGCCTTCGACAGCGCCGCCCGTGGCCTCCAACCACCGCAGGCCCCGGCCCTGGGCAGCAGCCGTGAATCGGATCTCACCCTGCTGGCGGGCCTCTCCTGCCAGGCCACGGCCGCTGATTACCGCGATCAGCGCCGCTATGAAGCCGCAGCCCTCACCCTGCAACAGGGTCTGCAGCTGCTGCAGCGGATGGGGCAGCAGGCGGAACAGCGTCGCCGCCTCGAGCAAGACCTCAAGGAACTCCTTCCGTATCGGGTTCTCGATCTGATCAGCCGGGAGCTCTCGGCCAGCACCTCCCGTCAGCAGGGCATCGCCCTGCTGGAGCAACTGGTGCAGCAGCGCGGAGGCCTCGAGGGCGAAACCGACCCGACCTTCCCCCAAAGCGAATTCCAACCCTTCTTCAAACAGATCCGTCAGTTCCTGACGGCCCAGGAGCAGGTGGATCTGTTCAGCCGTTGGGGTGATGCCGGATCACCCACCGCGGATTTCCTCGCCAGCTTTGCCCTCACCGCCTCGGGCTTCGCCCAGCGCAAACCGGAGCGGATCCTGGCCGCCTACGAGCGCCTCAAAAACAGTGGGCAGCCCGGCGTGGAGGTGTTCCTCGCCGCCCAGCAACTCCTTCTGGGTCAGGTCGAGGAGGCCGATCGCCTGTTCACGGCCGGCGCCGATGCCGCCCTCAAGCAGTGGGCCCTCGAGCAGGGCGATGACCCCTTGGCTCGCCTCTGCGCCTATTGCCGCGACTGGTTGAGCCGTGAGGTGCTGCAGGGCTTCCGCGACATCGAAGCCGACGCCGACCTCGATGCCTGGTTCGCCGATCGCGATGTGCAGGCCTACATCGACCAGCAGGACCGGATCCGGGGCCGCCAGAGCCGCAGCGTGTCGAGCAGCAGCTTCGGGGCCGCAACCGACAGCACCAGCAGCGAGAGCTCGAGCAGCTTTGGTGACTGGCCTGACTTCAGCATCAATACAGCGGAGAGCAGCGGCACGGGAACCGGCTTCGACCTACCTCCGCTCAGTAGTGATGTCGATGACGACGACGATGAGCTCTGGGATGGGCCCGGTTGGCAGTTCCCGGCCTTGGCATGGCCCCAGTTCGATGCGCTGCGGGCCCGCTGGGAAGACCTGAACTGGCCCCGCTGGAGCCTTCCGGTGGGAGCCGCCGCCACCGTTGTGGTGGTGGGCATTGCGGGCTGGATGGCCTGGAAGCCCCGCCAGGAGCAGCGTCCGGAGGTCGCCGTGCAAGTCGCCCCCCCGAAAGCAGCCCCCGCCAAAACACCGGAGGCCCCCAAGCCGGCCTATCCCCTCAGCGCCGAAGCGCCCTCGGATTCCCAGATGCAGGCCCTCCTGCAGACCTGGCTCGATGCCAAGGCCTCCGTTCTGGCGGGCGACACCCCTTCCGTTCCCTTGAGCGACCTCGCCCGTGCATCGGAAGTGGAGCGGGTGGATCGGGCCCTCAAGGCCAACGATCAGCGCAACGCCACAGAAACGGTGAAGGCCAAGGTGACCAGCTTCAACATCACCGAGCGCAGCCCCCAGCGCATCGCCGCCCAGGTGTCTCTGAGCTACAGCGATGAGCTGCGCAGCCGCGATGGGCAGGTGCTGAGCAGCACCCCCACCACCACCTTGCGCAACGTCTATATCTTCGGCCGCTCCAACGGGAGCTGGCAGCTGGTGGCCTACCAGTCCGCCCCCTAGGGCTTCACGCCGGACGGCCGCTTTTTACGATCGAGCGATCAACGGCCCCACCATGTTCGACGAGCTCTCCCAACGGTTTGAAGATGCCGTCAAGAACCTGCGTGGGCAGGGAGCCATCAGCGAGAGCAATATCGACGGCGCCCTGAAGGATGTGCGCCGCGCCCTGCTGGAGGCCGACGTGAGCCTCCCGGTGGTCAAAGACTTCGTTGAAGAGGTGCGCAAAAAAGCCCTTGGGGCCGAGGTGGTGCGCGGCATCAGCCCGGATCAGAAATTCATCCAGGTGGTGCACGACCAGCTGGTGGACACCATGGGCGGCGAGAACGCCCCCCTGGCCGCCGGCGGCCAACCCGGTGAGCCATCGGTGGTGCTGATGGCGGGCCTGCAGGGCGCCGGTAAGACCACCGCTACCGCCAAGCTCGGCCTGCATCTCAAAGACCAGGGCCGAAAGACCCTCCTGGTGGGCGCCGACGTCTACCGCCCCGCAGCCATCGAGCAGCTCAAGACCCTGGGCGGGCAGATCGGGGTGGAGGTGTTCAGCCTCGGCACCGAAGCCAAACCGGAAGACATCGCCGCCGCTGGCATCGCCAAGGCCAAAGCCGAAGGCTTTGACACCGTGCTGGTGGACACCGCCGGCCGCCTCCAGATCGACACCTCGATGATGGAGGAAATGGTGCGGATCCGAGAAGCCGTGCAGCCCGATGAGGTGCTGCTGGTGGTGGATTCGATGATCGGCCAGGAAGCGGCCGAACTCACCCGCGCCTTCCACGATCAGGTGGGCATCACCGGCGCCGTGCTCACCAAGCTCGACGGTGACTCCAGAGGCGGGGCTGCCCTCTCGATCCGCAAGGTGAGCGGAGCCCCGATCAAGTTCATCGGCACCGGCGAGAAGGTGGAGGCGCTGCAGCCCTTCCACCCCGAGCGGATGGCCAGCCGCATCCTCGGCATGGGCGATGTGCTCACCCTGGTGGAGAAGGCCCAGAAGGAGGTGGAGCTGGCCGATGTGGCCAAGATGCAGCAGAAGCTCCAGGAAGCCACCTTCGACTTCTCGGACTTCGTCAAGCAGATGCGCCTGATCAAGCGCATGGGCTCCCTGGGCGGTCTGATGAAAATGATCCCGGGGATGAACAAGATCGACGACGGGATGCTCAAGCAGGGCGAAGAGCAGCTCAAGAAGATCGAAGCAATGATCGGCTCGATGACCGAGGCCGAGCGCAGCGATCCCGATCTGCTGGCCGCCAACCCCTCCCGCCGGCGCCGCATCGCCAGCGGCAGCGGTCACACCCCCGCCGATGTGGACAAGGTGCTGCAGAACTTCCAGCAGATGCGGGGCTTCATGCAGCAGATGACCCGCGGCGGCGGCATGCCCGGGATGCCAGGCATGGGCGGCTTCCCCGGGATGCCAGGGATGCCCGGAATGGGCGGCATGGGCGGCGGCATGCCAGGCCGGGGCGGCGGCGGGATGCCCAGGGCCCCGAAACCGGCCAAGAAGCGCAAGGGCTTCGGGGAACTCTGAGGGGGTCACCCCAGAGAGTATTGTTGTCGTTTGCGCGAGATTCCCCGCGAATCCCGCCTTTATCCAGTCAGCAAGGCAAGGCCACAATGATCAAGCTCCGCCTGAAGCGGTTCGGTAAAAAGCGGGAAGCGAGCTTCCGCCTGGTGGCCTGCAACAGCACCTCGCGCCGCGATGGTCGCCCCCTCGAGGAGCTGGGCTTCTACAACCCCCGCACCAAGGAAACTCGCCTCGACACCGAGGCCATCCGCGCTCGTCTGGCTCAGGGCGCCCAGCCCACTGACTCTGTCTTGACCCTGCTGGAGCGTGGCGGGCTCGTCGAGAAGAGCGTGCGGCCCTCCGTGGTGATCGGCCAGAAGAAGCAGGCCGCTGCCCGTGAAGCCGCTGCCAAGCAGGCCGCCAAGGAAGCCGCTGAAGCCAAGGCTGCTGAGGCTGCTGCCGCCAAGGAAGCTGCTGCAGCTGCCGCCGCTGCCGAAGCACCCGCTGAAGACGCCGCTGAAGCCTGAGGCCTCAGCCCATGCCCGAGGCTGACAGCCTCACTGCATTCAGCATCGACCTCCCCGACCAGGACGCCGCCATGGCCCTGGCCGGAGAGGCTGAATCGACCCTGCATCGCCTGGAAGCCCTGACTGGTGCCTCCCTGGTGTTGCGGGGTTTGTCGTTGCAATTGCGCGGCAGGCCCAACCAGCTCGAGCGCGCCGCAGGGCTGGTCGAGCTGCTGCGCCCCCTGTGGCAGGAAGGCCAGGGCATTACCCAGGTCGACGTGCAGACCGCCCTCACCGCCCTCGACACCGGGCGCGGTGAGGAGCATCAACAACTCGGCAAGCAGGTGCTCGCCCGCAGCCAGAGCGGCAAACTCCTGCGCCCCCGCACCCTCAAACAGAAGGCCTACGTCGAGGCGATCGAGAGGCACGATCTCACCTTTGCCCTCGGTCCGGCCGGCACCGGCAAAACCTTTTTGGCGGCGGTGCAGGCGGTGCGGGCCCTGCAGGAACGGCGCGTGGAGCGCCTGATCCTTACCCGGCCAGCCGTGGAAGCCGGAGAGCGCCTCGGTTTCCTGCCCGGAGATCTGCAGCAGAAGGTGGATCCCTTTCTACGGCCCCTCTACGACGCCCTTCACACCCTGCTGGGCCAGGAGCGCACCGCAGCCCTGATCGAAAAGAACGTGATCGAGGTGGCCCCGCTGGCCTACATGCGCGGTCGCACCCTGGCTGATGCCTTTGTGATCCTCGACGAAGCGCAGAACACCACCCCAGCCCAGATGCGGATGGTGCTCACCCGCCTCGGAGAAGGCTCCCGCATGGTGGTCACAGGCGACCCCACCCAGATCGATCTACCCCAGGGGCAGCTCAGCGGATTGATCGAAGCCGCTCAGGTGCTGGAGGGGGTGGAGGGCATCGCCATCTGCCGGCTCACCGCCTCCGATGTGGTGCGCCATCCGCTGGTGCAACGGCTGGTCACGGCCTACGCCGCCCGCGACGCAGCCCGGGGCCGATAGTCGGGGGATCCACACCCCTGGTCAACGCAGCTTCTTGAGATCGCTGGCAGGATAAGGGCAGTCTTCCTCTGAGCCATGCCGGCCAGCAGCAATTTCCAGGAGGCCATCCGCGAGGCGCAATCCAGCGCCCTGGTTGGCCCCAATGTGGTGAACAAAGCCCTGCCCTACGTGGGTGGCGGCATGGTGCTCACCGCCGGTGGCGTCATGGGTGGTCTGGCCCTGTTGGCCAGCAACCCCGCCGGCTTCATGCCCCTGTTCTGGGTTGCCCTGATCGGCAACTTCATTCTCTTCTTCGTGGCCCAGAACGTGGCCATGAAGGGCAACAACAGCACGGCCCTCCCCCTGCTGTCGGCTTACAGCCTGATCACCGGCTTCACCCTGAGCGGCATCGTCGCCATGGCGATCGGCACCGCAGGCATCGGGGCCATTGGCACCGCGGCTCTCGCCACCGGCATCACCTTCGTGGCCGCCTCCGTGATGGGCCGCCGCATGAGTGACAGCGTCGGTCAGGCCCTCAGCGGCGTGGTCGGCCTGGGCATCCTCGGCCTGGTGATCGCCATGCTCGTGCAGGTCGTGGGCGGCATCTTTGTGCCCGGCTTCGGCATGGGCGGCATGGAGCTGCTGATCGCAGGCTTCGGCACCGTGATCTTCGTGGGCGCCGCCTTCGTCGACTTCTACACGATGCCCCGCACCTACCGCGACGACCAGTACCTGGCCGGTGCCCTGGGGATGTACCTGACCTACATCAACCTGTTCATCTTCATCCTGCGTCTGGTGATCGCCCTCAACGGTGGCGGTCGCCGCGACTGAACAGAGCGCAGCTCAAACACCAGCGCGCAGGTTTCAGGCACCCCTTCGGGGGTGCTTTTTTGATGCCCCCTCAGCCGAGGGACATGGGGGTCGCGGCCGTGTCCGCTAATTCCGCACGGTCTGTACAGATTTAAAAGACACGGCCGCCCAACCCTCACCCCTCGGCCACCGCCAACACCGCTTCGGCAATCGACGCTCTCTGCTCCGCGTCGTAGCCCCAGCGATCAAGAAACGCCACGTCCTCGCCCTCGCCCTGGGTGGCTTGAAGCAGGGTCTCGAGACGAAGCTTCACTGCTTCAGGCTCCAGCAGGCGCAGCAGTTCGGTGCAGCGGGTCTGAACGCGCTCCGATCCGGCCTGCTGGCCAGCATCTCCACTGCGCTGGTGATGCAACACCATCGCAGTGCTCATCGCCAGGTTCCGGGCCGTGAGATCCACCACCCCAGCACCGGACTGACGCAGGGCCAACACCACCGGATCCGGCAGGCGGTCCATCAGCGGGCAATCGCCCGCCAGCGACACCACAAAAAAGCCCCGGGCTCCATCTCGGCTCGCCACCAGCTCCTCAACCCGATCGGCGATCACCTCATCACTGAGCTCTCCGTTCTCCCAAAGGCCCAGCCACTGGGCGGTGATCTCCATCGCCTGCTGGAAAGTGGGTTCAAGCGGCGTGGTGTCGATGGTGGGCTCGGTCATCGGCGCAGAGAGTCGAACGAACGGCGGGCTGCCAAGGTGAGGTTATGGAGCCAAGCCACCCCACTGACCCGCTGCTGCCATTCCCCGACCTCAGCGACCTACCGGCTGAGGCCATGGCCGGCGGCTTTCAGCTGGGGGACAGCCCGAAGGGATTCCGCTCCGGCTTCGTGGCCCTCGTCGGACGCCCGAATGTGGGCAAGTCCACCCTTCTCAATCAGCTGGTGGGAGAGAAGGTGGCAATCACCTCTCCCATCGCCCAGACCACCCGCAACCGACTGAGGGCCATCCTCACCACCCCCACGGCCCAGCTGGTGCTGGTGGACACCCCCGGCATTCACAAGCCCCACCACCTCCTGGGTGAGCGCCTGGTGCAAACCGCCCGCGGCGCCATCGGAGAGGTCGATCAGGTGCTGCTGCTGGTGGATGGCAGTGAAGCCGCCGGGCGCGGAGACGGCTTCATCGTCGAGCTGCTGTCGCGCATCCAGGTGCCGGTGCAGGTGGCCCTCAACAAACACGACCTGGTGGATCCCGCCCAGGCTGCCGAACTGGAGGCGAGCTACCGGGATCTGGTGCCGGACTGGCCCCTGCATCCGGTGAGCGCCCTGACTGGCGATGGCACCGAAGCGCTGGTGGAGGCCCTCTCCGCCGAGCTTCCGGAAGGCCCCCACCTTTATCCGCCCGATGCCATCAGCGATCAGCCGGAGCAATTGCTGCTGGCGGAACTGATCCGGGAGCAGGTGCTGGAGCACACCCGCGAGGAGGTGCCCCACTCGGTGGCGGTGCAGATCGAGCGGATTGTTGATGACGGCCCCCGCACCGCAGTGTTGGCGACGGTGCTGGTGGAGCGCACCAGCCAGAAGGGGATCCTGATCGGCAAAGGGGGGAGCATGCTGCGCCAGATCGGGACCGGAGCCCGCCTGCAGATGCAGAAGCTGATTTCGGGCCCCGTGTATCTGGAGCTGTTCGTGAAGGTGGTGCCCAACTGGCGCCGTAGCGCCTCCCGTCTGGCGGAACTGGGCTACCGCGGCGACAGCTGAGAGAATCCCCCGATGAGCGAATCCACCTCCTTTCCCCCGGCCACCATTGAGGAGTTCCTGCGCTTCTGCGAGGGCGAGTGGATGAGTTTGCGCTCTCGCTTTGTGCTCGGATCCGACGCTGATGCCGGAGAGGGGGATGAATGGCACAGCAGCGAACGGGGTGAATTGGTGGTGCGCTACCTGGAGGGATCTCCGGGTGGGCTGAGCGTGGGCCCCAAGGATCAAGCAGCCCGCGATCTGCTGTTTGAGGCCGATGGTTCTTTCCGGGTGGGCGAGCACCAGGGCAGCTGGATCCTTTGGCCCGATGGAAGCCTCGAATTGGTGAGCGAGCAGAACGGAGCGGAGCTGCGCGAGCGGATCTGGTTCAACAAGCCCAACCTGCGCCTGCGCTCCACGATCGAGCAGCCCTCCGATGGTCTGCCAGGTCGCGCCAGCTTCAGCTCGGAGATTCGCCGGGTGAGCAAGCCGGCTGCCTCAAGCCCTGCAACAGCCTGAGCCGATGCGTCTTGATGTGGTCAGCCTGGCCCCTGAGGCGTTCACTCCGCTTCTGAGCCTTGGGGTGATCGGGCGAGCCTTCTCCGCCGGGCGCGCCGAACTGCACCTGCACAACCCTCGCGATTTCGCGACGGATCGCTACCGCAAGGTCGACGATGAACCCTACGGGGGTGGGGCTGGCATGGTGCTCAAGCCCGAGCCGGTGTATGCGGCCGTGGAGTCGATCCCGGTGCTGCCAAGGCGGCGGGTGCTGTTGATGAGCCCGCAGGGCAACCCCCTGGAGCAGGCCGATTTGCGGCGTTGGGCGTCTGACTACGACCAACTGGTGTTCCTCTGCGGGCACTACGAGGGCTTCGATGAGCGCATCCGATCCCTCGCCGATGAAGAGGTGTCGATCGGGGATTTCGTGCTCACCGGAGGGGAGCTGCCGGCGATGACGATCATCAACGGGGTGGTGCGCCTCCTCCCCGGCACCGTGGGTACCGAGGCCTGCCTGGAGGAGGAAAGCCACAGCGCTCTGCTGCTGGAGCATCCCCACTACACCCGCCCCGCCGACTTCCGTGGCATGTCCGTTCCCGAGGTGCTGCGCAGCGGAGACCATGGAGCCATCGCCCGCTGGCGATCCCAGCAGCAACAGGAGCGCACCCAACAGCGCCGCCCCGACCTCTACGCCCGCTGGCAGGAACAGCAACAGCAGCAGTGATGGCCCGGGTAAGGCGATCCGCCTTACGATTTGTTCATGACGACGATCACCCTGAGCTCAAAAGGCCAGCTGACCATCCCGCGTCAGCTGAGGGAATCCTTGGGTTTAACCCCAGGATCACGCCTGATGGTGAGTGTTGATCAAAACGGACGCCTCATCTTGGTGCCCTCGCTCTACGAACCAGAAGAGCTCTTTCGCAATCGACCCGCGGTCAAGCGATCCATGACTCTCGAAGAGATGGATCGAGCGATCGCTGCTGCTGCCGGCCGTGCGGACGCTTGATACCAACGTTGTCGTGCGGATCTTGGTCGGGGATGACCCGGTTCAGACCCCATTAGCCGAACAAGCGTTCCTCGATGCGATTGCAGGGGGTGGTGCCTTCATCCCCGATGTGGTGCTGGCCGAGGTGGCCTGGGTGCTAAGTGGCTATGGGCTCGAACGCAGCGAGCGCCACGCTCTGCTGGGAAGGTTGATCCGCACGCGTGGGGTGGTTGTCGTCGATGTCGACAACGTGATCGATGCCTTGAACCGTTTCCAGACCGGGGGCGACTTCGCTGATCACCTGATGCTGGCCCGGGCAACACAGCACGCTGCTCTTCCAGTTCTCACCTTTGATCAGCGCTTCGGCAGCAACGCCGGTGTGATCTGGTTGGGCCCTGAACAGCGATAGGGTCGGCATCCGGATCTTCCCTGTTCTCCGTGCAGCTCCGCATCGGCAATGGCTATGACATCCACCGCCTAGTGCCGGGCCGGCCGCTGATCCTGGGGGGCCAGCAGCTGGAGCATCCCGCCGGGCTGGGGCTCGATGGGCACAGCGATGCCGACGTGCTGGTGCACGCGATCATGGATGCCCTGCTCGGGGCCCTCTCCCTGGGGGATATCGGCAAGTATTTCCCCCCTGATGATCCCCAGTGGAAAGGGGCCGACAGCCTGGTGCTGCTCGAGCAGGTGGTGGCCCTGGTGGCCGAGCGGGGCTGGAGCGTGATCAATGTGGATTCGGTGGTGATCGCCGAGCGCCCCAAGCTCAAGCCGCACATCACCTCGATGCGAGCGTCCATCGCGGGCCGCATGGGTCTGGAGCCCGATCAGGTGGGGGTGAAGGCCACCACCAATGAAAAGCTCGGAGCCGAGGGGCGCGAGGAAGGCATCTCCTGCCACGCTGTGGTCCTGCTCCAGAAGCCATGAGCTGGCGCCCACTGGCTAGGGTTCTTGCCCACGTGCTTTGCCTGCTGATGCTGCTGGCCGGCCATCCCGATGTGGCAATCGCCGAGCAGCAGCAGCCCGGCGGGACCTTCGAAGTCGCCGTGGTGGAGCACCTGCGCGTCAAAGTGCCCGCCGAAGCGAGATCCGCCTGGCTGGAGGCCGAGCAGGGCAGCTGGGAACCGTGGCTGGAGCAGCAAGCCGGTTTCCTGGGTCGCGATCTGCTCTGGGACCCCGAACGCGAAGAGGGGACCCTGCTGATCCGCTGGGCCAGCCGTGAGCAGTGGAAGGCCATCCCCGTTGAAGAGGTGGAGGGGGTGCAGGAACGCTTCGAGGAATTGGCCCGCCAGGCCACCGGCACACGCCAGGGCAATCCCTTCCCCCTGGTGTTTGAAGGCGAGCTGCAACCGGCGGCGTGAACCCGGACATTGCCCGCCTCGATCTGCAACGCCGCCAGCGCCTGGGCATGGTGGAGGCGATCTGGGGTGAACACAAAAGTGCTGATCAGATCGCAGCGATCCTGCTCTCTCTGCAGCAGCAAGGCGAGCTAGCCCTAGCCACCCGCGTTGATCCCGGCAAAGCCGAGGCCGTTGCCCAGCGTCTACCCCAGGAAGCAGCGAGCCTCAACTATCACCCCGACGCCCGATGTCTCACCCTCGGAGCTCCCGCGGCCCTCAACCCCGAACAGGGGGAGGTGTTGGTGCTCAGCGGAGGCACCAGTGATCTGCCGGTGGCCAGTGAAGCCCAGCTGGCCCTGCACTGGCATGGCATCCGCTGCGATCGCCTGCTGGATGTGGGGGTGGCCGGTCTGCACCGCCTGCTCGATCAGCAGGATCGATTGCGGCAGGCGCGGGTTCTAATCGTCTGCGCCGGCATGGAGGGAGCTCTCCCCACCGTGGTGGCAGGCCTGGTTCCTCAACCGGTGATCGCCGTTCCCGTGAGCGTGGGCTATGGGGTCAGCGCCGGTGGGATGGCGGCGCTGCACGGCATGCTCGCCAGCTGCGCCCCGGGGCTGAGCGTGGTGAATATCGACAATGGCTACGGCGCGGCCATGGCCGCCCTTCGCATCCTGCTCAGCAGTGGGGCCGCAGAGGGCCCCTGAGGGGGCGCTCCAACTCGAGGACCGCCTCCACCCACAGACGCATCGATCGGGGCAAACGACCCTGCTCGTAACGATCCAACGCTTCCATCAGAACGGGAGTGTTCACCCACTGAAGCGAGCGTGGAGCCATGCGATCGGCGCAGGTGATCCGCAGTGTGGGGAACTCCCCGGGGGGCGGCAACCTCCAGCAGACGAATCTGCGTGTGACCTTCAGGATTAGGCGCTTTGCTGCTCGTCGTGGCGACCGAGCCACTCCAGCTCCCGTGCGCGCTCTGCACTCTCCACCTGGTTAAGGCGGCTCAGAAGAGCCTGCAGATCACCACCCGCCAGCTCACCATTGGCCTGCCACTTCATCGCGGCGGTGGCGGGCTTGTGACGCGGGGCAGACACGACTGAAAAAAGTAGGACGCTAACCCTACAAATCCAACCAACCGAATCACAACCGCTTCAGCCGATCAGGAGCAGAAGAGTTTCTTTAATTCCATAAATCTTGAGGAAATCGAAAGAGATCGAACTCGCGGAATTGCCGGATCAGAGGTGCTTGAGCTGGGGGTAGGCCGTGAGCAACTCGTCGGCGCTCAGCACGTCACCCGCGCCTTCGGGCTGCCAGATCACCTCCAGAGCCAAGAGCTGATCAGACGGGACTGAGCCGATGATCCGCAGGGCTTCTCGCAGATCCTCGGAGCCATTGACAGGGTTGAGGGGAATGCGACCACGGCTCGCCACCAGCACGGTCACGGCGATGTAATCGCTCACCGCATCGGCGTCTCCAGCGGCGGATCCTGCATCGCGGGAGATGCTCCCGGAGACATTGCTGGTGACCTCACTGCGCAGCTTGCTGCGCTCCGTCATCGAGAGGCGATTGAAGGTGGATTCCGCCGAGGGGAAGGGCACCTGACCGACCTCAGCGTTGGCGTAGACCCAGAGATCGGGATGGCGCAGCAGGGCCAGGGTGCTGTCTTGGAGAACCCTCTGGAGACCAGCACTGCTGCTGGTGTCAGAGCTGCCCGCCAGCTGCCGCAGATCCCTCTGCAGCTCCCGCGCCGAGGCCAGCAGACCCACCTGCAGCTGGGCAATCGCCACCGGACCCTCGGGCTGGTAGCGATCGAGATTGCCTCCATTGCCTCCTGCCGGAAGCGCCTGACCGCCGCCTCGCAGAGCATTCACCAGCAGACCGACCACGGCCATCAGGATCAGGAAGCCAAACAGGCCGCCTCCCCCAAAGAAAAAGGGAACGATGAAGGGGAAGCCGAAGCCACCGCCGTAGCCACCCCGGTTTCCCCCGCCTCCGTAGCCGCGCTGGTAGCCGCCCCCGTAACCGCGGGGCATCGATGGAGCAGAGCGGAAGCTGCCTCCCCCGATGCGGCCGCCACTGGCGGCGAGGCTGGGCTGGGGCAACACCAGCAGCACCGAGAGCAGCGCCGGCAGCATCAGGCCACTCAGCAAACGGCGCAGGAGGATGGAGTGACGCTGATCGGCCAAGTCGGCTCCTTTGCTGGCTTGGAATCTAGGAACCACCGCCAACGATGGTGACCACCTCGATCCCATCGGCTTCCCGTACCGCTTGATCCGCCCAGCGGGCCCGGGGAAGGATCTCTCCGTTGAACTCCACCACCACCAGCTGCGGCTTGTAGCCCAGGTGCTCCAGCAGCTGCAACAGGTTCAACCCTGGCGGGCACTGGGCGGGCTCACCATTCACGCGCACGGAGATCATGCGAGGGCCTCCAGCAGCTGCCGGGCCGCTGCGGCCGGATCGCCGGCCTCGGTGATGGCCCGCACCACCGCAACCCGGCGACCGCCTGCCTCCTGCACCGCTGACAGATTGCCGAGTTCGATCCCCCCGATGGCAAAGAAGGGGATCGGGCTTTCTGCCGCGGCCTGCCTCACGTAGTCGAGTCCCACAGGGTCGCGGCCTGGCTTGGTGGGGGTGGCATTGACCGGACCCACCCCGACGTAATCACAGCCATCGGACACCGCCAGGCGCAGCTGACTGATGGCGTGGGTGCTGCGGCCGATCAGCTTCTCGGGCCCAAGCAAACGGCGGGCCAGGGCCGGCGGCAGATCCCCCTGCCCCAGATGCACCCCATCGGCATCCACCGCCAGGGCGATGTCGATGCGGTCGTTGACCAGAAACAGGGCTCCATAGCGGCTGCAGAGCTGCCGCAGGGCCCTCGCCTGCTCCAGACGATGGGCATCGGTGATCGGCTCGCCGCCTGGAGCCAAGCTTCCTTCCTTGGCCCGGTATTGCACCAGTCGCACCCCGCCGTCGAGGGCCGCCTCCACCACCCTCTCCAGCTGATCGGACGGACTAGTCACCAGGTAGAGACGGCAGGTCTGCAGCAGGGCACGGCGGTGATCGCCCCCGGAGCTGGCCCTCAGCAACTCCACCTCCAGGTCATAGAGCGCATAGCGAGCCGACGCCGCCTCAGCCGCCAGAGCGGGATCCTCGGCGCGGCCGAACTCCTCGAGCACCCGCAGGGCCTCCTGCACCCGGCCGCAATTGGCAGACACCACCGCCTGGGGATTCGTGCGCTCGGCCTGGGCAAGGTGGGCCATGCCGGCCGCCACATCGGATGCGGTGTGCCGGGCCTGCTTGTAGCGCTCAGCATGGAGCAGGCCGAGCCGCTGGCGGAGATCCTTGAGGCGCGCCACCAGATCGGCGCGATCCAGGGCGAAACGGCACCAGTCCTCCACCACCCGAAGCCCCTCTCGGGAGCGATCGAGATTGGCGTCCAGCAAACGCCACACCGCCGCTTGTTGTTCTGGACTCGTCATGGCAGGGGGCAAAGGCGGGGGACTCTGCTTAGGTTTGGGCAGCAACAACGGCGAACGGCTATGGCCCAGGGCGGATCCGACAGCCCGATGGTGGTGCTGATCTCAGGGATTCTGCTGCTGGGGGCCATCGCCGCCTTCATCAGCTGGGGCCTGACCAACGCCTACCCCAGCAGCTGAGGCCAGCAGGCGTTCAGCCTCTTGGGCGTCGCGCCCGATCTGATCGACAAGGGCCTCAACGTTCTCGAAACGCTGCTGCCGCCGGAGCAACGCCACCGGCTCCACCAGGAGTTCAGCGCCCACCAAATCCAGCTGACGCCCCAGCAAATGCACCTCCACCGCCGAGGGGGCCGTGGGATCCACCGTGGGCTGGGGGCCCAGGTTCATCACCGCGGGCAGGCGTTGGTGATCGAGCCAAGCCCAGGCGGCATAGACCCCTTCCAGGGGCAGGAACTTGCGGCCATCAACCTGCAGGTTGGCGGTGGGCCAGCCCAGTTGGCGACCGAGGCCGCGTCCATGGCCCACCAGCCCGCCAAAGCGGTAAGGGCGACCGAGCAGCTCCGCCGCCTGTCCCAGCTCACCCGCCGCCAAAGCACGGCGGATGCGACTGCTGCTCAGGCGCTCCTGCTGATCAGACAGCAGGGGCTGCACCAACACCTCAATGCCGTGATCGCCCCCCAGCTGCTGGAGGGTGTGGATGTCCCCGCTGCGGCCGGCTCCAAAGCGAAAGTTTTCGCCCACCGCTACCACCTGAGCCTGCAGCTGCTGCACCAGCACCTTCTGCACGAAATCCTCAGGGCTGAACTGCGCCAGCGCCCGGGTGAAGGGAACGAGCACCAGCTGCTGGATGCCCAGGGGCTGCAGCAGGGACAACTTTTCCGAAGGCAAATCGAGCCGCAGCCGGGCCTCTCCGAACAGCACCTCACGGGGGTGGGGCCAGAAGCTGACCACCGTGGGCACCAGGCTCCGTTCCGCAGCGCGGCGGGTGACGCTGGCAATCACACGGCGATGGCCCTCGTGCAGGCCGTCAAAGCTGCCCAAGGCGATGGCGGTTGGTCCTCGCGCCGCCTCTGGGCTGAGCAAGGGAATCACGGCTTGATCACAACCAATGGATCACAACCAATGGATCACAACCAAAACCGCCCTTGGCCTCGCCGATCGCATTCTCCCATGGCAGCTTTGGGCATCACCCCGCGCCCCCATGGCTGATCGCCTCGACCTCCAGCTGATCTCCGCCGCCCTGCGCCGCCTGGGCTGGGTGCGCTTCTGGGCCCAGGTGGTGCTGGCCGTGGTGGTGCTCGGCGTGCTGATGTTCAACAACATCGGCGGGCAGATCGGGGCCCGGGCCGACAAGGCCCTGGGGCTGAGCCCCGGCCTCTCTCTCACCACCTTTGCCTTCTTCATCCTGCTCTGGTGCCTCTGGCAGAGCTGGCTGGTGGTGCGCTGCGGCAGGGCCCTGAACAGCCCCGTGCGGCCCAGCAAAGGCGAGACCGCTCGACTGATCAAGCGGGGCATCCTGGCGGATCTGGTGGGTCTGACCCTCGGGGTAGTGGGCTATCAGTCGTTAGCAGGATCCCTGTTCTTCCAGGCCTCGATGCAGGCAGGCTTCGCCTTCGGAGGCGTGATGACCACCCCCGGCGGCCGCATCACCAACTACCCGATCACCTCCCTTGAGATGCTCTCGGTGTTGAGCAACACCCAGGTGGTGTTTGCCCACTTGATCGGCCTGTGGATCAGCCTCTGGCTGCTCCAGAGGATCTACCGCTCCAGCACCAACTGAGGCAAAACCCCGCTCTCTCCGCGCCAGAACAGCTCCGGTTGCAGGGGAGTCAAGGAGATACCCCCGCTGCCCACATGGGCCACATCCACCGGCCAATCGGCGGGGCCCGCCACCTCGGCCTCGAGATCGTTGGCCACCTCCCCCGCCAGCCAGTAATAGGTGCGGCCGCGGGGATCGACCCGCTGATCGAACTGATCGGTGTAGCGGCGCACCGCCTTGCGACACCAGCGCAGCGGCCCCATCGCTTCGCGGGCCAGGGGGGGCACGTTGAGATTGAGCAGCATGCCGGGATCCCAGCCCCGCTCCACCATTTGTTCCGCCACCTCCAGGGCCAGGGCAGCGGCGGGTTCAAAGCTGCGCCACTGGAAATCGGCACTGCTGACCGCCAGGGAGCGGATCCCCTCGATCGTGCCCTCCATCGCTGCACTGACGGTGCCGGAATAGAGGGTGTCGGTGCCGAGGTTGGGGCCGTGGTTCACCCCGGAGAGCACTAGATCCGGCCACTCCTCCAGCAGGGCGAACAAGCCGAGCTTCACGCAATCGCTCGGGGTTCCACTGCAGGCCCAGGCCGTCACCCCATCAGCGAACAGTTCATCGGCCCGTTGCGCCCGCAACGGGGTCTGCAGGGTGAGGCCGTGTCCGGTGGCAGAGCGCTCCTGATCCGGGCACACCACCGTGACTGCATGCCCCCGGGCCACGGCCTCCGCCGCCAGAGCTCGGATCCCTCCGGCGAAGACACCGTCGTCGTTACTGATGAGGATCCGCACGCTCTGGTTCCACCTGGGCCGAGGCTAGAGGGCGTCTACCTAGAGTCGGCAGTCGCCGTAGCCCAGCCGTGAGCGCCACCGTCAGCCTGCAGCAGCTCACCGACCAACTGGAGCAACTGGAAGCGCAGGCGGCTGCGGACATCGCCGCGGCCTCCAGTGCCAGCGAACTGGAAGACCTGCGGGTGGGCCTGCTGGGCAAGAAGGGTCGCCTGTCAGGCGTGCTGGGGGCGATGGGCAAATTGCCGGGCGATGAACGCCCCCTCGTGGGCCAACGCGCGAACGTGCTCAAGGACCAGGTGCAGGGGCTGCTGAGCGAACGGCTCAACGCGGTGAAAGCTGCCGCCATGAGTGAGCGCATCGCCGAGGAAACCCTCGATGTGACCATGCCCGCCAGCTACACGCCGGTGGGTCGCCGTCACCCGCTGATCAGCACGATCGAGGAGATCGTCGACATCTTCTCCGGGCTGGGCTATCGGGTCGAAGAAGGCCCTGAAATCGAGAGCGACTTCTACAACTTCACCGCCTTGAACATCCCGCCGCATCACCCCGCGCGGGACATGCAGGACACCTTTTATCTGAGCGAGCGCGAGCTGCTGCGCACCCACACCTCCCCGGTGCAGATCCGGCACCTGGAGAACAACGCGCCCCCGGTGCGGATCGTGGCCCCCGGGCGGGTATATCGCCGCGATGCCGTGGATGCCACCCACTCCCCGGTGTTTCACCAAGTGGAGGTGCTGGCGATCGATGAAGGGCTCGACTTCAGCCACCTGCGCGGCACGGTGACCTCCTTCCTGCAGCAGTTCTTTGGTGACCTGCCGGTGCGGTTCCGCGCCAGCTACTTCCCCTTCACCGAACCCTCCGCCGAGGTGGATGTGCAGTGGCGCGGGCGCTGGCTCGAGGTGATGGGCTGCGGCATGGTCGACCCCGCCGTGCTGGAGGGAATGGGGATCGATCCTGAGCGCTACAGCGGCTTTGCCGCCGGCCTGGGCGTGGAACGCTTCTGCATGGTGCGCCACGGCATTGATGACATCCGCCGCCTGTTCACCAGCGATCTGCGCTTCCTGGAGCAGTTCTGAAGCGCTTCGCAACCGGATCAAAACCGCTCGGGGCAGTGCTCATACACTTGCCTGGCTCCCCTGCCTCTGTCGGTGCCCTGCGTCGGACTGATCGTTAACGACGGCAAGGATCTGGCCCTGGCCACCGCCGATGCCATCGAGACCCGCCTGCGCGCGGCGGGTTACGACGTGGTGCGCGCCAGCAGTGCCGGCGGGATGGTGGGATTTGCCAATCCCGATCAACACCTGCGCAGCCGCGGCCACGCCGCCTGCGTGCCGGCCAACTTCGAATCCAGCCTGGCCATGGCGATGGTGCTGGGGGGTGATGGCACGGTGCTCTCCGCTGCTCGGATGACGGCACCGATCGATGTGCCCATCCTCACGATCAACACCGGGCACCTGGGCTTCCTTGCCGAGACCTACCTACCGGAGCTGGAGCAGGCCCTGGAGAGCGTGGTCTCCGGAAACTGGACCGTGGAGGAACGCACCACCCTGGTGGTGAGCGTGATGCGGGGTGAGCAGCGCCGCTGGGAGGTGCTCTGCCTCAACGAGATGGCCCTGCACCGTGAGCCCCTCACCTCGATGTGCCATTTCGAGATCGCCGTAGGCCGCCACGCTCCCGTCGACATCGCCGCCGACGGGGTGATCCTCTCGACCCCCACCGGCTCCACCGCCTATGCCCTCAGTGCCGGTGGCCCCGTGATCACCCCCGACTGCCCTGTTCTGCAGCTCACTCCGATCGCCCCCCACTCCCTGGCCTCCCGGGCCCTGGTGTTCAGCGATCAGGAACCGGTCACCGTGTTCCCCGCCACACCCGAGCGCTTGATGATGGTGGTGGATGGCAGCGCCGGTTGTTACGTGTGGCCAGAGGATCGCGTGCTGATCCGCCGCAGCGAGCACCCGGTGCGCTTCGTGCGCCTGGCGGATCACGAGTTCTTCCAGGTGCTGCGCAACAAGCTCGGTTGGGGCCTGCCCCATGTGGCCAAACCCAGCAACGGAGCCCCGTGAGCGGAGCCTCGGTGCTACTGCTGGGGGAGCAGGCCGAGGCGCTGCTCCCCCGCCTCGAAGCCTCCGGATACCAGTGCCTGCAGGGCGAAGCTTCCATCGCCAGCGGCTGTGATCTGGTGGTGCTGGGCAGCGAGTGGGAAGGGCGCCTGGCCAGCCTCCGCCCTCAGATCGGCCCGGTGCCGGTGCTGCTGGACATCGTCAGCGACAGCGTGGCCTCACGCTCTCGCATGCTGCTGTCGGGAGCCGATGACTTCTGGATCTCCACGGCCGGAGCCAGTGACCTGCTGACCCGCTTGCGGTTGCACCGCAAGCTTCAGGACAAGAGGCGCCCGCCGAGCGATCTGCTCCGGCTCGCAGATCTCACCCTGGTGCCCAGCCGCCATGAGGTGCGCCGCCAGCATCGCGGTGTGGCCCTGACGGCCCGGGAATACGCCCTGCTCGAGCTCTTGATGCGCAACGCTGGCGAGGTGGTGAGCCGCGACACGATCCTGCGCAGCGTGTGGCACGACCAACAGGGAGCCGCCAGCAACGTGATCGAGGTCTACGTGCGCTATCTACGCCAAAAGCTGGAAGCTGAGGGCGAGAAGCGCCTGCTGCACACGGTGCGGGGGCAGGGGTATTGCCTCAGCGACGGTCCTCCTCAGTTGTCTTGAGCCGATGACCACACCCCCACCCCCTCCACAACAGCTACCGATCGAGGCCCAGTGGTGCCTGGAGGAACGCAAGCCCTGCATTGATCTGGAGGTGGCCCGCAGCAGTCAGCAACAGCGCTGGGGCCTGCAGGGCCGTCCACCCCTCGCCCCACTGCGGGGGATGTGGTTCCCCTTCCCGCAACCCCAGCTGCTCAAGTTCTGGATGCACAAAACCCCCTCGCCCCTCGACATGGTGTTCATCGATGGCGACCGGGTGATCGCCGTTGAAGCCAATACCACTCCCTGCCCGAACCTGCCCTGCCGCAGCTACGGCCCCGACATCCCGGGCACCAGCGTGGTGGAACTGGGGGCCGGAGAAGCGGCGCGTTTGGGGATCGGAGTGGGCAGTGCCGTGCGGATCAAACCGCTGACGCCTGCCCCCGCAGCACCAGCACAGGATTAAGCGGGGCCAGGCGGGTGCCATCCGCCAGCGGGGCACCACGCCAGGCCTGGTGCTGACTCACGCTGACCTGCAGGCCGGCCTGCTCCAGCAGAGGCCTCAGTTCCGCCAGGGCCTCGATGGTGGCCAGCGGAATCACCACAATGCCGCCTGACCTGAGGCGCTGCAGCACCGCCTCGAGCAGCGCCACTCGCTCGCGGCCACCACCACCAATCAGCACGCGATCGGGATCTGGGAGCTGCGCCAGCGCCTCCGGGGCCCGGCCTTCGATCACCCCGGCGGGCGCAACACCCAGCCGTTGAGCATTGGCGCGGATCAACTCGGCCGAGCCGCCGCGCTGCTCCAACGCCCAGAGGGACAAGCCGGGCCGCAAGCGCAGGGCCTCGAGACCAATGGAGCCCACCCCGGCCCCCAGATCCCAGAGCACTCCTTCGGCGGGGAGATCCAGATCCGCCAGCAGCTGAATGCGCACCTCCCGCTTGGTCATCAGACCGGGGCGATCGGGATGCTGCAGGTAAAAGCCATCGGCAATCCCTAGCAATGGCAACTCTTGCGGCGGCTGGGGGGCCGGGGATTCGGCCAGCAACACCACCAGATGCAACGGATCGAGATCGGCGGGCAGGGCCGCTGCCGGAGCCAACCGCAGCACCCGCTCCTCGGGGTGCCCCAGGCGTTCGCACAGCCACAGCCCATAGGCAGGCTCCAACCCTGAAGCCCGCAGGATCTCTCGCACCTCCGACACCCCACCGCGACTGGGGTCGGTGAGCACCGCCAGGGCCTGCGGGCGCTGCTGCAGCCGGGTCGCCAGGGCCCCGGGTTCGCGTCCATGCAGGCTGATCCAACTGGCGTTCTGCCAGGGGCGCGCCAGCCGGGCGAAGGCCAGCTGCAGGGAGCTGGGGGCGGGGTGAAAACGCAAGCGCTCGGCTCCCAGCCCCTGAATCAAGATCCGTCCGATGCCGAACCACAACGGATCTCCGCTGGCAAGCACCACCGCATCGGTGTGGGGCGTGAGCGCGGTGATCAGCTTCTGGGGCTGATCGCTGGCGAGCAGGGTCGCTCCACCCCAACCATCCCAGGCCTGCAGGGCCTCATGCAGGCGCTGCGGGGCCGCCACCAGCACGGCATCCCGCAGGAGCTGCTGCTGGGCGCGAGGCATCGATGCCGGAGCTCCCGCGTCGGTGCCGATCACCTCGATCATGGATGCATTCTGCTGCGGGCCATGTCCCCATCCGATCGCCGCCAACGCCTCCATGAGCTGGTGGTCGCTCTGATTGCCCAACAGAGCGATCTGGAGCTGCTGGATGACGACAACAGCGGCAGCCTCGCCGCCGCCCAGGGCAACCCCGGCGGATGGCTGGAGCGCAACCGACGCGTGGTGCAGCGCTACCAGGCCCTGGTGCGATCCGCCGCCACCCTCGATGCCCTGGTGGAGCAGGAAGCCAACGAACGGGCGAACCCCTCTCAACTCTGACAAGCTGGCCGCACTCTTAGCTGCCCCATGGCGCGCCTCGGCCTGTCCGCCCTTAAGTCACTGCTCCGTCGCGCCGGGCTCCGTCGATCCACCCCTGCACAGTCCTGGGCCGTGCCCCAGGCGAGCTGGAGCCGCCCCCTGGGCATGGGCTGGAACAAGCCCTACACCGTTCGCTACGCCAGCAACCTCGACGACGGCCCCAACCACGGCATGCCCCTCGGGGGGTTCGGAGCCGGCTGCATCGGCCGGGCACCCGATGGCAACGTCAACCTCTGGCACCTCGACGGCGGAGAACACTGGTTCGGGGTGTTGCCCGATTGTCAGTTCTCCCTCTTCGAAACCAACGGAGAGAGCAGCCGCGCCCATGCCTTGGCGGTGAAACCCCAGCGGGATGACTCCCGAGCGGAGGCGGCTGACCCCCTCACCAGCTGGACCTGGTATCCCGCCAGCACCCCCGAACGCCGCACAGGCACCTACGCCGCCCGCTATCCCCTGAGCTGGACGCACTATGAGGGCGTGTTCGATGCCCAGGTGAGCTGCGAGGCCTTCAGCCCGATCCTCCCCGGCGACTACCAGCGCACCAGCTACCCCCTGGCAGTGTTCGTCTGGACCCTGCGCAATCCCAGCCGCAAGCCCCTCGATCTCTCCTTGATGCTGAGCTGGCGCAACACCTGCGGCTGGTTCACCAACACCGACTCTTCCGCCGAGGTTCACTTCCGAGACGACGGCAGCCCCGAACACAACTACGCCCCGGCCATCGGCAAGAGCGAGGGGCATCGCAACGATTGGGTCGACGATGGCGACCTTCGGGGAGTCGTTCTCGCTGGAGACGTCTCCAACCCGGTGCGAGAAGGCGAGGGCCAGTGGTGCATTGCCACCTCCGAGCAACCCGGCGTGCGCATCCAACGCTGCAGCCGCTGGAACCCCCACGGCGACGGCAAGGAGCTCTGGGGCAACTTCAGCAGCGACGGATCGATCCCCAACAGCAATAACAACCGCCGCAGCGGGGCCTCCGATCCCGCAAGTGCAGCCCTGGCGGTGCAATGCCATCTGGAACCCGGGCAGAGCATTGAGATCCCTGTGGTGATCAGCTGGGACCTGCCGGTGACAGCGTTTGCCACCGGCACCAGTGCCCTGCGGCGCTACACCGATTTCTTTGGAGCCAGTGGCAAGAATGCCGCGGCCATCGCCGCTGAAGGTCTGAGCCACTGGAGGCAATGGCGCGATCAGATCCAGGCCTGGCAGCAGCCGGTGCTGGAGCGGAGCGACCTGCCCGAACAGCTGCGAATGGCTCTCTTCAACGAGCTCTATGACCTCTGCAGCGGAGGCAGCCTCTGGAGCGCGGCCACACCCGACGATCCGGTGGGGCGCTTCGGCGTGCTCGAGTGCCTCGACTACGCCTGGTACGAAAGCCTGGATGTGCGGCTCTATGGCTCCTTGGCCCTGCTGCAGCTCTGGCCGGAGCTCGACAAGGCGGTGCTGCGCAGCTTCGCCCGGGCCATTCCCGCCGCCGACGCCACCCCGCGGCCGATCGGTTGGTATTTCACCCAGGGCAAAGGCCGCGTCGAGGCTGCCCGCAAGGTGAAGGGCGCCACGCCCCATGACCTGGGTGCTCCGAATGAGCGCCCATGGGATGCCACCAACTACACCGCCTACCAAGACTGCAACCTCTGGAAAGATCTGGCCAGCGACTACGTGCTGCAGGTCTGGCGCACCTTCAAGCTCTCTCCCAATGGAGAAGACGTGCGCTTCCTCGCTGACTGCTGGCCGGCCGCCGTGGAAGCCCTGCGCTACCTCAAAACCTTTGATGCCAATGGCGATGGCCTTCCCGACAACGGGGGAGCTCCCGATCAAACCTTTGATGACTGGCCGCTCAAGGGCGTCAGCGCCTACTGCGGCGCGCTCTGGATTGCCGCCCTTGAGGCAGCCCTAGCCATCGCCCAGCAGCTCCAGCTCAGCACTGGGCTCGACACCGCAGCGGAGCAACGGGAATTCAGCGGTTGGCTCGAGCAATCGCGAGGGAACTTCGACAAGCTTCTCTGGAACGGCGAGTACTACGACATCGACGCCGAGAGCGGAACGCCGGTGGTGATGGCCGACCAGCTCTGCGGTGATTTCTACGCCCGCCTGCTGGGCCTGGAACCGGTGGTGAGTGAAGCCAACAGCCGCAGCACCCTCAAAGCGGTGCGCGAGTCCTGCTTCGAGAAGTTCGAAGGCGGCAGCCTCGGGGTCGCCAACGGCCTGCGCCGTGATGGAACACCGCTCGACCCCAATGGCACCCACCCCCTGGAGGTGTGGACCGGCATCAACTTCGGCATTGCCAGCTACTTCCGGTTGATGGGAGAAACCCAGACCGCCCTGGCGATCACTACAGCGGTGGTCAACCAGGTGTATTCCGGCGGTCTTCAGTTCCGCACTCCCGAGGCGATCACGGCGGTGAACACCTTCCGTGCCTGCCACTACCTGCGGGCGATGGCGATCTGGGGGCTCTGGGCCACCCACACCAACTGGCAACGGATTCCCGGGGCGGAGCAGGGCCAATCCCCACCCAGCACAATTGACGTACGCTAAGTCGTACGCAAGCAGGCTCCGATGGCGTCAATCTCGGTCACGGAGGCACGCAAGCGCCTTTTCGCTCTCGTCGACGAAGTGGGCACCTCCCACCAGCCCGTTGAAATCCACGGCAAACGGGGAAATGCCGTGCTTGTGGGCGAAGAGGATTGGCGCGCCATTCAAGAAACGCTTTATCTCAGCTCCATTCCGGGGATGCGCGAATCGATCCTGGAGGGGATGGCGACGCCCGTAGAAGGGCTCAATGAGGAGCCTGGTTGGTGAGCTGGCGTGTTGTTTTCACCCGGCAAGCCAATAACGACGCTCGCAAACTGGCCAGCGCTTCACCGGCCTTCAAATCCAAGGCTGAGAACCTGATCGCCTTACTGACGGAGAATCCTTTCCAGCAAGCACCCCCCTTTGAAGCGCTGGTGGGTGATCTGAGGGGTGCTTTTTCCCGGCGCATCAACATTCAGCATCGCTTGGTTTATCAAGTCTTGGAGGCCGAAAAGGTTGTCAAAGTATTGAGACTCTGGAGCCACTACGAGTGACCACGTCTACCCCGCATTGATGGATCTGCCTGCGTGTTGCGAAGAGAGAACCAGTTGGGCTGACCATTGCCGAAATCCTGCCTAACGTTTGCGGGCTGGCTTGGATCTGCAGAGCTTCTGATGCTTCCACGTCTGATCGGTCTCACGGCGACGGCCCTGGGGCTTGCCTTTGCGACGGTGCAACCAGCCCTAGCGGAGAGCGTTCTTGATCGCGTCAGCCGCACCGGGCGGCTCAATGCGGTCGTAATGGACGGCGACCTGCCCTACAGCGTCAAGCAGGGCAGCGGCTACGCCGGGTTGGGCCTGGAATTCGCCCAGGAGATTCAAAGCGAACTGAGCGACTACGCCGGCAAGCCGGTTCAGCTGGTGCCCCAGCCGGTCGGCAGCGTGGAGCAGGGCATCGCCGGCATCGCCAGCGGCAGCGTGGATCTGGCCTGCGGCGTCAGCTTCAGCTGGGGTCGATCGATGTTTGTCGATTACTCCCTGCCGATTGCCTTGAGCGGCACCCGTCTGATTACCCCGAGCGGCAATGACGGAACTCCAGCAGCCCTCGCAGGGCAAACCATCGGCGTGGTGACCAACAGCGTGGCCGCCACCACGATCGGCAAGGCCGTTCCGACCGCTCAGCTCAAGACCTACGACAGCCCCGCCGCCGCTCTGGGTGCCCTGAAGTCGGGGCAGATTCAAATCCTGGCCGGAGACAGCCTCTGGCTGCTGGCCAACCAGGCCTCCGCTGACCCCAAGGGCCAGATCACACCGGTTGTTCCTTACAACCGTGCCGGAGTGGGCTGCATCGTGCCGGAGAACAACTCTGGTCTGCTCAACCTCAGCAACCTGGCGATCGCTCGCCTGATGCAGGCCTACATCAATGACGATCCGAAAGCCCAACAGCGCATCAACCGCTGGGTGGGCCCCGGCAGCAGCGTGAATCTCAGCCAAGACGTCATCAAGGCCTACTTCACCAACGTGCTGCTGAGTGCAGCCCTGATCGAGCTCCCTTAAATCCTTCTCCACCCCGTAGCCATGGCACCCCGCACCCTTCTGCAACTGCTCACCGCCCTCACCGCCGCGGCTGTCTTCAGCGAGGCCGCCTCAGCGGCCGTCTACCGCACACCCGACACCGGCAATCCCCTCGAGCAGCGGATCCAGGCCCTGCGCGATGGCAGCTGGCAACCCCTCCTGAAGGCTGAGCAGCTCGAGAACAGCTCCGCAGACGCCGTGGCGCGGTATTGGGGAAATGGTGGAGGCCGTGCCTGGGGCAATGGCGGTGGTTGGCGTGGTGGTGGCTGGGGCAATGGAGGCGGTTGGGGCAACGGCGGCAGCTACTACGGAGGGGGCGTCAACGTGAACCTGGGTTGGCCCAATGGCGGCTGGGGTAACGGAGGCGGCTGGGGCAACGGCCTAGCCGGAGGCTTCGTGAACTGGTGACCCTCGCCACTGGCTTGGATCGGGCCACCGACCTAGATCTGAACCGCTTCGGACCGATCGGTCTGGTGGTGGTTCAGTCGACCTCTCTGTGCAACCTCGACTGCGACTACTGCTACCTGCCCGATCGGCAACAGCGCCGGATCTTTGATCTACAGCTGTTGCCGGTGCTACTGCAGCGCATCCTCGAGAGTCCCTTCTGCGGACCGCAGATCTCTTTGGTCTGGCATGCCGGTGAACCGCTCACCCTCCCTTGCAGCTACTACGACGAAGCCACGTCGATCATTCAGAGCTATCTCCAGCAGCACACCAACGGGGAGGTCGTGATTGATCAGCACGTGCAAACCAACGCCACCTTGATCAACGACGCCTGGTGTGAGTGCTTCAAACGCAACAGGATTGTGGTGGGCGTCAGCATCGATGGTCCCGCCGCGATTCACGACGCCCATCGCCGTTTTCGCAACGGCAACCCCTCCCATGCCCTCAGCCTCCGAGGGCTGGAGGCTCTCCGGCGCCACAACATCCCATCCCATGTGATCGCGGTGGTCACCGCGGAGGCGATGGATCAGCCGGAAGCGATGTACCGCTTTTTTCGCGACACCGGCATCACCTCCCTGGGCTTCAACGTGGAAGAACAGGAGGGAGTTCACACCAGCTCATCGATGCAGGGGCAACTGCAAGAAGAGCGCTACCGCCGTTTTCTCAGCCGTTTCTGGGAACTGAGCGAGGCCGATGAGCATCCCCTGGCGCTGCGGGAATTCCACCAGGTGATTGATCTGATCCAACGCAACCGTCGCCTGAACCAAAACGAGCTGAACCGCCCTTATTCGATCCTGAGCGTGGATTGGCAGGGCAACTTCTCCACCTTTGATCCCGAACTGCTCTCGGTGAGCAGCGAGCGCTACGGCAACTTCAACCTGGGCAACATCCGCAACACGAGCCTGGTTGAAGCCGCCTCCAGCGCCCGTTTCCAGCAGCTGTGGGCGGATGTGATGGGGGGCATCGCGCTCTGCCAGAGCAGCTGTGACTACTTCGGCCTCTGCGGCGGCGGCATGGGCAGCAACAAATTCTGGGAACACGGAACCCTGAACTGCAGCGAGACCAGCGCCTGTCGATTCCGCACCCAACTGCCGGTGCAGGTGCTGCTGAAGCGCTTCGAGGCCGGTCCTCCTCTGTCTGCCTAAGTGGAGTGAGTGTTGGGGCTGAGCACTGTCTGAGGTTGGTCGACTTAGTCGACCCGGTTGCGACAGCGCCGGCAGCGACTCCCCACCCCTGACAAAGCGATTCCATACGCTGGAGACCCCAAGCACGACTGCGGTGAAGCACTGGCTAGGCCTTCTGGTGGCGGCTCTGCTGCTGGTGCTGCCGATCCAACCCGCCCTCGCCCAGGTGCATGCCCACCCGGATGAAAACGGCCAGGAGGTCGTTCGCAGCCTGGAGAGCCTGCGGGATCTCGATTACCAGAGCTGGCAGGCGGTGGCCTATCGCAGCGGTCCGCCCGGTGGTCCCGTCACGCTGCGGATCGTGGGGTATCCCGGCAAGGTGCGGCTCGACCACCCCACCGCCTTGATCGTGCACTCCGGTCGGGGCACCTGGGAGCTGGATGACATCACCACCTCGAACCCCAAATTGGCGGTCGATGGCCGCGATGCCGCGGCGGAATTTGACCTCAATCCCCTGCTAGCCGATCTCCACCAGAACCGCCCCCTGCGTCTTGAGTTGCCAGGGGTGTTTGTGGAGTTACCGGTGCCCCCGTTTGTGGTGGGTGAGTGGCGCAGCCTGCCGAGCTGGCGTGAAGCCCCATGATTGAGTGCTGGCGACCATGGATGCAACGGGCCCTCCAGCTCGCTGAACTCGGCCGCGGTCGCACCAGCCCGAATCCCCTGGTGGGCGCCCTGGTGCTCGATGCCCGCGGTGATCTTGTGGGGGAAGGCTTTCACGCCCGCGCCGGCAGCCCCCACGCCGAAGTGCACGCCCTGCGTCAGGCCGGCGCGCGAGCCCGCGGCGGCACCGCCATCGTGACCCTTGAGCCCTGCTGTCACCACGGTCGAACGCCTCCCTGCAGCGAGGCCTTGCTCGCCGCAGGCATCCAACGGGTTGTGATCGCCATGCGAGATCCCGACCCGCGGGTGTCGGGCGGTGGGATCGCCCGGTTGGAGGCTTCTGGAGTCGAGGTGATCAGCGGCATCTGCGAAGCCGAAGCCCAAGCCCTCAACCGCAGCTTCATTCACCGGGTCCAAGCCGGCCGGCCCTTGGGAATCCTCAAGTGGGCGATGAGCCTCGATGGACGCACCGCCCTGCCCAATGGCGCCAGCCAATGGATCTCCGGTCCCCCGGCCCGCGCCTGGGTGCACAGCCTGCGGGCCCAATGCGATGCGGTGATCGTGGGAGGGGGCACCGTGCGAGCTGACAATCCCCTGCTCACCAGCCGCGGTCAACGCCACCCGGAACCCCTGCGGGTGGTGCTCAGCCGCCATCTTGATCTGCCCAGCGATGCCCAGATCTGGGATCAGAGCTCTGCCACAACCCTGGTGCTGCACAGCGCCTCAGCACCGCTTGCAATGCAGCAGCACCTCGACGCCCATGGGATCGAACATCTGAGCCTGGACGACTGCACCCCCCGTGGAGCCCTGGAGCATCTCGCCCAGCGGGGGTGCAACCAGGTGCTCTGGGAGTGCGGTCCTGGCTTGGCCTCTGCAGCCCTGCAGCAGGGCTGCGTGCAACAGGTGGCCGCCGTGATCGCCCCGAAACTGTTGGGGGGACTCTCCGCCCGCACCCCTCTTGGCGATCTAGGCCTTGAGGATGTCAACCAAGCCGAGCCATGGTCAGCCAATCAGCTCCGCACACTCGGCGATGACTGGCTGATTCAGCTCAACCCTGATCCTCTCCCTCCACAAGGGATTCATTGATTTCTTCCTCAACATCCTGAACCGTGTAGCGGCTGATCAACAGCCCCATCACCAGCGCGAGATACACCGTGCCAGTGACGGCCACCATCACACTCAGGATCTGACTTTGGGGGGCGACGGGATGAATGTCTCCGTATCCCGTGGTGGTGAGGGTGATGAAGGCGAAGTAATTGAGCTGTACGAAGTCAATCGACCACACCTTGGCCGTTGGCGGCGGCACGCTTCCTTGCCATTGCAACACCGATCCCTGAGCGGAATGACTACCGGCAAAACTGCCGGGTGCCACGGTTTCCAGCACACTGAAGAGCAGCCCTGCGGCCAGACCGAGAAGCAAGTAACCCGCCAGGGCACCGGTCAACACATCGCGGTTGATGGTGCGCTCTTTGGCGAGGTTGGCGATCAGCCTCTGGCAGCTCCAGGCCACGAGCGCAGTCCAGAGGAAGAGCAGCGGCAATCCAACCTGACCCGCCGCTGCACTGTTGAAATACCAAACGAAAGACGCCGCAAAGGTCACCAGGGTGATCAGCTGATAGAGGCGTGTGCGCAGCAACGACCAGCGCAACCCCGACAGACTGCCCCCCAGGCTCGTGAAGAGCACCAAGGGCATCGCCAGGTAGCCCACGGCGGAAAGCTGCCGCAGCCCCCTCGGCAGCATCAAACACATCAACACCAGCAAGCAGTTCAACAACAGAAGGCGATACCCGCGATGGCGCCGGTTCTGCCGCAGCACGCTGCTCCCCATCAGGCCTGAAGCACTACCCCAGTCTGTCGATCAGCCAAACAACGGCAACTGCTCGCTGTCGTTTGCCGTGCTGGCTTCAGCTGGCCTGACCGCCCTCCACCCCTCGGGCGACCAGCCCTGCATCAGGGGCTGCAGGGCCCGTAGGCCTGGACCATCGAGGGGTTCCATCCAGGCCTGCTCCAACCCCTCCGGCACGATCACCGGCATCCGGTCATGGAGCGGGGCCACCAGGGCGTTGGGGGCTGTTGTGAGCACGCAGCAACTCTCCACCTCGCTGCCGTCGGGTCCGATCCAGCGATCCCAGAGGCCCGCCAACCAGAAGGGTTGTTCGTCAGCCCTGGCAATGCGGTGTCCCTTTTCGTAGAAGCCATCCGCCGGCAGTAGGCAGCGCCGATGCCGCCAAGGCCCCCGAAAACTGGCCTTCTCCGCCACGGTCTCCGAGCGCGCATTAAAGGGCCGGGGCCCGTTCAAGGGGTCTTTGCTCCACTCGGGCAGCAGTCCCCAGAGCATCAGAGCGGGCTGACTCTGTCCGTGCTCCTGCCGCAGCGCCAACACCGGCTCTCCCGGGCGAATCAGGAGCCTGGGGGCGTAGTGCGCAAGCAATCCGCCGGGCAGTGAGCCACCCAGGCGCGGCAGCAACTGATCGAGTCGAGTGGTGAGGGAGTAGCGACCACACATGGCCTGAACGAGCTCCCGTTCGGTTCTCACCCCCACTGGGGCGTTTGAGCAACCCTAGTTTGGGGTCCATCTGGCCCAAGACGAATGCCTATCCGCAAGGACGACACGCCTCCAAACCGGCGTTTAGGTCTCGTCAATCTGCTGTTGATCGGCTTCGGAGTGCTGCTGCTGGTGAGCAGCTTCCTGCCCAACCAGGGCATGCAGCAGGTGCCCCGGGTGCCCTATTCGCTGTTCGTCAGCCAGGTGGATGACGGCAATGTGCGCCGGGCCTACATCACCCAGGAGCAGATCCGCTATGAGCTGAAGGAAGCCCCCGCCGAGGGTGCTCCCTCGGTGCTGGCCACCACGCCGATCTTCGACATGGATCTGCCGAAGCGGCTCGAGGAGCACGGCGTCGAGTTCGCCGCCGCCCCACCCCAGAAGCCCAGCTTCATCACCACGGCCCTGAGCTGGATCGTGCCGCCCCTGATCTTCATCCTGGTGCTGCAGTTCTTCGCCCGCCGCTCCATGGGTGGCGCCCAGGGAGCCCTGAGCTTCACCAAGAGCAAAGCGAAGGTTTATGTGCCCGATGAGGAATCACGGGTCACCTTCGCCGATGTGGCCGGGGTTGATGAGGCCAAGCAGGAACTGACCGAGATCGTTGATTTCCTGAAGTCTTCGGAGCGCTACACCGCCATCGGCGCCCGCATCCCCAAAGGTGTGTTGCTGGTGGGACCTCCCGGCACCGGCAAGACCCTGCTATCGAAGGCCGTGGCCGGTGAAGCGGGCGTGCCCTTCTTCATCATTTCCGGCTCGGAATTCGTTGAGCTGTTCGTTGGCGCTGGTGCCGCCCGGGTGCGCGATCTGTTCGAAGAAGCCAAGAAGAAGGCGCCCTGCATCATTTTCATCGACGAACTCGATGCCATCGGCAAGAGTCGCGCCGGCTCGATGGGCGTGGTGGGCGGCAACGACGAGCGGGAGCAGACCCTCAACCAGCTGCTCACGGAGATGGATGGCTTTGCGGCCAAAGACAAGCCGGTGATTGTGCTAGCCGCCACCAACCAGCCCGAAACCCTCGATGCCGCGCTGCTGCGTCCCGGTCGCTTTGACCGTCAGGTGCTGGTGGATCGCCCCGACCTCTCCGGCCGCAAGACGATCCTCGACATCTATGCCCGCAAGGTCAAACTCGCTCCTGGCGTGGATCTCGACAAGATCGCTCAGGCCACCAGTGGCTTCGCCGGTGCTGATCTGGCCAACCTGGTCAACGAAGGCGCGCTGCTGGCGGCCCGGGCCATGCGCACCAGCGTGGAACAGGGCGACCTCAACGAAGCGATCGAGCGCGTGGTGGCTGGCCTTGAGAAAAAGAGCCGCGTGCTCCAGCCCGATGAGAAGAAGGTGGTGGCTTATCACGAAGTGGGCCACGCGATTGTTGGTCACCTGATGCCGGGCGGCAGCAAGGTGGCCAAGATCTCGATCGTGCCCCGCGGCATGGCAGCCCTGGGCTACACCCTGCAGCTGCCCACCGAGGAGCGCTTCCTCAATTCCAAGGAAGATCTCGAAGGTCAGATCGCCACCCTGCTGGGGGGCCGCAGCGCCGAGGAGATCGTGTTCGGTGAAGTCACCACCGGCGCCGCTAACGACCTCCAGCGCGCCACTGACATCGCCGAGCAGATGGTGGGCACCTACGGCATGAGCGACGTGCTCGGCCCTCTGGCCTACGACAAGCAGGGCGGCAGCCGCTTCCTGGGGGGCGCGAACAACCCCCGCCGCGTGGTGAGTGATGCCACCGCTCAGGCCATCGATAAGGAGGTGCGCACCCTGGTGGATCGCGCCCATGACCGGGCCCTTTCGATCCTGCGCCACAACCGCGATCTGATGGAGAGCATCTCCCAGCAGATCCTCGAGAAAGAGGTGATCGAGGGCGATGACCTCAAGAGCCTCCTCTCCAGCAGCGTGATGCCCGAGGACGCCCAGGCCATCGCCTGAAGCCCCTAGGGCTTGACGGGAGGGCCCGTGATCCCGGATAAGGGTTCTTTGAAGACGGGCCCATGGCTGCCCTCAGCGGCTATCCCTCCCTCGCCGATCTGAGCGGACACGACTTCCTGTCGTCGGCCGATGTGAGCGGGGAGCAGACCACCGCCCTTCTGGATCTGGCCGCTGACCTGAAGGCCGGCCGGATGAGCATCGACCTCAGCGGCAAGGTGCTGGGCCTGATTTTCAGCAAGGCGTCCACCCGCACCCGGGTGAGCTTCACCGTGGCCATGGCCCGCCTGGGGGGCCAGACCATCGACCTCAACCCCCAAGTGTCCCAGGTGGGGCGAGGGGAACCGGTGGCCGACACCGCCCGGGTGCTGAGCCGCTATGTGGACGCCCTCTCCATTCGCACCTTCGCCCAGGAGGAGCTGGAGGAGTACGCACACTGGGCCTCGATTCCGGTGGTGAATGCCCTCACTGATCTGGAGCACCCCTGCCAGGCCCTCGCGGACTACCTGACCCTGCGGGAAGCCTTTGGAGCTGTGGATGGTTTAACCCTCTCCTACGTGGGAGACGGCAACAACGTGGCCCACTCCCTGATGCTCTGCGGGGCCCTGCTGGGGGTGAATGTGCGCATCGGCTGCCCTCAGGGCTATACGCCCTCCGAAGCGGTGCTGCAACAATCACGCGCTCTAGCGGGGGAGGGCTGCAGCATCGAGGTGGTCCATGACCCGGTGAGTGCCGTGCGCGGCGCCCATGCCCTCTACACCGACGTGTGGGCCTCCATGGGACAGGAAGAGGAAAAGGGTGAACGGAAGCAGGCCTTCAGCGGCTGGTGCCTCAACGAGGATCTGGTCGCAGAAGCCGATGCCCGAGCGATCGTGCTGCACTGCCTGCCGGCCTACAGGGGTCTGGAAATCAGCTCAGGAGCGATGGAAGGCAGCAGCAGCCGGATCTTCGATCAAGCCGAGAACCGCCTCCACGCCCAGCAGGCCCTGTTGGCGGCCTTGCTCAGCTAGGCGAGCCTTGCCAAGACAGCCGGCGAGCGGTACATATGTATTGACGAACATCTGCATTGCCGGTGCCCGCAGGATCGCCCGAGCCCCTCACCACCGCCCAGCAAGAGCTCTACGACTGGCTCTCTGACTACATCGGGGTGCATCGCCATAGCCCCTCGATCCGCCAAATGATGGAGGCGATGGGCCTGCGCTCTCCCGCCCCGATCCAGAGCCGGCTGCGCCATCTGCAACAGAAGGGCTGGATCACCTGGCAGGAGGGTCAAGCCCGCACTCTTCAGCTGCTCGGTGACGCCCTGGGCGGAGGCATCCCGGTGCTCGGGGCCGTGGCGGCCGGCGGCCTGGTGGAAACCTTCGACGATGTGGAGGAGCGACTCGACCTGGAGCCTGTTCTGGCCACCCGGGGCCTGTTTGCCCTGACCGTGAACGGCGACTCGATGGTGGATGCCCACATCGCCGATGGCGACGTGGTGCTGATGGAGCCGGTGAATGAACCCAGCCGCCTGAAGGAGGGCACGATCGTGAGCGCCCTGGTGCCCGGCAGCGGCACCACCCTGAAGCACTTCCACCGCGATGGTCGTCAGGTGCGCCTGGAAGCTGCCAACCCTGCCTACGAACCGATCCTGGTGGACGCCGATCAGATTGCGATCCAGGGAAAGCTGGTGGCGGTCTGGCGCCAGGTTTAAACCCTCTGCGGTGTAAGCTCTTTGCATCGGCGACGCGGCCTTCGGGCCAGCCCTGGCGACCAGCGCCAGTGCAGTCAATCGATACCTACGGGGCCATAGCTCAGCTGGTAGAGCACCTGCATGGCATGCAGGGGGTCAGGAGTTCGAGTCTCCTTGGCTCCATTCACGAACACAAAGCCCCTGGTTCTTCGCCAGGGGCTTTTGTTGTTTCCAGGCCCACGCGAAACTGCGTTCAAGACCTACCGCCTGCAGCGGGCCCCCGCTCCAGCCAATGGGCATAGACCCAGCGGGCCGTCAGATACAGCAGGATCGCCGTGAGGGACAGTCCATCAGGCATGGGGGCCAGCTCTGGATTCAGTGCACCAGGCTCGACCAGCCCAAAGCAGACGGCAGGCAACTGCGGCACATCCGGCGGTGATTCACGGCACCGATTCAAGTCTCAAGGCTCAAGCCGGCCAGGCCTCCTCCGCCTCTGCGCGGGACCAGTAGGGGCAGCGCACCTGGGCCTTGGCCTCCTCAAGACTCATCATCATTCGCCAGCAGCGGCAGACACCCACTCCCCCGGCAAGGATGAAGTTCTTGCAAGCTGAACAGCAGGGGTAAGTAACCACTGAAGCGGCGGCGACTCCTCTCTTCCTAACTCCGGTCTAGCCCCTTCTTCCAGTGCCAAATGGCACACAATTGCGAGATTAAGTATTCAGACTTGCGCGCAATTACCTAGAAGCAATCCTCATCAAGACCGCGGCCGGCGACAGGTTTGCTTCAACAGGTACTCCACCATCTGGGCGTCACCCTGGAGGGCATAGGCCTCAAACTCCCGCTGCTTGGAGTCCTGAGGGAGCGAGGCGGTGGCGGCCACCACATGCTGGAGATTGCCTTGCCGGCGCAAGTGCTGCAGGAAGAATCCATTCACCTGGCCAGCACTGAGGCTGGAGCTGGCACGCAACCCCTCGGCGAGGCTCAGGGACGTGGGGGTGTCCAGCCCGTCGAGGCAATCCTGAATGACATGCACCAGTTCGTGCTGGATCACCTTGGCCTGCTGCAGCGGATCACGCCGCAACGCCGGACTCAGGCAGAGCAGATTCGCTCCCATGTTGTAGGTGGCCAACTGCTTCGGCCCCAGACAATTTGAGCTCTCCACCACCACGACGCCGATCTCTCGCACCTGATCGAGCAGGCGCTCACTGGAGGCCCAGGCGGGCAACGCCGCCCAGCCGAGCAACCCGACCAGCAGAGCGCAGCGGCGAGCGGCAACCCCCAAGAGCAATCTCAAGAAAGTCTCAAGATTGTCGCACGCGAGACCAGGTCAAGTGCAGGCCGGCGACTGCGGCCAGCAGGAGCAGGGGAAACTCTCCCCAGCGGGCGTAGGGCGTGATCAGATCCCGGGGGATGACCGCGCTGAGCAGGGTCCCCGGCTGCCCTGATCTCAGTTGCTGGAGCACGACTCCCTCTGGATTCACCACCAGGCTGGGCCCGGTATTGGCCGCACTGACCAGCCAGCGACTGGCCTCGATCGCCCGCAGCTGCGCCAGAGCTCGGAACTGCTGCTGCAACTGCAGGGGATAGGGATCGAGGTTCGCACTGGCCAGAATCCAGCCCGCCCCATGGCGACTAGCTGAAACCAGGCTCGCGCCATCGGAGAGCTCGTAGCAAATGGCGACCGCCAGGGATCCATCGGCGCGGGGCAACAGCCGAGAGGCGTCCCCAGGCGACACGCCTCCCACTGCGGAGAGCCCCGCCCAGCCCAACAGCCCGCTGCCGGGAATCCATTCCCCCAGAGGAACCAGGCGATGTTTGTCGAGGGCGCCCTGGGCCTCACTGGCTCCAGGGGGAAACTGCAGCAGGGCGCTGCGCAGCTCAATCCCCTGCTGACGGAAGCCTCCACTGAGCACCTCGAGCGCCGGAGCCGTGGGCAGGTCCTGCCCCAACGCCAGCGCACCCTCGGGCAGCACCAGCAGATCAGCCTCTCTTTCCTGCGCCTGCTCCAGTGCTGCAAGCAACTGCTCCTGCAGGGAACGTTGCTGGATCCAACTGAACTTCTCCCGGGTGGGGATGGCGGGTTGCAGCACCATCACCCTCTCCGGCTTCGCCGCCCGATCACCCGCGGGATCGGCACGCAGCTGCTGCCAACCCAGGGCATGGAGCAGCACGAGCGCCAGCATCCATCCCACCAGCCAACGCCGAGCAGCACGACGCCGCGTGCATCCCTGCCAGAGCCCCCAGGCGATCAAGAGCTGCAGCATCGCCAGCCCGCCCGCTCCTACCAGCTGGGCCAATCCCGCCAGCGCGCGATCGCCGGGCAGCACTGCTGATCCAAGCCCCAGCCAAAACAGTGGCCCCCGGGCCAGCCAGACCTCAGCCAGGCCCCAGAGGGCTGCAGCAAGCAAGGCCGACGCGAAGCGCTCCACCCCCAAGCGACCCACCAGCCAGCGCCAGCTGCCCACCAACAGGGCCCCGAGCAGCGCGCACCCCAGCCACAGCAGCAAGCAGACGGGGAGGCTCAAGGGCAAGGGCACCCCCACCCAATCGAGTGGATGCAGCCACAGCAACCAGCGGTGACTGATCAAAACCGCCATCGCGCCCCACAGGGCGCCCTGGCCAGGGCTCAGAGCCCAGAGGGGAACCAACGCAAGCCAAAGCAGAGGCGGACACCCCACCGGCGGCAACGACCACCCCGCCAACAGCCCTGACGCCGCTGCGACGGTCCACCAGAGCTGCCGGTTCTCTGCCATGGCCATCGACCTTAAAGAGCGTCAAGGTTCTGACAGAGCCCATCGACCCATGGACCCCAGCAGACCCCTGCAGCAACTGCTGCTGCGCGGCCTTGGCACCACCTCCCTCGTGGCGGAACGTCTGCGCGGCGTCACCCAGGCCTGGGTGAGCAGCGGACGCCTCGATCCCTCTCAAGCCAGCGCCCTGGTGGACGACGTGCTCGCCAGCCTGCGGGGCGAGAACCCAGAGCTGGAGAAGCAAACCGAGCGACAGGTGGAGCGCAATCTCGATCACCTGTTGCAGGACCTGGGCCTGGCGAGGCAACGGGAGGTGGATGAACTGCGGGGCCGGATCGATCGACTTGAGCAACAGCTCCGTCAACAGCAAGGCCGCTGGGAGATCCCTGACTAACCGGGGGGCTGGGTCAGAATCGCCGCATCGGCGACTTCGATTCACCCATGCGAGACATCTTGATCAGCTCAGCTGTGTGCGTGGGCTGCCTTCTACTCGCCCTCGTGAGTCAGATCGTCTCCCCCTCCACCGTGGAGGCTGCTGTGTCGCGCCCCGCGGTGTCTCAGGCCGTGATCTCCGCTCCGGCTGCAGTGTCGAGCACCTTTGAGCTCGATCCTGAAGATCCCAACCCCAGCCTGTTCACCATGGCCAGCGACGTGTCGAGCGACCTGATCGCCGACAGTGGGGCCTCAGCCCTCGGAGGAGAAATGACTGCGGCCAAAGAACGGATGACCCCCAGCGGGTTGCGCATCACGGACCTGGTGATCGGCGACGGCCCCGAAGCCAGCTCTGGTCAGCTGGTGGTGGTGAACTACCGCGGCACCCTCGAGAACGGCAAGGAATTCGACAGCAGCTACGGCCGCGGACCGTTCTCCTTTCCTCTGGGCGCCGGTCGGGTGATCAAGGGCTGGGATGAAGGTGTCGCCGGCATGCAGGTGGGTGGCAAGCGCAAGCTGGTGATCCCCCCTGATCTGGCCTACGGCGAGCGGGGTGCCGGCGGCGTGATCCCCCCCAACGCCACCTTGATCTTTGAGGTGGAACTGCTGGAAATCAAGAGCTGAACGGCCAGCGAGAACCGTGCCAAGAGTGCGGTTCTCGCGACTATCGAAACCTCGAGTGATCGTTAGGATGCCGCCGCCGTCCGGCACATGTCCGGGCATCCAACAGCACGATCCCTCGTTTCATGGCTCATACGCTGCCCGCGCTGCCCTACGGCCTCGATGCCCTCGAGCCCCACATTTCCCGCCAGACCCTTGAGTTCCACCACGGCAAGCACCACAACGCTTACGTGACCAACCTCAACAATCTGGTGGCTGGCACCGACCTGGAAGGCAAGAGCCTGGAAGACACCATCACCGCCGTGGCCGGTGACTCCAGCAAGGCCGGTGTGTTCAACAACGCCGCCCAGGTGTGGAACCACAGCTTCTACTGGCAGTGCATCAAGCCCGGTGGTGGCGGCACCCCCAGCGGCGCCCTGCTCGACAAGATCAACGCTGACTTCGGCAGCTTCGAGAAGTTCGTTGAGGAGTTCAAGGCCGCCGGCGCCACCCAGTTCGGCAGCGGCTGGGCCTGGCTGGTGCTCGACAACGGCACCCTGAAAGTCACCAAGACCGGCAACGCTGATCTGCCCCTGGCCCACGGTCAGAAGGCCCTGCTCACCATGGATGTGTGGGAGCACGCCTACTACCTCGACTACCAGAACCGCCGCCCCGACTACATCAGCACCTACCTCGACAAGCTGGTGAACTGGGACTTCGTGTCCGCCAACCTGGCTGCGGCCTGATCGTCCGAACCCCACGGAACACCACTGCCCCCCGGAAGGATCCGGGGGGTTTTTCATGGCTGGTAGGGCTGGGGAATACTCGGCAAGCACCCTTGAAATCCATCAGACTGATCCACATGACGGCATCAGCCCGCCCATCCAGCTACCAGTACGTGGTGGATGAACCCTTGCTGGGCACCATCACGGCTGAGATTCAGGCGGCCATACCCGGCGCGGAAGTCCGCCTGTTTGGCTCCCGTGCCTGCGGAACAGCCCGGCCTGATTCAGACCTTGATCTTCTGATCACGGTGCCCGACAACTGGCTGGCCAATTACTCACGCTTCGAAGCAACAGGCGCTTTGGGCCGGCAGCTGGCCCACCACAGAATTCCGATCGACCTGCTGCTGTACTCCCAGCAGGAAGTCATGGAGCGACGCCAGTACCGCCGGCATGTCGTCAGCGAGGCCTATCAGAACGGCAGGACCCTGCATGCCCTCTGAGTGCCAGCAGGAAGCAGCGCGCATGCTGCGCCTTGCCCAGCGAGATCTCAAGGCTGCCCTATCGATGATTGACCCAGACCTTTTTGATGAGGCCAGCTGGGGATTTCATCTACAGCAAGCCACCGAAAAGGCACTCAAGGCCTGGATCGCAGTTCTGGAGCATGACTATCCAAGAACCCATGATCTGGCTCTGCTCTGCAGGCTGATTATGGATTTTGGCGGGGATATAAGCAGCTATCAAAGTCTGGTCAGCTTCACACCTTTTGGGACGCGATTGCGTTACGAGGATGAATTTGACTCTCTGAACCTGATCCGAACTGACTGGAACAAGCTCTGCACTGATCTACTCGCGCATGTTGCTGCTCTGATCCCTTAAGCGGGGTAATCCAACCCCCTGGTAAGGCTTTGCGCTGGGCAAGACCGCTTCCGGGGCAATCCACATGGCATCCCCGTAGGAAAAGAAGCGATAGCCCTCAGCCTTCGCTTCTTCGTAGAGCGAAAGCAGGCGTTGGCGGCCGATCAGGGCACTCACCA
>Ga0194116_10000841_pt1 | contig 49309 bp, 37 predicted proteins | sample TA2MahsurfametaG_4_FD_148617 | JGI IMG/M metagenome (GOLD analysis project Ga0194116, IMG submission 148617) | Freshwater microbial communities from Lake Tanganyika, Tanzania - TA2015008 Mahale S9 surface | ecosystem: Environmental > Aquatic > Freshwater > Lake | place: Tanzania: Lake... | reverse complement strand
GCCACAGCTCCGGCGAGACCAGCTGCCGGGCGCGCACGAACATCGCCGGTTCCCACTGCGGCACCGGCCGGTTCATCCGGGTCGTGTCCCAGAAGACCAGCGAGGGATCGGGCGGGAGCGCGGTGGTGCCCAGGTAGCTCCAGCGGCGGTTGCGGGTCTCGTCCTGGATCTTGTTGCGCCGCCAGAGGCCGCCGGTCTTCAGGAAGAGGGGCGCGGTGAACGGCAGGCGCCGCCGGACGTTGAGGCGCAGGTCCCGGACCTGCTCGTTGGTGTCGTTGTCGCGGGTCTGGAGCCCGTTGGCGATCGGCCGGTAGCTGGCCGGCTGCGTGAGGTCGGGGCCCTCCGTCTGGATGAAGCGCGGGTACAGGTCGGAGGCGGTGCGGTCGAGCACCCAGCCGATGGCGCTGACGCGGTTCTGCAGCTGCGCGCCGGACCGGCCGTTGGCGAGGTTGCGCTCCTGCCAGCTGTAGCCCGCGCGGTAGTCGATCTGCAGGCGGTCGAGCTCGTGCTCCGCGCCGACGGAGACCTCCCCGGTGCGGTCGAACACGCTGAACACGCGGGCGTCGGAGGTCAGCTGCGAGCCGGGCGCGGCCCGCACGCGGGTGACGCGGCTGGTGTAGCCCGGCAGGATCCCCGCGGTCCCGCTGGTCCCCACCTGCTGCGTGGTGACGGCGGTGGTGATGAAGTTGCGCACCGTCGGCTCCTCGGAGTCGACGTAACTGGCGGAGAGGCGCAGCCGCGTGGACGGGGTGAGCCGGTAGTCGGTGATCGCCTTGAGGCTGCCCTGCTTGCGGTTGTTGATCTTCTCCGAGGTCTGGTAGCTCCAGACGTAGGCGGGCTGGTTGAGGGTGTTCTCGAAGTCGCGGTTGGTGGCGTAGAGGCCGTTGACGTTCTCGCTGTAGAACGCCTGGAGCGAGACCCCGAGGTTGCGGTCGCCCCCGGCGATGCCGAACACCTCCTGGTAGCCGACGTTGAACAGCGGGTGGACGCGCCCCTGCTGCCGGAAGAAGACCTGCTCCGTGAACGGAGGCGCCCAGCGCGCGGCGAGGGTGTAGTTGACGCGGCGCCGCTCCCGCATCGTCAGCGGCGAGCGGCTCTTCAGGTCGATGCTGCCGCCGAGGGAATCCGCCCCGCGGTCGGGCGTCTGGCCCTTGGTCAGCTCGAGCTGGTCGAACATCGCGCCGCTGTACCGCTCGGGGGCGAACGAGCGGTCCCGGCCCCCGCCCGCGATCATCCCGCCGTCGACCGTCACGCGGTTGAGCGAGGCGGACATCCCCCGCACCATAATCCCGCTGATTGGGCCGTCGTCGGCGACCGTGACGGAGATGCCCGGGAGCAGCGCGGCCACCTCGCCGGCGCTGAGGTTCGGCAGGTCGCCGTAGGAATCCATCGCGACGATGTTCTTCACGTTGTCGGCGTTGCGCTGCTGGGTGATGGCGGCGGCGGCGCCCTCGCGCTGGCCGCTGACGGTGAAGGCCCCGAGGCGGTACACGCCGCTGGTGAGCTCGAAGTCGCGGCGGGTGGCGCCGCCGGCCGCCACGCTCACGCGGGCGGCCAGCGTCTCGAGGCCGGCGTAGGCGGCGACGAGCTCGTGCTCGCCGGCGGCGACCTCGCGCAGGATGTACCGGCCGGTGTCGTCGGCACGCGCGGAGAGCCCTAGTGCGGGCAGGCGCATGGTCGCGCCGGGCAGCAGGTTCCCCGTGGCCGCGTTGCTGACCACGCCGCTGACGGTGCCGGTGGCGGGGGCGGGGGCGGCCGGGGCGGGGGACCACGCGGCGAGGACGAGCAGCAGGAGGCCGCGCGGGCGGAGCCGCGCCGGAAGGTTGGGGTGGGGCATAGGTCTTGGGGGACGGGGACGGACGAGGGAAGCCTTGGCGGTGGGCGGGCGCCAAGGCAACCGGCCTCGCGGCCCGAGGGCGCTAGAAGCGCACCGTGTTGGTGAGGTAAACCTGGAGCGGGGGATCGAAGCGGACGCGGGCCGCGGTGCCGTCAGGCTGGTAGCGGACGGCGGACACCTTGTCGCTGAGGAGGTTCTGCAGGTTCCGGACGTTGAGCTGCGCGGTCCAGTCCCGGTCGCCGAGGATCCGGCGGCGGTAGCCGACGAAGATGTCGTAGCTGGTCTGCGGCGGGGCGAACCACGGGTTCCGGAGGTCCGGCTGAATCACGCCGCGGGCGTCGAGGAAGATCGGATACCCGGCGGCGTACTTGTCCTCCCAGCGCACCGCGCCGCCCGCGGAGAAGCCGCGCAGCCGCCCCTCGCTGAACCCGTAACGCGTGACGAGGTTGAAACGCCACCGGCGCTGCTCCATCTGCGGCCGGCCCTCCTGGCCCTTGATCGCGAAGTACTCCAGCAGGCGGTCGTTGACCTGCTGGGCGACGGTCGTGCCGCTGACCGTGCCGACGGGCTCGTTCCAGTCGAGGTCGCCGTACTTGGCGAGGTGGGGCAGCCACGTCTCGTCCAGCACCCGCGTCAGGCGGGGGGCGACGTTGGTGAGGATCGTCTCCTGGCTCGCGGCGTTGAAGGAGATCCGCCAGCGCGGAGAGGGATTCAGCGTGAGTTCAGCCTCGAAGCCCCGGGCCTCGAGGTCGTTGGTGTCGGTGATGACGCCGGGGTTGTTCACCTGCACGGTGCCGTCGGGCAGCATCCGGTAGTTGACGGCGGCCTTCAATTCGTCGGTCAGGTAGGGCGCGATGGCCGCCATCGCCTCGCGGGCGCGGGCGAGGTTGGGCCACAGCTGCCGGGCGGCCTGGTCGCGGGTCAGGCCCTCGGGCGTGAGGCCAGTGAGGGGGTCGACAGCGATCTGGGCCAGCGCGGCCTCGTCGATCCGGCCGTCGTTGTTGGCGTCGAGGCGACGGAGGTCGGCGTTGATGAAGCCGTAATGGTTGAACATATTCGCGTTCGTCTGGTGGAACAGCGTGCTCACGCTAGAGCTGGCGCGAAGCAGCCGGGAACGGTACCAGTTGAAGCGGGCGATGACCTTCTCGTCCCACAGGGAAATGCTGAAACCGTAGTCCTTGCCGAGGCCCGCGGGCGACTCGACCGGGCGGCGCAACTCGTCGACGCGGCTGGGGGAAGGCACGAAGTTCTCGCTCTGGTTGTAGTGCAGGGAGGCGGACGCCGAGGCGGGCAGCCGGACAAGCCGCCGGGGGAGGTTGAGCACGGCGCCGTAACCGAACACGCGGTTCCGGATCCGCGTGAAGGCGCCGTTGGTCGCGCGGAAGGCCGCCGGGGAGACATCGGGGACCTGGTCGATCCCGACGAGGGGCGGCTCGACGTTGAGCCAGTTCCTCACGGTGTCGATCCGGTAGCCGGTGTTCACGACCAGCAGGTGGTCCCAGAAGACCGACTGGCCGTTCAGGGCGAGCGAGGTCACGCGCGTCTGCTGCGCCTGGCAGTTGTTGTTGGGCACGTCGCGCGGCGTGAAGTTGGCCCAGACGAAGCCCTCGTTGCCGTTGGCGCGCACGTCGAGGCCGAGGTTGTCGTTGTTCGAGTCGGGTCCGAGGTTCCAGGTGAGCTTCCGGATCGAGTAATCCGCCGGCGGGCGCAGCTGGTACCGCGCGGGCGCGAGCACAAAGTCGCGGAGCTGGAAGTTCGGGTCGGTGAACGCCTGCGGTTGCGGCGGCCCGATGTAGGCCATCAGGGGGACGTTGCGGGAGGCGTTGCCCGTGACGCGGGCGTTGGCGTTGCCGATGTGCAGCGCCGGGTCGGGATCGGCGAAGGAACTGAGGTTGTAACTGATCACCCGCGCGCGGTCGGTCGACCGGTCGGCGAGGGCGGTGAGGGTGTGCCGGCCAAGCAGGCGCCCGAGCCGGGAATGGCGGGGCAGGCGCGCCGCGAAGTCGTGCTTCACAAAGCCGGTGAACCGGGCGGCGCCGCGCTGGGCGTCGACGGTGGCGGGGTTGCCCCGGGCGAGGACGAAGGGCCGGCCGTAGTTCGGGTTGGGCTGCGGTGCGACGATGCCCGAGGTGCGGTAGTTGGGATCGGAGGGCAGCCAGAGCGTCTCCTGGATGTCGAAGATCACCCGGGCGTTGGCAAAGTTGATGGCGTTGAAGGTGCGCTGGAACTGGTCCTCGTGATCGTACGCGAGCTCGAAGCCGGCCCGCCCGCCCCAGAGCACCTGCTCCAGGGCGACGTTGTAGTTCACGAAGTCGCGGGCGTGGTAGTCGTTGTCCCAGGCGAGGTGCTCCCGGCTGAAGTCGAAGGTCTTCAGGTTGGTGAAGCCCTGGTCGAGCCAGCCGGTGCCGGCGATTTCCGCCCGGTTGCCGTGATAGGGGCTGGCGGGTGCACCCTTGGTGGTCCGGCCCGGGCCGAAAAAGGGATCGCGCGCGGCGTAGTCGGCCGCCCGGTACTGGTCGGTGTAGGCGAAGGAGGGCTGGCGGCCGTTGGCGCCGTCGTAGACCAGCCCGTAGGCGCCTGCTCCCCAGGGCAGGGCGGCGAGGCTGTTGACGGAGGGCGTGTCCCGCACGCGGTAGCGCGCCCGCTCGGCGGCCGGAAGGGCGTTCCACTGGGCCTGCGTCGGGCCCTCGGCGTGGGCGAAGCGCTGGAGGTTCGACCACGCGGCGATCGAGACGCGGGCCGTGCCGGGATCGCCGAGGAAGGTGTCGAGGTTCTGCACGGGCAGCAGCACATCGGGGGCGTTCCCGCGGATCCTTCCCCGCTCGAAGTGGGCGGTGATCACGGTGGCGGCGTGGCGGAACGGCTGGTAGGTGAGCGCCGCGTACTGCCGGTCGTCGTCCTTGTGCGTCGGGCGCTGCCGGTAGCGGGTGCGGTCCGTCAGCGCCGCGGCGTGCACCGCCAGCGTGTCACGCAGCAGCACGCGGTTCACGTGGATGGAACCGCGGTAGGAGGGGTCGAGCCCGCCGCTGCCGATCCGCGTGGAGACCTCGGCGGTGTCGCGGAAACGCGCCTTCATCAGGCCGGTGTTGATGAGTCCCGCCGGGGAGCCGAGGCCGAACAGGAAGGAATTGGCGCCGCGGCTCAGGTCGACGCGATCCGCGTTGTAGGCGTCGAAGGGGATGCCGGTCGGGAAGTAGTTGCGCGCGCGCGAGGGGGCGCCGAGACCACGCACGCGGGTCGCGCCGTCCGCGCCGCCGCGGCGCGCGCTGTCGGTGCTGACATCCCCGGTGCCGCCGTCGATGGCGCCGGTGAAGTTGCCGGCGATCCCGCCCACTTCGGTGCTGGTCGTGAATTGGAGCAACTCGTCGAGGCCGGTCGCGCCCAGGTCGTCGAGGAAATCCCGGGTGACCACCTGGATGGAGGCCCCGAGATCGCGCAGGTCCTGGCGGAGCCGGCTGCCCGCGAGGGTCTGGGCCGCGTAGTACCCGCCGGTCCGGTCCTGCACGACGAACGGGGAGAGCTCCACGGGCGTGTCCCCGGCCGCGGCTCCGGGGGCCGGCGTGGCCGCGCGGGCGGCGAGGGCGAGGATGGAAACCAGGACGGCGTGCAGGCGCGGGAAGTTCATGGCTGGTCGAATCCCGGGTTGGGTCGGCCCACCTCCAACTGCGCGGGGCGCAGCCGGCGGGCGAGAGCGCCGGCCGCGGCGGGCGTGGCGGGGAGGGCGTGGGTGTCCGGTCTCCATCCGGCGCCGGGCCGCCAGGGGGGCACCCCGGGTTCAAGGGCGCCGGGGGATGCGGGCCGGCCGGGACGATTCGTGCCGGGGTCCGCGGGCGGCAGCGCCGTGCCGTCCAGTGGCCCGCCGGGTCGCGGCCGGAAATCGTCGTCCGGGAAGTCCGCGAAGAGCCGGCCCTCCTCCCCGGCGGGGATCCGGTGGTTCCCCTCGACGATGCCGGGCTCGTCGGCGAGGGGGAGCAGGTTGCGGCGCTGGCCGCGCCGCGGGTCGCCGCGCAGCGAGAGGCGATCCAGGTAGGCGTAGGCCACGTTGTTGCGCACCCGCCAGCCGGCGCGTTCGGCGGCGGAGGCGGCGGGCTCAAAGACCACGAGGAAGCCGCTCCGCGGCTCGTGGACGAGCACCGTGTTGTGGTGGGCGAAGAGGCGGTAGCCCTGCAGCTTGCAGCCGGCGGTCGCGTGCCACACGAGGTTGTGGTCGAACGTCAGGTCGCGTCCCTGCAGGTCGACGCGGAACCCGAGGCCGTTCAGGTCGTGCAGCCAGTTGTGGTGCACGCGCGTGCCCTGCAGGTCGTCGCCGATCGGCAGGTAGATCGCGGCGACGTCCACGCAGTACAGGCCCGCGTTGAACACGTGGTTGAAGCCGGCCTCGTTCGCGCCCTGCCCGGAGACGTAGAGCCCGACGCTGCCCAGGTTGTAAACGGTGTTGCGGCGCAGGAGGTTGCCGCCGCGGCCCGTGCCGTGCACCCGGATCGCCGGGCCCGGATGACGGCCGTGCAGGTTGCTGTCGCGCACCACGCAGTCCTCCACCCGGTTGCCCGCGCCCTCGATCTCCAGTGCGCCGTCCACCGCGCCGGCGATCTCGCAGCGCTCGATGACGTTGTCCTCGCCGGCGATCCGCAGGTTGCGGGCCGTCCGCCGCTCGGTCTCGGCGTCGGGGAACAACCGGGGCGTCGCGGGGAACAGGAAGCGGCACCCGCGCACGGTCACCCGCCGCGCCTCCTCGAGGCGCAGGTTGCACGCGTGGAACTCCAGGCCCTCCAACACGAGGTCGGAGATGCCGGAGCCGAGGAGCGCCGCGCCGCGCGCCTTCACCCGCACCTCGCCCGCCGCGGGGTCGATCCCCGGCGGCGGCAGGAACAGCAGCCGCCCGGCTTCCAAGTCGTGCCACCACTCGCCCGGCGCATCGAGGGCGCCACGGGCGACGACGAAGAAGCGGTTGCCGGCGAAGCCGTGCTTGGCGAGGCGCTCCGGCATCGAGTCCTCCCGCCAGGCCCGGCCCTCGATCCCGGAGGCGTCGTAGCGCAGGCTCCCGTCCCCGGCCCGATGCGCGGTCACGGGCCGGGTGTGGCAGCTGTTGCCCTTGCCGAGCTTCAGGTAGAGCAGCCCCCCGGACAGGTCGACCCCGGCCCGCGCCAACGCGTCGCTACGGACGTGCCCGAGGGCGCTGCCCTCCCCGGTCGCGGCCCATTTGCGGTCCGGCTGCCAATTCTCCTCCCAGGCGCAATCGGGCCAGCGGGCCTCGCTCATCATCCGCTCGCCACAAAAGACCGCCTCCACCGGTCGCGCCGCGGGCCAGGGCGTGCTCCAGACGCCGTCGGCGCCCCGCGTCCACGGCCCCGCCACGGGGTCCGCGCCGTCGAGCACGACCCGCTCGCCCCGCCACGCGGCGAGGGTGAGCGGCGCCCCGGGACGGCCCCCGCGCGCGAGGTTCACGGTTTCACGGTAGGTGCCGCCCCGGATCCAGCAGGTGTCGCCGGGCTGGAGCGCCTCGGTGGCGCGCCGCAGCGTGCGGAATGGCTGCCCGAGCGAGGTCCCGGGGGCGTCATCGCGCCCGTCCGGCGCCACGAAGTACTCCGCGGCCTCGCTGCGGCCGAGCAACAGTCCGCTGCACAGCAGCGCGGCGCGCCACCACGCGCGGCCGATGGGATGGGGGTAGGGGGGCATATCGCGGTTGATTCAGCGCGCTTCCCGGAGCGCGGGGGGTGTGGGGGGCCGGCTCGTCGCCCAGCCCCAGGGGGAGAACCAGACCACGACCGCGAGCCACAGCGTCACGAGGGCCCCGAGGGTCATCCGGTAAATCCGCCGCTCGCGGGCGGTCATCCTGTCGGGCCCGGGCGCGTCGCGGCGCCACACCCCGGGTGGAATGGTCCCCTCGGGGTGGCCGCCGCGGCTGGCCACCGCCATCGTGCCCGCGCACACGAGCGCGATCACGAAGCCGCAGTTCAGCGGGCTGCGCAGGTAGACGGGCAGGGCCGCGAGGATCCCCGGGTCGCTGAGGGCGGGGAAGGCGGCCGCGCCGAGCAGCGTGCCCACCGCTAGCGTCGCGGTCGCTCCCCGCCGCGTAGCCCCCGTGGTGAACACCCCCGCGACGACGCAGACGAACACCGGTGGCGCCAGCAGCGACCAGAGCTGGACAAGGTACTTGAACACCCCGCCGTGGTCGCGGATCCCGGGCGCCAGCGCCGCGCCCAGCACCAGCAGCCCCGCCATCAGGCCGCGCCCCAGCCGCACCCGCCCGCGTTCAGTCATCCCGGGCCGGAGCCGCGCCGCGAAGTCGAAGGTCAGCATCGCGGCCGCCGCCGCCAGGCCCGCGGCCACGGTGCCGAGGATCGACGCCAGCAGGCCCGCCAGCACCAGACCCTTCCAGCCGGCCGGAAGGTAGGCGTTGACCAGCTCGACGTAGGCCCGGTCCGGATGCGCCAGGCCCGGCAGGAGCTTCGCGGCCACCACGCCGGGCGCGGCGATCGCGAAGAGCGCCACCAGCTTCAGGAACGCCGCGAACAGCGCGCCCATCTTCGAGTGGAACCGGCTCCGCGCCGCGAGCGCCCGCTGCACGTAGTCGTGGTCCGTGCAATGACCGTGGACGCCCAGGATCAGCGCGCCGGTCAAGAGCGGCAGCCATCCGAACGGGTGGTCCCAAGGCTGCACGACCGACCACAGGCTGCGTCCGGACGGTTCGTGGACGGGGCGCACCGCCGCCCAGCCCCCCGCGGCCGCGAGCGCGGCCACGAGGGTCGTCACGCCGCCGGCGAGCAGCAGCGCGGTCTGCGCGAGGTCGGTCCACAGCACCGAGCGCAGGCCGCCAAGCACCGCGTACGTCCCGGCCGCCGCCGCGATCGCGAGGACGGCGGCGCCGAACGGGGCCGCCTCGGCGCCCACGACGCCCGAGAGCACGGTGGCTCCCGCGTAAAGCGCGGTGGCGAGGTTCGCGGCCACGATCATCACCACGTTGATGCCCGCGACAAAAAGGCGCGCCCCGGTCCCGTAGCGCCGCTCGAAGAACTCCGGGGCGGTCCGCAGCCCGAGCCCGAGGTAGACGTCCACAAAGAACACCGCCAGCAGCGCGAAGCAGGCGGCGCCGACGAGCTGGAACGAGCCCGCCGCCAGCCCGATCGTGTACGCTAGGCCCGCCTGGCCGACGAACTGCTGGCTGGAGATGTTGGCGGAGAACATCGACGCCCCGATCAGGGGCCACGTCGCCTCGCGGTCCGCGAGGAAAAGCGCGTCCGCGGTGCGGATCCGCCGGCGGCCGGCCCAGACGCCGAACGCGGTCACCAGCAGGAAGTACCCGCCGACGATCGCCGCGTCCACCGTGGCCAGGCCGGGCGCGCTCATCGAGACGGGCCCCGTCCGGAGGGCGGCATCCAGCGGTCGCCGATCTCCCGTTGCCACGCGTCCAGCCGTTGCTCCAGTGCCGCCCTCACGCCTGCGACCGCCGCGTCGTCCGCGCGGTCCGCCAGCTCGTGCGGATCGGCCGCGAGGTCGAACAGCTGCGTCCGCTCCCGCTCGCTCACCCGGTAGCGGATGAGTTTCCAGCGCTCCGTGGTGATCGCCCGCTGGACGTCCATATAGAGGGATCCGAGCGCGTCCCGGCCGGGCGGTCCGCCTGGTTTCCAGGCGGGCACGAGACTGCGGCTGTCGAGGTCTTCGGGCGGGGTGAGGCCCGCCAGCTCGGCCAGGGTGGCGAAGAGGTCGAAGCCGTAGGCGAGGGCCGGGCAGCGGTGGCCCCGCGGGACCCCGGGCCCGCGCCACAGCAAGGGGACGCGGAGGCTGGGCTCGTAGAGGTTCTGCTTGCCGAGGAGCCCGTGGCTGCCGAGGGCGAGGCCGTGGTCGGAGGTGTAGACGACGATGGTGTCGTCCGCGCCGCCGGTGTCCCGCAGCACCCCCAGCAGGCGCCCCAGCCGGTCGTCGTGGTGCGAGATCATCCCGCAGTAGTCGGCCCAGACCCGGCGCACGGTGTCCGGGCTCCGGGGCGCGGGGGCCAGCAGCTCGTCGCGGATGGCGAGTTCCCCGTTGTCGAAGGGGTGGGCCGGCCGGAAGTTTGCGGGGAGGGGCACGCCGTCGTCCGGATAGAGGCCCCGGAACTCCGGGGGCGGCGTCCTTGGGTCGTGCGGCGAGGTCAGCGCGACCATCGCGAAAAACGGGCGGTCCCGGTCCCGCCGCCGGAGGAAGGCCTCCGCCGCGCCGCAGAACAGGTCGGTGGAAAATCCTTCGGCCACCCGCGGGGCCGCGCCGGCCCGGATCTCCGCCAGGCTCCGCAGGGGAACGCGGTCGTGCGCGCACATCCCGCCGTGGAAGATCGCCTCGCCCTCCGCGAAGGCGCGGCCGAGCGCCCCGGGATCGTTGTGCCATTTGCCCGTGAAGAAGGTCGCGTAGCCGGCCGCGGCGAAGACCTCCGGCAGCGTCGGGCGGTCCCCGGGTAGCGTGACCTCGTACTCGGGTCCGCGCACCAGCCCGGGCCGCGCGTCCGCCCGCACCACGTTGGTCCCGGTCAGCAGCGCCGCGCGCGACGGCGCGCAGACCGCCGGCATCAGGCCGCCCATAATCGAGGCGCGGGTGCAGACGGTGCCCTCCGCCGCCAGCCGGTCCAGCGTCGGTGTCCGCACCACCGGGTGACCGCACGCCCCGATCGCGTCCGCCCGGTGGTCGTCGGCGACCACGAGCAGGACGTTGGGCGGGATGGACGCGGGCATCGCGGGGGAGGGCGGGTGGGGCAGTCGCCAGATTGACGGTTGACGCTTGCCGCCCGGGCTTCGACGTCGGTTAAACTGCAACAGTGCAACAACCCCGCCGCGCCACCCTGCGGGACGTCGCGCAGCGCGCCCGGCTCAGCCTCTCCGCCGTCTCGCTCGCGCTGCGCCGCCCCGCCGCGCTTCCCCCGGCCACGGTGGCGAGGGTGCGCCGCGCCGCGGCCGTTCTCGGCTACACGCCCGATCCCGCGCTGTCCGCGCTCGCCGCCTACCGCAGCGCGCGGCGCGTGCACCGGGATTTCGCCGTCATCGCGCTAGTCTCCAACTGGGCGCGCCGGGAGGACTGGTTCCGGCGCGCCAGCGCCCAGGCGCTCTGGGAGGGGGCGACCACACGCGCGCGCGCCCTCGGCTACTCGCTGCAGCACCTGTGGGCCCGCGAGGACGGCGCCACGCCCGCGCGGTTCGGCCAGATCTTGCTCAACCGCGGGATCCGCGGGCTGATCCTCGCGCCCTTCGAGGATCCCGAGGCGCGGTTTGACCTGCCGTGGGAGCACTTCGCCGTGGTCGCCGTCGAGCGGCCCGCGCGGCATCCGCGGTTCCACCACGTGGTGCCGGGCTATTTCGCCGACCTGCTGCTGGTTTGGGACCAGATGCGGCGCCGCGGCTACCGGCGGATCGGGCTGGTGCTGGACCACGGTCTGGCCGAGCGCGCGGCCCACCAGTGGGAGGCCGCGCACGCCTTCGAGCAGCAGCGGGGCTCCGCCACCGCGGTCGTGCCCACCTGCGTCATCCGCGGGGCGGATGGGGGTGCCGGCGTGCTGGGCTGGCTGCGCCGCCACCGCCCGGACGCCATCGTGAGCCGCAGCGACCTCGCGTTTCCCGCCCTGCGCGCCGCCGGCGTGCGGTTTCCCGCGGACCTCGGGTACGCCAGCCTCAACGTGGTCGATGACGCGCCCGGCGTCAGCGGCATCCTCCAGCCGCGCGAGGTGATGGGCGCCGCCGCGGTCGACGCCCTCAATGCCCAGTTGCTTGTCAGCCAGCTGGGCCCCGGTCCGCACTCGCTGGGCACCCAGGTCGACGGCGTCTGGCACGAGGGCGCGACCCTGCGGCCGCTCCCGGCCTGAGGCCGGAACGATGCCATTGGAGGCGAAGCAGCAGGGTGAGAGGACGGGCGCATTTCAGAGGCGAAAGACCGAGTAATACCCGGAGGGCATGGCGACGGGAGAGTGCCTCAGAAAGGTTCCGGCGGATGACCTCGATGCGACCCGATCATCTGCATCTTGCCGGCCCGAGTCCGGTTCCGTCGTTGCACTGTTCCATCGCGCGCCCGGTTGTCCCCCGCCCGCGGCCTCCCCACTTTCCGTTTCCCAATGACCTCCCGCGCCCCCTGCCTTCTCCGTGCCTGCCTCCTCGCGCTGGCGGTCGTGTCGCCGGTCTCCGCCGTGCGCGCGGCGGCCCGGCCGAACATTTTGGTCCTGTTCACCGATGACCAAGCCTTCGACACGATCCGTTCCCTGGGCTCGCTCGACATCGACACGCCGCACCTCGACCGGCTCGTCGCCCGGGGCACCACCTTCACCCACGCCTACAATATGGGCTCGTTCTCCCCGGCGGTCTGCGTCGCCAGCCGCACGATGCTGATGACGGGCCGCAGCCTTTGGGACACCGAGCGCGTCTACGCCCGCACGGACGAGGAGCGCGCCGCGGGCCGGCTCTGGCCGCAGCTGATGCGGGCGGCGGGCTACCGCGCCTACTTCACCGGGAAGTGGCACGTGCAGACGGACGCGGCGCAGGTCTTCGATGTCGTCCGCCACGTCCGGCCTGGGATGCCGCGCGATGTCCCCGAGGGTTACAACCGCCCGCTGGCCGGCCAGCCGGATCCGTGGAGTCCTTCCGATTCGCGGTTCGGCGGGTTCTGGACCGGGGGGAAGCACTGGACGGAGGTCACCGCGGACGATGCCGTGGACTACCTGCGGGAGGCGGGCGGCCGGGCGGAGCCCTTCTTTATGTATGTCGCCTTCAACGCGCCCCACGATCCGCGGCAGTCGCCCCAGGCCTACGTGGACCGTTACCCGGCGGCGCGCGTCCCGGTGCCGCGCAACTTCCTGCCCGAGTACCCGCACAAGGAGGCGATCGGCGCGGGCAAGGGCCTGCGGGACGAGAAACTCGCGCCGTTCCCGCGCACGGAGGAATCCGTGCGGGTGCAGCGGGGCGAGTACTACGCGATCGTTTCGCACCTGGATACCCACATCGGGCGGGTGCTGGCGGCGCTCGACGCCTCCGGCAAGGGGGCGGACACGTGGATCTTCCTCTCCTCGGACCACGGGCTCGCCGTCGGGCAGCACGGGCTCTTCGGGAAACAGAACCTCTACGACCACAGCGTGAGGGTCCCATTCGTGGCGGTCGGGCCGGGCGTGCCGGCCGGGCGGCGGGTCGCGGTGCCGATCTACCTCCAGGATATGATGCCCACCGCGCTTGAACTCGCGGGCGTGGTGCGGCCCGAGCACGTCCACTTCCGCAGCCTGGTACCGCTCCTGCGCGGCGCGGAGGGACCCGCGCCTTATCCGGAGATCTACGGGGCCTACCTGCGGCTGCAGCGGAGCGTCGTGCACGAGGGCTGGAAGCTGATCCAGTATCCCGCCGCGGGCGTGACGCGACTCTACGACCTGAGGAACGATCCCGAGGAGCGCGCGGACCTCGCGGCCGAGCGGGCGCACGCGTCGCGGCGGGCGGAACTCGAGGGGCGGCTGCGGCGCCTGCAGGTCGCGCTGGGCGACCCGTTGGTCAGCGGGGCCCCGGCGCCCGCCAAGGAAAAGCGCAAACGCTGAGCGCGGCCTCCCCGCGGGCCGGCGTCACTTCTTCCACACCTGGCTTTCGGCCGTGATCTTCACGTCCCACGATTGGGGCGGCAGCGGGGTGTAGATCGGGTCCTGGTCGCGCGCGGGGAAACCGGCCAAGGGGGCGCTCAGGCGCGTCCGCGCGGCCACCGCGGCCGGGTCCGGGCTGGCGATGAGGTTGTTCTCCTCCGCGGGGTCCGCGACGAGATCGTAAAGGGCCGTCGCCTGACGCCGGGTGTCCACGTGCAGCTTGAAGCGTTCGTCGCGGATCACGCGGTCGCGGAAGACGTAGGCGTTCTGCACCCCGTCCCGGGTGAGCCGGGCCTCGTTCTTCCCGCCCATCGCGAGGATCCAGGAATGGGGCGAACGGTCCTCGCGGCCCAGCAGGGCGGCGACGGACGCGCGGCCGTCGTAGGTGTAACCCGGCTGGGGCCGCGTTCCCGCGAGCTCCGCGAACGTCGGCAGGAAATCCGCGATGGTGAGCAGCGCCGGGCTGGTCTTGCCCGCGGCCACGCGGCCGGGGCCGTTCACGATCAGCGGGACGCAGATGCCGGGCTCGGTGGGGTTGGACTTGCCGCCCTTCACCTTCCGCCCGAACCGCGTCCCGGTGATGTTGCCGACCGTGCCGTTGTCCGTGGTCACGACCACCAGCGTGTCCTGGCGCAGGCCGAGCTCGTCGAGCGCGGTGACCAGGCGGCCGACCAACTGGTCCGCGTAGCGCACCATCGCCCGGTGGCGTTCGAGGTTGCCGGTGACGCCGGGCTCGGCGGGCGTGGTGGTGAAGGGCGTGTGCGGGAGGCACATCGGGTAGTAGAGGAACATCGGCTCGTTCCGGTGGGCGCGCAGGAAGTCGATCAGGAAGTCCGTGAAGACGTCGTCCCCGAATTTGCCGCGCCAGGTGGAGCTGCCCTCCGGGGTATGGATGTAGGGGTCCCAGTAGCGTTCGTCGCTGGCCGCGTCCTCGCCCTGGCCCCCGGTCCACATCCGGTACGCCTCGAAGCCGAGGTCGCGCATCGCGGCGGGTTGCACCCGGAAATCGTTGATCTGCCACTTGCCCGCCACCGCCGTGCGGTAGCCCGCGTCGCGCAGGACGCGCGCGATGGACGGGTTGCGGTTCCAGTCGTAGTGGGCGCCGCCGCCCCAGCGCGGGACGTCCCAGTGGTTCACCCAGCCGTGCCGGAAGGGGTACTGCCCGGTGAGGAACGAGAGCCGCGTGGGGGTGCACTGCGGCATCACGTAGAAGTTCTCGAAGCGCGTGCCGCCGGCGGCGAGGGCGTCGAGGTGGGGCGTGCGGATGTCCTCGGCGCCATAGGCCGAGACCCACTCCTTGCCGAGGTCGTCGAGCAGGATGAAGAGCAGGTTCGGGCGCGGGTCGCGGCGGGCCTCCGCCGCGGGCAGTGCGGCTCCGAGGGCGAAGGCAAGGGCGAGGAGGGGGAGCGGGAGTTTCATCGGCGGGGCGGGCCCGGGCGGAGCCTTTGCGGAAGGAGGTTGTCCGGTGGGGCGGAGCTGGTCGAGGCCGGTCGGCCAGGTCAGAACCTCACGCCGACCGAGGCGGTGACCTCGCGCGGGGTGCTGGCGTTGGCGCGCGCCCGGATAAAGTAGGCGTCGGTGAGATTGCTCACGTTCAGCCCGAAGGTCGTCGCGCGGCCGAAGATCTCGGTGGCGTAGCGGGCGAACAGGTTGACCTGGGTGTAGCCGTCCTCGCGCACCAGCCGGCTATCGCTGGTGCCGAACTGCTGGATCGGGCCCCACGCCTTGATCGCGCCGCCGCCAAAACGCAGGCCCTTGGCGGGGCCGCGCGCGATGGCGTACGAGGTGAAGAACGTCAGCCGGTCCGGCGCGGCGCCCTCGAGGGCCATTCCCAGCGCCTCGGTCCGGGTCCGCACGGTGCGGGCATTGAGGTGGGTGTAGCTGACGGTGGTCTGCCACCCGGTGCCCAGGTTGAGGAAGAGCTCGACGTCGACGCCCTCGCTGCGGTCGTCGGAGATCTCCGTGGTGTTCCGCGCGGCGAACGGGTTGTAGTCGCTGCGGACGACGTTGTCCTTGTCGATCCGGAACCAGGCGACCGAGCCCGAGAGCCGGCCGCCCCAGAGGCCGTCCAGCTTGAGCCCGGCCTCGACGGCCACGGACTCCTCCGGCGGGAAATAGGCGTTGGTGTCGACGTCGAAGCCGTTGGGGTTGTAGGCGGCGGCGTGGCTGGCGAAGGCGACGAGCGTGCGGCTGAGCGCGTAGTTCACGCCCAGCTGGTGGCTGAGATCGCGGTTGGTGCGCTTCACCCCGCCGGACCCGTTGCGCTGGTAGCTCCAGCCCGTGATCTCGAAACGGCGCAGGCCGGCGAGGATTCGCAGCCGGTCGTCGAGTAGGGCCGCGCTGTCGCTCACATAGAAGGTGGTGACCTCCTCGTAGGAGCGGTCGTTCTGGTTCTGGCGGAAGCCGGCGCGCCGCAGCTCGTCCCGATTCGGCGCGTCGTCGCGCCAGATCTCCGCGCCGGCTAGGAGCGCGGCCTTGGTGAGGGTGTGACGGAAGACGCGGCCCCCGGTCTCGAGCGCGTTGAGCGCGGTGCGCTCGGCCGGCGTGCCCGGTCGCAGCTGGTAACCGTCGGGCACGCGCTTCGAGAGCGTGGTGCGCGCCCCCGCGATCAGCGTGTGCCGCACGGCTCCGGTCCGCGCGCGGATCAGCGCGTTGAGGGTGTGTGCGTTCTCGGTGTTGCGGTTGTAGGTCGTCTGGTAGAGGGCGGTGTTCACGCCCGCCGGCGTGAAGGTGTTGAACTCCCGGAAGGTCACGTCGTTCTCCTGCTCGGCCCACATATAGGTGTATTGCAGGTCGGCCGCCGCCGTCAGGCTGTGCTGCGCCCCGAACTGGACGTAGTTGGCCGTTTGCCGGAGGTCGGAACTCCGGGTCTGCGAGGTGAACTCGATCGGGACGAAGCTCGCGTTGAACCGTGCGGTCGCCTCCGTCACGCCGCCCACCCGGTCCAGCGTGTCGCCGTCGCCGTTGAGGTCGGTGGGGATCTGCTCGAAGGGCCGCGCGGCCCGGTTGGCGGGCTGGCCACTGCGGCCGCTGGCGCTGCCCATCAGGCGCAGCCGCGTCGCGGGCCGCGGGCGCCACTCCGCGGAGAGCGCCCCGAACGACGCGTCCGAACCGTCGAGCCAGCGGAAGCCGTCCGTGGTCTCGACGGACCCCAGCAGCCGCAGGCCGAGGTTCGGCGCGACCCGCGCGAGGTTCACGTCCAGGTCGGCGCCCGTGGTGGCGAAGGAGCCGTGGCGCGCGTTGAGGTGGACGTGGTCCCGCGCGCGCGGGCGCTTGCTGATCATGTTCACGAGGCCGCCGGGATCGGACTGGCCGTAGAGGGTGTTGGGCCCCTTCACCACCTCGATCCGGTCCACGAGGTGGCGCGGGATGAAGTCCCCGCCCATCACGCCGTCGAGCAGGATGTTCCGGTTGCGGAAGCCACGCAGGGAGAAGAGCGCGTTCTGGTTGTTCACCTCGCCGCGCGTCGTCTGGGTGACGGAGGCGTTGAAATCGAGCGCCCGCTCGAGCGAGCCGGTGACCGCGTCGTCGAGGAACTCCGCCGTGATGACGTTGATCGTCATCGGCACGTCCCGCAGCGGCATATTCATCGCGGTCCCGGAAATCGTGGTCGAGGCCTGGTAGCGGTCGGTCCGGCCCGAGGTGACATCGAACGGGTCGAGGCGGACCACCTCGCCGGTCGCGGGGGCGGCCGGGGTGGATCCCGGGGCGGCGGCGAAGACGGCGGGCAGCAGGCAGGCCAGCAGGCAGGGAGCCAGCGAGGTGGGGCGGGGAGGCATGGCGGGTGGGGGCAGGTGGGGTTGAAAAGCAGGATTTGCCGGGTCTGCTGGGTCGCAATGGGTCCGCCGTTGCAACAGTGCAGCGGGCGCCCGGGCGCGCGCCCCCGGCAGCGGGATTGCCGGCCTGCCGCGACGGTTGACGCGGCCCGCTCGCGCCTGCCAACTTCCATCTGTGCCGCGACTGCTTTTCCTCGTCCTGCTGGGTTCCTTCACCGCCAGCGCCGCCGCGCTTCCGCCGGAACAGGAGGCGTTCTGGCGCGCGCTGCGTGGACTCTGCGGTCAGGCCTTCGCGGGCAAGGTGGTGGAGAGCACCAGCGCGACCGATGCCGCCTTCGCGGGCCAGACGCTCGTGATGCACGTGCGGGCCTGCGGGGAGGACGAGATCAGGATCCCGTTCCACGTCGGCGCCAACCGCTCGCGCACGTGGGTGATCACCCGCACGCCCACCGGGCTCCGCCTCAAGCACGACCATCGCCACGAGGACGGTACGGAGGACAAGGTCACGCAGTACGGCGGCGACACCGAGGCCGCCGGCACCGCCACCCGGCAGGATTTCCCCGCGGACCGGTTCACCGCGGAGCTCATCCCCGCGGCCCGGACGAATGTCTGGTCCCTGCTTCTCTCCCCTGGAAAGACGTTCAGCTACCGCCTCGTGCGCGAGGCCGAGGGCCGCCGTTTCCGGGTCGAGTTCGACCTCACGCAGCCGGTCGCCGCGCCACCGGCACCGTGGGGCCACCGCTAGTACCGCCCGCCGCCACGGTTCAGGGTTGGAACCGGCGGATTGAGCTTCGCCCTTGGCCGGTCAGGTGGCTTCGCTGGGGCATCAACCCAAACCACTTCGCATTTTCCCGCCGCCTCCGCCTGCTGTTCCTCGCGCTTGGCGCGGCGGCGGTCCTCCGGGCGGCCGCGCCCTTCCTCGAGCAGACGGACGTGTTCTCGGAAAACACCGACGGCTTCGTCTCCTACCGGATCCCCGGGGTGGTGGTCACCGCCCGCGGCAGCGTTCTGGCCTACGGGGAGGCCCGGAAGTTCTCCGGTGCCGACTGGGGGGAGATCGAGGTGCACTTGCGGCGCAGCGTTGATGGCGGCCGCACGTTCGGGCCCGCGCGGCAGGTCGCGCATCGCGGCCCGCGCCTCCCGCGCCATCCGGTGCTGGCGGAGCACCCGGGCGGCAAGCACGGCGGGCCGGAGGAGCAGACGGTCAACAACCCGGTCGCCATCGCCACGCGCGAAGGCCCCGTGCACCTCCTCTACTGCGTCGAGTACCAACGGGCCTTCCACGTGCGCAGCGATGACGACGGGCTCACGTGGTCGGCTCCGGTGGAGATCACGGGCGCGTTCGCGGGTTTCCGGCCCGCCTGGCCCTGGCGCGTGCTCGCGCTCGGCCCCGGGCACGGGTTGCAACTCCAGTCCGGCCGGCTGGTCGTTCCCGTCTGGATCGCCCTCGCCGAGGGCAGCCCGCACGGCCGCGGCGTGAGCGCGACGATCCTGAGCGACGATGGCGGCCGCACGTGGCGCGCCGGGGCCATCGCGGTGCCGAATGACGAACGGACGCCCAGTCCCAGCGAGGCCATCGCGACGGAACTCCCCGGCGGCCGCGTGCTGCTGCTGACCCGCACGCGCGCCCCGGGTCACCGCAAGGTCGCGACGATCAGCCCGGATGGCGCGGGCGGCTGGAGCCGGCCGGAACTGGTCCCGGATCTCCTAGAGCCCGTGTGTATGTCGGGACTCATCACGCTGCCGGACGCCGCCGGGCGGCCCTCGGCGAACTTGGTCCACTCGAACCCGGATCACCTCGGGGTCGCCGGACGGCAGGCAAGGCCGGGTGACCGGCGGGATCGCCGTAACCTGACGATCAAACTTAGCCGCGATGGGGGTGCGACTTGGCCGGTCTCCCGCGTGCTCGAGCCCGGACCCAGCGCTTACAGTGACCTCGCGGCGCTCCCCGACGGCACGATCTTGTGTTTCTACGAACGCGGCCAGCCGGGCGCGTTGCGTCCGGGATCTCGGCGGGAGGATTGGCCCTACGCGCGGCTCACCCTGGCGCGCTTCAATCGCACCTGGCTGGAGTCGGGTTCCTGGTGAGCGTCCGCCGGGCGTTCACGGCGCGTGCTCGACGTCGTCCTCGGTCCACATCCGCCGGTCAGGACCGGCGCTGCGGATGGTGGTGCGGCGGCGGGATTCCGAGTGGAAGAAATACGGCGTGCCCCAGCGGTCGCACAGCTCCCCGTCCGCGTTGAGGGCGGGATGGCCCCGGGGAATCAGCACCAGCCGGAGGCGGTTCGCGCCGGCGAGCGCCGCGGTGATCTCCGCGTTCGAGCCCGTGGGATTGCCCTCCGCCGGGAAACTGGTGCGGAACGCCTCAAGCACCGCCTGCAAGATCCGGAGATCGGTGGTGACGTCCCCCTTGGGGGCGTGCAGGTCCCGGAGCCCCTCGAAACCCTCGGGAACTTCCGCGGGGGCGGCAGCCCGGTCGGCGGCTGGAGTGGCCGGGTCCGGGGGGGGCGTTCCCGGTGTGGCCGTGGCGGAGGGGGGCGCGACGGGTGCCGGGCCGGGCGGCACGGGGCGACCCCAGCGCCAGAGGTAGAGGGCGATCAGCAGCCCGGCGATGACCAGCAGCAGGCGCCAGAGCATCGCGGCGGCTTCAGGCGAGGAATCCGAGGTTCGGCTTCGCGAAGCGGCCGATGTTCGGCAGCACCACCGGGAGATCCGTCGCGCTGACGCCAAACCAGGAGGCGAGCGTCGCGGCGTACTCGTCCACGCTGGTGGTCGGGATCCAGCGGCCGAGGCCGGTGTCGTCTGGTCCGTTGACCGTCAGCACCGGCATCCGGCCGTATAGGTCGCCGCCCCGGACGGCGCCGCCGACCACGAGGTGGTGGCTGCCCCAGCCGTGATCGGAGCCGTCCCCGTTCGAGCGGAAGGTGCGGCCGAAGTCGGACGCGGTGAACAGGGTGACCTGATTCTCGATCCCCAGCTCGATCGTCGAGCGGTGAAAGGCCTCGACCGCCTTGCTGACCTGGTCGAGGAGGCCGGCGTGGGCGCCGGTGGTGGGGGCGGCGTTGGTCAACTGGGACGCGTGGGTGTCCCAGCCGCCGAGTCGGACGAAGAACACCTGGCGCTTGAGACCGAGGGCGGGCGAAGCGGCGATCAGGCGGGCGGCCATCCGGAGCTGGTTGCCGGCCGTGGTGCCGGGAAACGGGGTCGTGACCGCGGGCGAGGCGCCGAGGATCGAGTTGAGCAGGTCGGCGCTGACGATCGCGTCGCCGGTCGCGCCGCCGAAGGCGGTCTCGAGGAGGGAGGGCTGGCTCTGGGCGAAGAGGTCCTTCTGGGCGCGGAAGCGGATCCCGTCGAGGCTGGTGGCGCTCGAGGTGCCGCCCGCGAGGGTGGTGGCCCCGCCGGTGCCGACGGCGTACTGCGCGACGCGGTTGCCGACCTGGAAGGTGTTCTTCCCGGCGAGGCTGATCGACATCGAGATGCGGTCGCTGGAATTGAAGGCGCTGAGCAGGTCCGCGACCCGTCCGCCCCAGCCCGTCTGCGTCGGCTTGTCCGGGACGCTGTGCTGCCACTGGACCTGCTGGTCGCTATGCGAGAAGAGCTGCGGGGGCAGGGGGACGCTGCGGGCCGTGTACTGCGCCTTGGTCGTCGGGTAGACGAGGGTGCCCACATTCGCCACGAGGGCGGCCTTGCCCGCGCCAAACAGCTGATGGACCTCGGCGAAGGAGGGGTGGAGCGCCCACTCGCGCCCGTCGCCGGAGCGGGGGCGAAGGCCGAGCAGGCCGGTTTGGGGGAGGGCGAGGTTGGTGCGGGCGGCGGCGTAGCCGGCGTAGCCGGAGCCGGTCGGCACGATCAGGTTGTTGGCGTCGTTGCCCCCGTTCAGGAACAGGCAGACGAGGGCCTTGTAATCGGGGGCGATGGCGGCCGCGCGGGGCGGGGTCTGCGCGACGGCGGTGGCGGGCGAGGCCGCGGCGGCCATCAGGCGGAGACTGCCGAGGGTGGACAACAGGCCGGTGGCGCCGACGGCGGAGCAGCAGGCGCTGCCGAGGAACTCGCGGCGGGAGACTTCGGGGGCGGTTTTCTTGCGCATGGTCGGGGCTATTTCTGGATCGCGGCGGCCGGGGTGGTGAGGGTGAGCAGCAGGGCGGTGCGGACGCGGTCGACCGCCGCGGTGGTGGTGGGTAGGGCGGTGAGGGCGGAGCGGATGCGGGCCTGGGCGTCCGCGCCAAGGGAGCCCGCCGCGAACATCAGGTTGAAGTGGGCGACCAGCGCCGCCGGATCGTTCACGAGGGTGAGTTCGTGGTTCAGGTCCAGCGTGAGCGTGTAAGGAGCGGCCGGCGTGGGCACGCCGTTGGTGGTGGGCAGGTTGGCGTTGACGAAGGTCCGCAGGAAGTTCGGCACGCTGATCGCGAAGTTGTCGTCCGTGATCTCGAACTCCGGTACCACCAGTCCGGCCGCGGCGAGGGGGCCGGGCAGGACGTAGTCCGAATGGTAGAAGTTGAACACCGTGGGCGAGCGCAGCGCGGCCTGGGCGATGCTGCTCTGCACGCCGTCCAGCCGGGTCCCGGAGTAGGCGCTCGGCGCCATATTGATCTGGGCGGCCGTCGCGGGGCGGGGGGTCGCGCTGGTGATGGGCTCATTGTCGACCGTCACGCGGAAGCCGACGTAGCGGCCGCTGCTGGTCGAGGCCTTCAGGCCGCGGAGGATGCCCGACAGGCGCAGAATGGGCTCCCTGAGCTTGCCGAAGCTGGGCGTGGCCGCGACCTCGGCGGAACGGGCCTCGTGATCGGTGAGGATCGCCCGCACCACCGCGCCTAGGTTGCCGCGCACGCCGGCGCCATCGTCGATGAAGCGCTGGGCCACGCGGTAGACGTAAGCGGGGCTGGGGTTGCTGGTGACGAGGCGTTGGATCAGCAGCTTCGAGATGAACGGGGCGGTGTTCGGGTGCTGGAAAAGGGCGTCGAGGGCGAGTTGGAGGTCCTTCGCCCCGCCCTGGCTGGCAGGGATCGGGTTGGCGAGCACCGGGGCGAGGTTCTTCGGGCTATCATCGTGAAAAGCCGGGAATAGCTGCAGCGGGTTGAAGTAATTCGCGCCAGCGGTGCGGAAGGCGCTGGCATTGGTCGAGGGATAGGCCCAGCCGGTGAATACCTTGGCTAGTTCCGTGATCGTGGTCTGGTTGTAGGTCGGGATGGGCAGGCCGTCATCGCCCAGCAGCAGGGTGCCGTCCGGCTGGAGGCGCACCAGGCCGATCGAGAAGAGCTGCATCACCTCGCGCGCGTAGTTCTCGTCGGGGGTGGTCAGCGCGGCGCCGGAGGCGTCGAAGGTGGCCTTCGCGTTGCGCAGCGAGCTCAGGTACTCCGCCATCATCGGATTGAGCGTGACCCGCTCGAGCAGCGTCCGGAAATTCCCGAAGGCCTCCTGGCCCAGGATGTCGTAGTAGGCCGCCAGCGGCTCGGCGCGGTTGTCGTCGCCGAGGGCAACGTCCGAGACCACGAGAATCTGACTGAGGGCGAAGGCGACGCGCTGGCGCAGTTGGTCGGGGGCGGTCAGCGCGAGTTTCCACCAGGCGGATTGCCGGTTGGGCGGATGGATGGCGTTCCAGTTGGTGAAGCTGCCGGAGCCTCCGAAGGTCCGGCGGTCGTCGACGATCGCGGTACGGTGGGAGCTGAAGGGCAGCGCCATCTGCGCGTCCAGCCAGGCGTTCACGCTGCCACCGGTCAGCGCGTCGATCTCCGCGCGGGTCGGGCCGAAGGTGGTCTGGGTGAGGAAGCGGGCCGCCTCGCTCGCGGTCAGCCCGGTGAGCTTGGCGGCGGGCGCCGCGGCGGGGGCCACGAACGCGCGGGACCCGGCTCCGGCAATGAAACTGCCCTTCAGTTCCCCGCCCGGGTATTTCGCGGAGTCGATGCGCACCGCGATCTGCCCGTTGCGCAGGGCGGCCTGTAGCTCCGGCGTGGAGTAGGGAGCCACGGGGGCGAAGGTCCAGAGTGCACCGCTCACCTGCCCGACGGGCAGGGCGATCACGTAATCCTCGTTCGCGCCCAAGGTGAGGTGCGCCGTGGTCTGGGCGGAACTCAGGTTGGCGAAGGTCAGGTTCACCGCCGCGACGGTGCCGGAGGAACTGAGCAAAATTGTCGCCGTGCCGTAGCCGATGGAGCCGCCCGTGGCCGCGGTCGTCGGCCGCACGGTGGCGATGTAGAGCGTCGCGGGACTGTCCCCGATGGTCACGGTGGCCGAACGGTTCGCCCCGATGAGGTAGTTGGGGCCGGGTGTGACGGTGACGACGACCGAATCGGTCCCCTCGCTTTGAACGTCCGGGGTGGGGATGACCGGGATGGTCACGGTGGGACTGCCCGCCGGGAAGTTGACCGTGCCGGAGAGGCGGCCGTAGTCGGTGCCATTCACGGCGGAGCCGCCGACCGAGTAGCGGACGGTGAGGGGGCTAAGGTTCCCGCCCGTGCGGGTGAGGGTGAACTCGCCGGGGCGGAGGCCGGACTCGTCGGCCGAGGCGCGGCTGGCGACGATGGTGATCGTGGGCGGGTCGACCGGGGTGAGATCGTAGACCTCCACGATGGCGAGGCCGGAGCCGGCGTTGCCCCCCACCAGGATGCCGTAGTTGCCGGGGCCGAGGTCAACCATCACCGCGGCGTCGTTGGAGCCCGCGGGAAAGGCGAACGCACCGGCGACCCCAAAGGCCGCCGAGAGCAGCCCGGCGTCCGCCGCCTGGGGGGTGGCGGGCACACTCCAGTTGTCATTGCTCGCGAGCACGCGGCCGGTGGCATCCGTCAGACGCAGGGTGGGGTCGGGCAGGGTCCCGGTGAGGCCGAACGCGCCGAGGGCGGGACCGGCATTGCGTACGAGTAACCGGCGGGTGCCCGCGCCGGGGGCGACGACAAAGCCAATGATCGGGCTGGTGGTCGTGGTGACCTGCAGGCGAGTGGAGAGATTGACCAGCTTCGCGCCCGTTTCGCCGATCTGGTAGACCTCGACCAGCGTCTCGCCGGTGGCTCCGGTGGCATTCGCGACCTGCGCGGTGTAACTGCCGGGCCGCAGCGTGGTGACCAACGCGGAGTCCCGGCCGCCGGTCGTCAGGGGAAACGCGCCGACCTGAGCGAAGGTGGCCGCGAGGGCGGCCTGACCTGCAACGGGCGTGCCCCAATCATCGTTGGAAGCGACGCTCTTGCCGTCCGCGTCGAAGACCGTGAGGACCGGGTTGGCGATCGTTCCTGTAACCCCGAAAGCGGCGAGGGCGGGGCCCACGGCCCGGATCAGGACCTGCCGCGGTTCCCCGGGGCCGACGACGAAGCCGGCGGTCAGGATGTTCGCGCCGGCTCCGGTCTGAGCGCGGGTGGAGAGGTTGATCAGCCGAGCCTCCTGGGCGGATGCGAAAGGCGCGGAGGCGAGCAGCAGCGCGGCGAGCGGGAGCAGATGGTGGCGGAAGAGGATTCCGTTCATGGGGAGGGAGCGGAGTGATGGAGGTCTTGAAGGCGAAGACGGTCGCGGCGGCGGTCAGGTTGCAATAGGATGGCGTCCTCTCCCCGGGGGTCAATCGCGGGCGCTACGAGGTTCGCTACCAGGTTTCCACGAGGTCGCTGGTGATCCGGGCGGCGAGGGCTTCGGTGAGCAGGGCGAAGGTCTGGTATTCGGCCTGGAGTTGGCCGCCGTCCGTGAACATCTCGCGGCGCACGCTGATCCGGCGGTCGGTCCAGAGACTGCGGCCAGTGCGGGGATCCCGGAGGGTGCAGGTGGCCGTCAGCGTCACGTTGAACTTGCGGGCAAGGCCGGTGTCATCGGAGCGAGCGGCAGCGATTTCGCGGCGGTAGTCGACGAGCGTCAGGGTCAGGGCGGCTTCGGCCGAGCCGGGATCCGGACGCAGTTCCACGCGGGCGTCGCGGAGCAGCGCCTCGCGGAGGCGGGTGGAGAGCAGGGCGGCGCCCTGCGGGAGGGCGATCCGGGAGTCCGCGGGGGCGACGTGAAGGGAGCGGAAGGCGGGGGCGGAGCCGGTGCCCAGCCGGTAGTTGGCGCAGCCGGACGCGAGCAGCGTTACCAGCAGCCAGGCCGGAAGGACAGATGGGCGCGGCATCGCGGGCCCGGTCGGAGGGGCGGGATGGGTCAGAAGAAGAAGAACCGCTTCTTCTTCGGCTGCTCCTGACCGGGAGCGGGCGCCGGGGCGGGTTGGCCGGAAGCCTTGGCCTCGACCTCGGCGAGGCGGCCCTTGGCCCGGGTGGCGATCGCGGATTCCGGATAGGCGGTGATGGCTTCGTTATAGAACACCTTCGCAGCCTTAAGGTTCGAACGCTTGTCGAAGTAAAAGTCGCCGATTCGCATCTTGCTCTCGGCAAGCATCGTCTTCATCCCGTCGAGGCCCTTTTCCGCGGTGCCCACGTTCGAGTCCGCCGGGAAGAGGAGCATGAAGTCGGTGAAGTAGGTGATGGATTCCTTGGTCGCGCCTTGGTCGTAGTAGGGGCCGTCTACGAGCGAGGCGTGGGTTTGCGCGAGCTTTAGGTAAGCGTCGGGGGCGAGGAGGCTCTGCCCGTAGCTGTTGATCATCCGGTCGAGCGCATCGATCGCGTTCTCGGTGTTGCCGAGCTTTTGGTGGCCGCGGGCGATGTTCATCAGGGCGAGCGGCGCGTAGTCGCTGTACGGCGCGTTCGCGAGGATGGTCTCGAAGAACTCAAGGGCCTTGTCGCGCTGGGTGAAGCCGGGCAGCAGGCCCCAGAGCATCCGGCCGCGCACGCCATCGAGGAGGGCGCTGGCGATCCGGTACTGCTCCCCGACGATCTCGTTGAAGCGACGAGTGTTAGGGTAGCGGGAGAGTACCTGCTGATAGTCCTCAAAACCCTTCGCGTAATCGCCGAGCGAGAGCCGGAGCCGCGCGGAGCGGTAGAGGGCCTCCGGGGCGTAGATTGAGTTCGGGTATTTCTTCGCCACCGCTTGATAGGTGCGGACCGAGCTGCGCCTGCGGCCGCCCTCCTCGGAGTCGCGGGCCCGGTTCATCTGGTCGAGGGCGTTCCGGCCATCGGCTCCGGCCAGTCCGGAGAGGGCCCCGCCCTCGACGCGCCAGCCGGATTCCTTGGTCCAGACGAGCTCACCCCGGGCGACCGGAGCCGCCACGCCCAGCAGGCAGGCGATGATGCGGAGGGCGGGAAACTGCCGGACGGGAAAGAGATACTTCACGGGTCAATCACCAGCGAAGCAGGGCACTTCCATAGGTCAAGCCCGCCCCAAAGGCCACAAGGAGCACAAGGTCGCCACGGCGGACGCGGCCAGCGCGGTGCGCCTCGTCCAAGGCGAGTGGGATCGAGGCGGCGGAGGTGTTGCCGTAGCGGTCTAAGTTTACAAAAAAGCGATCGGGCGGCAATTCAAGGTACTCCGCGATTGCGTCGATGATGCGCTGGTTGGCCTGATGGGGGATCACGAGCGACACCTGATCCGCACGCACCCCCTGTTGTTCCAGGATCTCGCGCGCGGCGTCGTCCATCGCGCGGACTGCCAGCTTAAAGATTTCCTTGCCCCGCATCCGCAGGAAAGGGCCGCTTTCGCCGGGTACCGGTGGCGGGACGCACAGCAGCTCGGCGTTGGCGCCGTCGCCCCCGAGGCGGGTTCCGAGCAGGCCGCGCCCCGGCTCGTTGCTGGTGCCGAGGACCACGGCCCCGGCGCCATCGCCGAAGAGCACGCAGGTGGTGCGGTCCTGCCAGTCCACGATCCCGGAGAGCTTTTCGGCCCCGATTACGAGCGCGTGCCGGTAGCGCCCGGAGGTCAGCAGCGCCGCGGCCGTGTCGAGGGCGTAGATGAACCCGGAGCAGGCGGCATTGAGATCGAAACAGGCGGCGTGCGTGGGCACGCCGAGCTTCCGCTGCACGTGGCAGGCGCAAGCCGGCACCGGGGTGTCGGGTGTGATCGTGGCGACGATCAGTAGGTCGATGTCCGCCGTGGTGAGCCCCGCCTGGGCAAGGGCCGGGAGCGCGGCCGCAACCGCGAGGTCCGAGGTCTCCGCGGTGGGCGACGCGAGCCGGCGCTCCCGGATGCCGGTGCGGGTCCGGATCCACTCGTCGGACGTGTCCACCTGAAGCGCCAAGTCGTGGTTAGTCACCACCTTTTCCGGAGCGTGGGAACCGGTACCGAGGATCACGGTGGAACGCATCGTCATCGACGGGGAGGGGGCGGGCGGCGGCGGGAGTTCCCGCTTACGCCGCCGCCGGGGTCGCGAGCACCTGGTTCGCGCGGGCGATGTCCGCCCCGATGTGGCGGTTCATGTCCGCGTGGAGGATGTCGCCCGCCGCCTTGAGCGCGCTAACGATGGCGTGGCGGTTGGAGGAGCCGTGGGCCTTGAGGATGTTGCCATTGAGGCCAAGGAGCGGGGCGCCGCCGTAGCGCTCGGGGTTCATCCGCTCCTTGAGCGAACGGAACGCGCCGCGCGCGAGCAGCGCTCCCGCGGCGCGGAGCGGATTGGCCCGCAGTTCTTCCTTCAGAAGGTGCGAGAAGAACTTCACTAGCGACTCCCAGCTCTTAATCATGATGTTGCCGGTGAAGCCGTCGCACACGACCACGTCCACCTGATCGGTGAAAATATGGAAACCCTCGATCGGGCCGACGTAATGAATCAGGTCGCCGAGGCGCTTTAGCTGCTCGTGGGTCTCCGTGATCAGGGCGGTGCCTTTGCCCTCCTCGGTCCCGATGCTCATCAGTCCGACCCGCGGACGCTCGAGCCCCAGCATCACGCGGCAGTAGTGGCTGCCGAGGATCGCGTTGTGGACGAGGTATTCGGTCTTGGCCTCCGGGTTGGCGCCGGCGTCGAGCAGGACGAAGTGCCCGCCGCGCCGGGGACCGATCGCGGCGAGGGCTGGGCGGGCTACGCCCGCCATCGTGCGGAGCTTGAGGGTGCCGCCGGCCATCAGCGCCCCGGTGTTGCCACACGAGACAACGACCGAGGCGGCGCCGGACTTCACCAGTTCAATGGCGCGCACCATTGAGGCATCCTTCTTGCGCTTCAAGGCCTGCATCGGCTTGTCGGTCATCGTGATGACCTCGCTGGCGTGCAGGAGCAGAAGGTGATCATCCGGAGCCAGTTGCTCCTGGCGCAGGAGGTCCTCGAGCACGGTCAAATCACCGACCAAGGTGATCGGCGGCAGCTGGGGAAGGGCAGCGCGGGCGAGCTTGACGGCTGCCACCACCTCGACGGGTCCAAGGTCGCCACTCATCGCGTCCACCGCGATGCGGGCCTCGGCGGTCGGGGGGGAACCCATCGCCTGCAGGGGGAGGACCGGGATCGAGCCGGTGGGCTCAGATCTCAACGTTCAGCACCTGGCGACCGCGGTACATCCCGTTCTTCGGATTCACGCGGTGGGGGCGGAAGGCGGTGCCGTCGGTGGGGTCCTTGGCGAATTCCGGGGCCTTGAAGGCGTTAGCCGCACGGCGGTTGGCGCTGCGGCGTTTGGACTGCTTGCGTTTCGGATTGGCCATGGAAGGGAAGTTGGGAGGCGGGGCGGAGCGCGGGAACCGCGGGGCGCGAAAAGAAAACCGTAGTCGTAGGCGTTCGGTCCAATGGGCGTCAAGCGCCTTTCCCTGCCGCACGGCCGAGGCTCAGAGGTCTTGGAGCGCGATGAAGGCGCCGCCGTGGAGGTAGGTTACAGTGCGCATCAAATTCGCGAAACGCAGCCCGGTGTTCCCCATCGAGAACTGGTAGCGGATGGTGGTGGGGAAGCCCACCGCGTTGATCGTCACCGAGCGGGCGCCCTGCTCGTTGGCCGGGTTGAGCTCGTCCAGCCTGCGAATCACCTCGTCCGCCGACTGCGGCGAGTTGAACTCGTCCCCGAACACAAAGATCCCCATCCGCATCCCGGCGTTTTCTTTGTCGAAGAGGAAGCGCATCGCGTTGTAAATGCCGGGGACGGGATTGCTGACGGTGTCCTGGTCGTAACGGCGGAGCGTACGCTTGATGGCCTCGCGGGTCTGGGGCGAGTCCGGCAGCCAGCCGGCGGTGCCACTCGCACGGCGGCCGAGGATGAAGCGGCCGTCGCCGTCGATCAGCTGGATGCCCTGCACGTCGGGGTAGGCGTCGAGAACGGTTTCGATGGTGCGGATCACTACCGGCCAGAGGCCACCGAAGTTCGGGTCGCGCATCGACCCGGAGGTGTCGACGACGAAGGCGAGGAAGTTGCTGCCCACGGGCAGTCCGACCGGAGCCGGTGGGACCTCCTTCAGCACCAGCTCGTGGTCGGGCTTGCGCTGCCGGGCGGCGATCTCCTTCCGCAGCTCGTCCAAGTCCACGAGAAGCGCCTGCTGGCCTCGTTTCTCCTGCTGGAGGCTGCGCTCCAGCTGGTCAATCATCGCCTGAAGCGAATCCTGGCGCCGGCGCGTCTCCTCCAGCCGGGGGACGATGCGCTGCTGGTCGCGCCGCGCCTCGATTTGGGCCGCCTCGATCCGGGTCAGCGCCGCGGCTTGTTCCGCCAGGGCGCGCTGCAGCGCGAGCAGCACGTCGAGTTGCGCGCGCTGCCGGGAGCCGATGCTGATCACGAAGATCAGGATGATCGCCCCGAAGCCGCAGCAGATGCAGTCGAGGAACGACAGGCTGAAGATCTCGCTTTGGCGGCGGCGAATCATGTGTCGGGCCAGGTTTTGGACGGGCTCACGAGGGCGCCCTTGGTGGCGTTGGCCAGTTCCCAGAACAGTCCCGGGGCCCCGGGATCGCCGGTCAGGAGCGGGAACAGGATCGTGCTCACCGGCACCCTCGGGGGCAACTGGCGCGCGGCGATCTCGAAGAAACGGACGCGGCTCGCCTCGTCGATGTCGCCCTCGAGCGCGAGGGAGTCGCTGCGGGTCGGCAGGCCGTCGGTGAGGAGGACGACGCTGTCGGGCAGCCGGGGGAGGGACCGGAGGGTGGCGAAGGCGCGTTCGAGGTTGGCGGGGCCCTTGGGGACGATGGCGTTGAGCCGGGTGAGGATCTGGGTCATCGTCTCGCGGTCCTGCGGGTTGAACCACTCCTCGCCGCGCCCCGTCAGCAGGGGCACCGTCTCCTCGTTGAAGACGAGGATCTGGAAGCGAGTCCCGGACTCCAGCGCGGCCAGCATCCAGACCAGGGACTCGATCACTTTGCGCCATTTCGGGGCCTCCCGCTTTTTGTCGTCTGGATCGAGCAGCCGCGCCGCCGCCCCGTCGATGGTGTCGTCGAGCATCGAGCCGGAGGCGCGCAGCACGAAGACGACAAACTCCCCGTGCAGCTTCACGCCGGTAAGGTACTGGCGGCGGTCGATGTTGGGTACTGGTACCGGCGGGGGTTCGGCCTCGGTCGGGAGGTCCCGCTTCTCCCCCAAGAGGGTCTGCAGGGCGTCGCGGAGCGCGCCCGTCTGCTGCAGCATCAGAAGGAGCTCACGCCGGCGGTCGGAGATCCGGGTCTTGTCCTCCTCGACCCGTCGTTCGGCTTCCGTGAGGTCCTGGCGGGCCTGCGCTAAGGCGGCCGCCAGCCGGTCGAGGTCCTCCTGGTTGCGCTTCACCTCGGTCTGGATCTGACGCAACCGCTCGCGGGCGAGATCGACGTCCGCCTGGTCGACGTCACCTTTCTTCGATACGGTGAGCAGGAAGATCAGGAGCACCGCTCCGAAGCCGCAGCAGATGCAGTCAAGGAACGAGATACTGAACACCTCTGTCTGCCGTCGTTTCCGGGCCAGCTGGGACATCGCGGGTTGGCAGCGCTGGCTCAGGCCGGTCCGACCGTCGAGGGAAGGCAGCGCACGAGCAACAGCTCGGTCTTCTCGTCCCCAATCGCCAACTCAAGGCGGTCGCCCGCCGTCAATGGTGCGCCTGGCGCCTCCGAGCCGGCGAGGAGCCAACAGCCGCCCTCCTGCAGCAGGGTCCACGCGGGGGAACCTGCGGGCAGCGGCAGAGACAGGTCCGGTTCCGCGGACGGCGGCCCGAAGGTGAACCGACGTTGGCGGGGCAGGGGATGGGCGAGTCCGCCCAACACTAGGTGGGTCGGGGCGCTTCCCGGAGTGCCCGGGCCGCCGCCCGCGACCCGCAGGCGCCACGAGCCGGCGGGGATCGGCGTGACAAGGGCAAGATCGAGTTCGGTCCAGACCGGGACCTCAGCGAGGTCGGCGGGGGCGTCCGCCGACGAGTGGCCGAGCCGGGCGGCGCCCACGGCGGCCGCTGCGGTCGGAAGCCGCAGGAGGCGGGCGGGGGTCCCGGCGCGCAGCCGGGCCTCGAGCCCGGGAATCCGCGCGGCACGGTCGGTCAGCGCCACGGTCCCGGGGGCTGGCCCCCCGTTCCGGCGGGCGAGCAGATCCTGCAGTCCCTGGGCGATGGTGGCGGCGACGCCGAGCGCGTCAGCGGCGAGCTGCTCCCGCTTGGCGTTCATCTCGTAGGTGCGCGCTCCCGTGCCGATGACGAACCGGTGCTCGGTCGCCTCTCCTTGGAGGAAGTCGTGGACTTGGCGGAAGAAAGCCTGCTCAACACGGCCGTCGGTAAGGATGTCAAAGGTGGTTTGCCGGAGGAAGCGATTGCCCAGCGCGGCCGTGAGCTGGCGGCGCAGCGCGGCGAGACCGGCTTGGGGCAGGTGCAGGTGGGCCGCGCGCGCGAGCCGGCCCGCGCGTGGTTGCAGCAGGGTGAGGTCCGCCCCAGTCAATCCGGCGTCAATGAGCACCACGGGCAGGGACGGGTCGCAGCCGGGACCGCGCGGGTCGCTCAGCGCGGCAAGCCCGGCGTCGACGACGCCGACGAGGGGCAGCTGCAGCCCGTGGGCTAAGCCGAGCAGTAGCCCGATCCTTTCTTCTTCGATCGCGGGGTCGCGGAGGTAGGCTCCGGGCACGGCCAAGACCACCCTTCCGGGTCGGCTCGCGGCGGGTTCTAGTCGGGCGAGGAACGCGCGCAGAAAAAGAAACGCCAGCTCCGACGAAGAGAGAGTCTTTCCGTTGACTTGCAGCGCCGAAGGGTCGTGGCCGAGGCGGGCCCAGAAGTGGAAATCGATGCGCCGTGGGTGTACGAACCACAAGTCCTCGGCGGCGCGGCCGAGCGTTATGGTTTTCCCGTCGCTGCAGGCATAACCGGGCCAGTCCCGGTTGCCCTGATGATCCGGGACAAAGAACGGTTGTGGGTCGATCCCAGCGGCGACGCCAAGGGCGGCCTCCAAACCTGCATCCGAAAGTTCCAGGCCGAGCGTGGGTATTGCTTGGGGCTCGCTCACGCCGCAGATCCCTCCTCGCGGGTCGGCACCTTCATCACGTCGATCACGGCGTCGCGGCAGTAGGTCTGCGTCTCGATGACCTGCGCCTCCTGCCGCGATTGCACGCCGTGCATCAGGTACATCAGTCCCATCGAGAGCACGAGGGCCACGAGGGTCGAGTTGAAGGCGAGGCCGAGCGCCTCGATCACCGGGCTAATGTCGCCCTTGATCGCCTGCTCGGCAAAGGCGAGGGCGAGGCCAATGCCGCGAACCGTGCCGATGAACCCGATGGCCGGAATGGCCCACGCGATGTAGCGCACGAGCGAGAGGGACGAATCGAGCCGGTCGGCTGCGAGCTCGGCACGTTCCTTCACGGCGTTGGCGGCGTCCTGCACCGAACGGGTGGCATGGAACCGGTGCAGCGCGGCGAGGATGCACTCGGGCAGGAGGCGGTCCCGCCAGCGCGAATCCCGTTCTACGCTGGCCTGGAGTTCTCGGTGGCGGTCGAGCGCGTCCTCAGGCAGGATGCGTTCCCCGGGCTGGAGGTGCACGAAGTCGAGCCGGAACAGGCTGCGCTCGCGCCGCAGTTCCAGCAGTTTGTAGCCAAGAAGAAAGGTACCCCAGAGGGCGAAGATGATCTCAATCTGCTGCTCGGGATCCTTAATGATGATGTGGAAAGAGCGCTGCTCCGAATTCACGGCGGTCGCCCCGCCGCGGGCTGCCATCACCCGCTGCTTCAGCTCGATCTCCGCGACGCGCGGGCGGACAACGGTAGCGTAGTAGGGCTCCACGAGGGCGACGGCGAGCAGCAGGCCAAGGGCGGGGACGAGGAAGTCCGCAGATAGAACTCCCTTATTTCGGGTGGTCATAGGAAAGATTGGGTCGCGAGAGGGCGGCAGGCCCGAACCGCAGCTTATGATCGTTTCCCCGGAAAGTTCAAACTTTCGGCCCGAGCCGGGCCGCGGGGCCTTTTTTAACGCAAGGGTTGAATTCAAAAACATCTGCGGTTAGGATCGACGAATTAGCGTTGTTCAGTCCGACACCGATCCTCCCTATGTCGTTTCCCCGCCCTCTCGGTACTCGTCCGGCGAAACGCCTCCTCGTCCCCTGCGGCTGCGCGCTCCTTTCCCTCGCGCTCCTCTCCGGCTGCCAATCGGGGGTCGCACCGTCGAAGACGGCCACCGGGGCTGGCACTGGGGCGATGGTCGGCGCGGTCGGCGGCTCCGTTGTCGGAAGTAACAGCAGCATAGGTTCGGGCGCCGGTTTAGTGGGCGGCGCGGCCGCGGGCGCCCTGATTGGAGGAATCGTGGGGATGGTGCAGGATGCGAAGGATCGCCGGGAGCAGGACCGGCTCGCGCAGGAGCGGGCGTTCCAGCAGGACAAGGCCAAGAGGTTGCAGGAGGAGGCCAAGGCCAAGGCGGCGCTTGAGGAGGAGCTGGCCATCGCCGAAGGGTTCCGGATTTCGGACCTCGAGCTCAATGAGGCGAAGCGGAAGCTTGATTCCGCCGCCGACCGGCTCAAGCGGCTGCAAGGCGAGCGGAATGCCGCCCTAGCGAAGAAGAAGGAGCTCGATGATGCGCAGGCGAAGACACTCTCCACCGAGGCCGAGATCGCCCGGTTGGAGGAGGAGCTGGCGCGCCTCAAGGGCGAGACAGTCCCCGGAGCCCCTTTGCCCCCGAGCGAACCCGCCACCGCCGGCGCGCCACCCGTGCCCGGGCGTACGGGACCTTAACGCGCTCCCCCAGTGCGCCCGCTTTTGGCAGCCCGTTTTCTCGCCCTGATCGCGCTGGCTGCAGGGCTGTCGTTTCTTGGCGGCTGCGGGACCCCGGCGCACTCGGTCAAGGTCGATGCAATCTCGCGGCCGGCGCGCGCGGACGCCCAGTCCTACGTGCTGAGGTCCAAGGATCCGACCAAAGGCGAGGAGAACCTGCGCCACCGCGAAGCCTCGGACTTCATCCGCACCGCACTCGCGGGCAAGGGGCTCTACGAGGCTCCCTCTGCCGAGCGGGCGGATATGGTGGTCGAACTCGACTACGGAATGGAGGCTCCGCGCTCGAAGATCGAGCGGGTGAGTGTCCCGGTTTACGCCCAAGTCGGCGGCGGGGTACGATATGATACGGTGCCCTCGACGGATTCCCGCGGCAATGCCACGCTCCGGACGGTGGCGGTGTACCAGCCGCCCCGGAACGAGATTGTTGGCTACGAGGAGGTCCCGCGGATGGTGACGGTTTACGAGAAGTACGTGCGCATTTCTGCCCGGGAGAACCGTCCCGCCAGCGAAGGTCGGCCTCCCTCAGAGCTTTGGAGCATCCACGCCAGCACCGAAGACGAGAGCAAGGACCTGCGTAAGTACTTGCCGATTCTGGCCTCAGCCACGGTCGACTACATCGGGTCCGACACCTCGAGCCAGCGGACGGTTAAGGTCCGGGCCGACGGGGCCGACGTGGACTTCATCCGCCGCCGTGGCGCTGACCCCGCGCCGGCCCCGGCCGCCCCCGCGCGCGGTTCCTGAGCGCGACCGCCGCGGCCGCGGGACATCTCGCGGTTGACATCCGGTCCCCGGGGAGGCACTGCTCCCGGTCCCATGAGTATCGTCCTCGGCATTCTGACGTTCATCCTGATCCTCGTTTCCGTCTTTCTGGTCCTGATTGTGCTGATGCAGAAGTCGAAGGACGGTGGAATTGGTTCCGCCCTAGGTGGGGGGGCCGCGGAGGCGGCCTTCGGCGCCGAGACCAACAACGTGCTCGTGCAGGCCACGAAGTATTCGGCGATCCTGTTCTTCGTCCTCGCCTTCCTGCTCTATCTGGGTCGCATTTCAGAGCGCAAGTTCGAGAAGGGCGCTGCCGGCGGCGCTCTCCCGAGCATCACCGCCCCCTCGGCTCCGGCGGCCTCGACGGCTGCGACCCCTACCCCGGCGGTGGCCGTGCCGGCCACGGCGGCTCCGGCCACCGCCGCGCCGGCCCCGGCGCCCGAGGCGCCCAAAAAGTAAGCGTCGCTTCCGGATGGGCCCGACCGTCCTTGTTCGGCCCGGTGTTTGGCGGTCGGGACTGGCTTTCATTACTTGGGGATTGCTTCATCTATCCGCGGCTGCCCCTAGCCGATCGCCCGAGCTCTCTCAGGCGGGTAACCCCAGTGAGGTGGAAGCCGCGCGGATTCTGGAGCGATTCCGGCAGGCGGGTATCGCGGGCAGCTTTTATCTGGCCATCGAGTTGCGCTCCCTGCCCCGGCGAGGCGAGGAACGGGTGTTCCCGGGCCGTCTTTGGGGTGGCCGGGAGGCGGGTGGTCCCGTTTTCCGCCTCGAGGTCGAGGACGGCCAGGGTGAGGTGCGCCGTCTGATCCTGAGAAATGGGGTGGAGGGCGGGGTCTGGCGCTGGGCCGGCGCGCAGGTCGAGCAGGTTCCCCCAGCGGCTGCCGTCGCTCCGCTATTCCCCGGGGTGGAGGTCTCCGCCTTTGATGTGCAGATGCCCTTCCTGCACTGGCCGGAGGCGCAGCTGGAGAAGCTCGCCCGCGCCTTCGGCCGGCCCGCCTATTCCTACCTCTTCAAGGCACCGCCCGGCTTCCTTGAGCAAGGGGGAGGTTACGCCGCGGCCCGCGCCTACCTCGACACCCAGTTCAACGCCCTGATGCAGACCGAACTGTTGGCCGCCAACGGGGGGGTCCTGAAGACCTTTTACCTCGTGAGCCTCAAAAAGGTCGGGGAACAGTACGTGCCCCGGCAGGCCGATTACCGCAACGAGCTCACCCGCGACAAGACGCGTTTTCAAGCCACTGCCGCCGCCCTCAATCTGTCGATCCCTGCCGGGGCCTTTGCGCCGGCGTCACTCGCGGAGCCGTGGTCGCCGCCCGCCGCCGCCCTCGTCCTACCCGTTGAATGAGCGCCTCCCTCCGTCCCAAGCGCACCGTCGTCTTTGACCTCGATGGCACCCTGCTCGACAGCCTGCCGCTCGTCCTCGAGGCCATCCGCCACGCGCTGGAGCCCTTTGGTAGCTTCCCGACAATGGATATCTTTGCCCGTCTGGGCGGCCCGCCTGAGCGGTTCCTCGCAGACCTGCTCCCGGACCCTGTCCACGTGCCTGTGGCGCTCCGGCGGATGGTGGATTTCCACGACGGGAACCACCACCTGATCCAGCCTTACGCCGGCGCCGTGGAGACGCTGAGCGACCTGCGGGCGCGCGGTATCCCGGCCGGGATCTGGACTGGACGCGATCGGGCCTCGACTCTCACGCTCATGGCGGCGCACGGGCTGGATGAAATCGTCGACGCGGTGGTCTGCGGGGATGACCTTCCCACGCACAAGCCGGACCCGGAGGGATTGCTGGCGTTGGTCAGCCGGCTTGGCTGCGCGCCCGCGGAAACGCTTCTGGTCGGCGATGCCGACGTGGACGTTCTCGGCGGCCACGCCGTTGGCGTCGAAACGGTGCTCATCCGGCACCAGCGGACGATCGCCCCCGCGGTGACCGCCATGTGCTGGCGCGACGTCACTTCGCCCGCGGAGGCCTACGCGCTCGTCCGCGCGCGCCTGCGCGAGTGAACCCAGCCGGCGCGGCTCAGCGCGTCTGCTCCAGCGGCAGCTCGTGGAGCCGGAGCTCCGGGTTCTTCTCCTGGAAGTATCGGAGCGTCCACTCCGAGGGGAAAAGTACGATCGGCTGATCCAGCCTGTCGGTCCCGAAGCTCACGCCGCTGGCCGTCACCAGCATTCCCGGCTGAGCGAGGCTGGGATGCGGCTCGATCCAGCGGAGGAGCGTCCAGGGCGTGGGTGCAAGGCGGGACTCGGCCCCGTACTCGCTCTGAAGCCGCCATTGGACGACTTCGAATTGCAGCGGGCCGACGGCGGCCAGGAGCGTGGAGCCGGGGGGGGCGTTACGCGCGTTAAACGCCTGCACGACACCCTCCTGGAGGAGCTGTTCGAGACCGGCGCGGTACTTCTTCGCATCTCCCGCGTTCGGATTTGAGATGTAGGTAAACACCTCCGGTGGGAACCTGGGGATCTCGTCGAAGAGGATCCCCTTGTCGTCGGTGAGGGTATCGCCGATGCCAAAATCACTGTGGCCGACCAGGCCGATGACGTCGCCCGGCCAGGCCTCGTCGACCGTCTCCCGCTCCTGCCCGAAGAGCTTGTGCGACGAGGAAAGGCGCACGGTGCGGCCGGTGCGCTGGTGGGTGACGAGCATGTCGCGCTCGAATCTGCCCGAGCAAACCCGCAGGAACGCGATGCGGTCGCGGTGCTTGGGGTCCATGTTCGCTTGGATCTTGAAGACGAAGCCGGAGAAACGGGGCGACTCGACGGGGACCACGGTACGTTCGCCCGCGGCTACGCCCGCGGTCGCCGGGCGGGCGCTGGAGCGCGGCGCGGGCGGCACGGAGTCCTGGAGGAATCCGTTCAGCAGCAACTCGATCCCGAAATTGTTCACCGCGCTGCCAAAGTAGACGGGGGTCTGCCGGCCCGCGCGGATCGCTGCAAGATCAAGGGGGGTGCCGGCGCCGTCGAGCATCGCCAGCTGCTCCGTGACTTCGCCGTAGGTGTGGTCATCGAGCCGCTCGCGCACCAGCGGGTCCTCCAAAGAGGCCACGTTGACCGGCGCGCGGAACTTGCCGCCCGGGACGCGCTCGAACAGGTGCACTTCGCGGGATCGGCGGTCGAAGACCCCGCGAAAGCCCGGGCCGTTGCCGAGCGGCCAGATGACCGGCGAGCACTGCAGGCCGAGCACGGTCTCGAGCTCGTCGAGCAGCTCCAGCGCGTTGCGCGTGGGCCGGTCGCACTTGTTCATGAAGGTGAAGATCGGGACGCCGCGGCGCCGGCACACCTCGAAGAGCTTGCGGGTCTGCGCCTCCACACCCTTGGCCGCGTCGATCACCATCAGCGCGGCGTCAACCGCGGTCAGCACGCGGTAGGTGTCCTCTGAGAAGTCCTTGTGACCGGGGGTGTCGAGAAGGTTGACCGCGAACCCGCCGAAATCGAACTGCAGCACGGTGGAACTGATCGATATCCCACGCTGCTTCTCCAGCTCCATCCAGTCTGAGGTGGTGGCGCGCTGGTTCTTTCGCGCGGTGACCGTGCCCGCGAGGTGGATGGCGTTCCCGTAGAGGAGGAATTTCTCGGTCAGCGTAGTCTTGCCCGCGTCCGGATGGGAAATAATCGCGAAGGTGCGGCGGCGGGCGATTTCGGCGGCGGGAGTCAAGGGACGGAAGGGGGGGAGCAAACGGCCCGTCGCGGGTGCAGGGAAGCGGAAAATGGCGCGTTCGCGGTTTGACCCGCCCACGCGGGGGGCTCCTGCTGGACGAGTCCTGTCGATGTCCGCCCCCGCCGACCCGTTCCGCGCCGCCCGCGAGTCCCGCGGGGTCCTCCGCTGCCCGTTCCACGGCGAGGAGATCACAATGATCCTGCGCCACGCGGACGTCCGCGCGGCGTCCCGCGACTGGGGCCAGTTCTCGTCGGATGCGCCGTTCCGCGTCCCGATTCCCTCGGAGGAGGCGGTGCGATCGATGCGGCAGCTGCCGATCGAGACCAACCCGCCGGAGCACGGCGAGTACCGGGCTTTGGTGGAGCCCTTCTTCGCCCGGGCCAAGGACCCCGGGGTGATCGCGCAGGTCGAGGCCCTGATGGCGCGGGCGCTGGAGCCGTTGCTGGCGGGGCACCCCACCGAGGTGGTGCACGGCTTCGCGCTGCCGGTGCAGTCCCGCGCGCTGACCTACCTGCTCAACGTGCCGGAGGCGGAGGCTGAGGTCTGGATCGGTTGGGGGATCCACGTGTTCAAGGTCACCGGGGGTGACTTCAAGCAAGGCACGGTGCTGGAGGACTACTTAGCGCGGAAATTCGACGAGGCGGAGCGCCGACCCGGGGCCGACTTCTTCAGCGCGCTGGCCTCCGCCTCCTTCCGCGGACGGGCGTTGACGCGGGACGAGCAGATGGGTTTCGCCAACCTCGCCTTCGCCGGCGGGCGCGACACCATTATCCATACGATCTGCTGCGCGCTAGCGCACCTATCCGCGCGGCCGGAAGACCTTGAGTTCCTCCGCGCGGACCCGCGCCGCATCGTGCACGCCGCCGAGGAGTTTTTCCGCGTCTTCATGCCCCTGACCCACATCGGGCGAGTCTGTCCGGCTGGGGCCGAGGTGCACGGGGTCAAGGTGGCCCCCGGCGATCGCGTCTCCCTGTGCTGGGCCTCGGCGAACTTCGACGCCGCCGCGTTCCCGGAGCCGGAGCAGGTGAAGCTCGATCGCAAACCGAACCCGCACCTGTCCTTCGGATTCGGTCCCCATCTCTGTCTCGGGGCGCCGCACGCCCGGCTCATCCTGCGGACGCTCCTGCGGTTGTGCTGCGAGCACGTGCGGTGTGTTACCACGGTCGCGGCGCGGGAGCGGGTCGAACACGAGGCGGGTTATGACCGGCCTCTGGGCTTCGAGTCCCTCCAATTGCGCTTCGAGCGCATTTGAGTGGCTCCGCCGGGGGAAGCACGCATCGTCCGCCAAGTGTCCGCCACGCCCTACCTCAAGCTCCGTCCCAACGTCCGTCCGCGTGCTTTGCAGGGGCATCCGTGGGTCTTCACCAACGAGGTTGAGGCACCGCTCGCGGCCGAGTTCGATGGAGAGGTGGTCGAGTGCCGCGACCGGACCGGGCGCTTCATCGGCACGGGAATCCACAATTCTCGTTCCCAGATCGTCTGGCGGCGACTGAGCCGAGACCGGGTGACGCTGGATGCGGATTACCTCCGCGGGGCGCTGACGCGGGCCATCGCCCGGCGGGCCCCGGAGGCGGCGCGCCGGCTGGTCTGGAGCGAATCGGATGACCTACCCGGGGTGGTGGTGGACCAGTTCGACGATGCCCTAGTGGTGCAGCTCCAAACCCTCGCGATGGAGCGGCGCGCGGGGCTGATCGGCGACCTGCTGGCGGAACTTCTCCGGCCGGCGGAGGTGATCTTCCGCAACGACGCGCCGATCCGGCGGCTGGAGGGTCTGCCGCTCGAGGTGCGCACGCGCTCCGGCCAGCCGTGGGAGGCGCGTTGGGTGCGCATGGGCGGCTTTGAGTACTGGATCGACCTGCAGGCGGGGCAGAAGACGGGTTTTTACCTGGACCAGCGTTTCCAGCACACGGCGGTCGCGCGCCACTGCGCGGGGGCCCGGGTGCTGGACGCCTTTTGCAATCAGGGCGCCTTCGCCCTGCAGGCCGCGCGAGCGGGCGCGCTGGAGGTGCTGGGTCTCGACATCGCGGAGGACGCAGTGGCGGCGGCGCGGCGCAATGCCGAGCGCAACGGGCTGGAGGCAGAATTCCAGGCGGCGAACGTCTTTGACTGGTTCAATGATCCGGCGCGGGGGATCGAGCCGCTGTGGGACGTGATCATCCTGGATCCGCCGCCGTTCGCGAAGTCGCGCTCCGCGCTCGAGGGCGCCCTGCGCGGCTACAAGGAGATTAATCTGCGCGCGGTGAAACGGCTCGTGCCCGGGGGTCTGTTGGCGACCTACTCCTGTTCCCATCACATGCAGGATGCCGAGCTGCGGCATGTCCTAGCGGAGGTCGCGGCGGATTCGCGGCGGCGGCTGCGGGTCGTCGAGTGGGCGCACCAGCCCGTCGATCACCCCGTGCTCGCGACGATGCCGGAGAGCGAGTATTTGCGCGGCTACCTGTTGCGAGCCGAATAGCGGCCCGGGGCGCTGCGCGCCGTTCAGCGCAGGGTCTGGTCCAGCTGGCGGCGCATTGCGCGCAATTCGTTGAGCTGGCGCTGCAGCGCCAGCTTCTCCTCCGGCTGCTGGGCGATGGCGATCTGCTCGACGATGTCCTTCTCCGCCTCGAGGAGTTCCACCCGCTCGGCGGCGACGCGCTGGCGGAACACGGCCGAGTTGCCGCCGAAGATGGAGAGGGTCCGGCTGACCTGGGCGTTGTTGAGCGCCCGGTCAGTCTCGGTTGCCTTGAGGTTCCGCTGCTCGCGCTCGATTGCCTGGTCGTGCTGGTTGAGCTCCTGAGCGAGGCGATAATCGCGTTCCGAGAATTTGCCCTTTCGCACCTCGACCTGCGGCAGCACCGCGGGGGCTGCCGCGGCGGGCGCGGAGGTGGTCGAGGGCATCAGGGCGGCGGAGGGCGTGGCGGGGGCGTCCGCGGGGGGTGGCGAGGAGGGCTTGGCCGGCGCCGGGGCCGCCTTGGGGGCGGACGGGGGCGCGGTGCGTGCGCTTTCCGCCATCCGGGCCCGCAGCGCCTCCTTGGCCGCTGACTTCGGGGCGGGCTCATCCGCCCCTTGAAGGACGCGCGCCGTCGCGAGCAGGAGCAGGACAACCGATGCCTTCATCAATTTCATCGGTCAGCGTAGCCTCTGGGTTCTCTCCTGTCGACGCGGGCCGGGCTTTGCGGGTGGGCGGGGCGCGGGCTCACAGGCCCTTGAGCATCTTGCCACCGTAAATCGCGCTGGCGCCGAGTTCCTCCTCGATGCGCAGGAGCTGGTTGTACTTAGCGACGCGGTCGGTGCGGCAGAGGGAGCCGGTCTTGATCTGGCCGGCATTGGTCGCGACCGCGATGTCGGCGATCGTCACGTCCTCGGTCTCGCCCGAGCGGTGGCTGATGACGGCGGTGTAACGGGCCTCCTTGGCCATCTCCACGGCGTCGAGGGTCTCGGTGAGGGAGCCGATCTGGTTCACCTTGACGAGGATCGAGTTCGCGGTGCCGGTCTCGATGCCCCGCTTGAGGAACTGGGTGTTGGTGACGAACAGGTCATCCCCGACCAGCTGGACCCGGTCGCCGATGGCGTCGGTGAGCTTCTTCCAAGTTTCCCAGTCGCCCTCGGCGCAGCCGTCCTCGATCGAGATGATCGGGTACTTGGCGGTGAGGCGGCGGTAAAACTCGACCATCTCATCGCCCGAAAGCACTTCGCCGGAGGACTTCTTGAAGACGTAGGCCTTCTTCTCTTTCACGTAAAACTCTGAAGCGGCCACGTCGAGGGCGAGGTGGATATTGCGGCCGAGCTTGTAACCGGCGCCCTTCACCGCGAGCGCGATGGCGTCGAGCGCCGCCTCGGTGGACTCCAGCTTCGGGGCGAAGCCGCCCTCGTCGCCGACGGCGGTGGCGAGGCCCTGCTCCTTGAGGACCTTCTTCAGCGAGTGGAAGACCTCGCAGCCCATTTGCAGGCCTTCGGAGAAGGAGCGGGCCCCGGTGGGCATGATCATGAATTCCTGGAAATCGATTGGGGCGTCGGAGTGGGCGCCGCCGTTCATGATATTCATCATCGGCACCGGGAGGACTTTGGCGTTCGGACCGCCGATGTACTTGTAAAGGGCCTGGCCGAGGGCGCGGGCGGCGGCGTGGGCGGTGGCGAGCGAGACGCCGAGGACCGCGTTGGCGCCGAGCTTCGCCTTGGTGGGGGTGCCGTCGAGCTTGAGCATCGCGTGGTCGACGCCGACCTGGTCGCACGCGTCGTGGCCGATGAGGGCGGGGGCGATCTTCGCCTTCACGTTTGCGACCGCCTTCTGCGTGCCCTTGCCGAGGTAACGCTTTTTGTCGCCGTCGCGTAGCTCGATGGCCTCGTGCTCGCCGGTGGATGCGCCCGAGGGGACTGCGGCGCGGCCCAGGGCCCCGCAGGCGAGGCGCACGTCGACCTCGACGGTCGGATTGCCACGGGAGTCGATGATCTCACGGGCGGTGATGGCGGAGATGGTGGTGTTCATGGATGGGAAAAGGAGCGCGCCGCGAAAGGCGCAGGGAGCCGGGAGGAAACGACACCGGGCTTGGGAGGGGAAGGGAAAAGTGTCCGCCCGCGGCCGGCTAGGCGGTGCGGAACCCGTGCCGGCGCCCGAGGGCGAGGCAGCCCTCCGCGGGTTCGATGGCTTGAGAGCAGGTGCCGTCGCGCAGCGAGGTGGCGGCGGCGCAGACCCCGAGCTCGAGGCAGCGGGGGAGGGACCAGTCCTCGTGGAGGCCGAGCAGGATTCCGGCTGCGAGAGCATCTCCGGCGCCCGCGGAACCCACGATCTCCTCCGCGGGCATGCGCACCGCTGGCTGCCAGTGGCATTCGCCCCAGGCAGAGCAGGCGGCGACCCCCTCCGGGAAATGGATCAGCGCCCATTCGCGCACGCCGAGCGCGAGGAGTTGCCGACCCGCGGCCAGCACCGCATCGCGGTCGAGGTCGGCGCCGCGGCCCAGCTGCAGTCCGGTGAGCTGCTCCGCCTCGTAGTCATTCGCGAAGAGTACATCCACTTCCGGGAGTACGGGGGCGACGACCCGGCCGAACAGCTGGGGCCGGGCGCTGACGCAGTCGACCGAGGTCCGGAGGCCAGCGGCGCGGGCGCGGCGCAGCACCTCGGCCGAGCGGGGTCGGCCGTCCGCTCCGGGCCTATCGAGGGCGTCGAGCAGCAGCAGGTAGGCGAGGTGGAAGTGCCGGGCGCGGCTGGCCGCGAAATCAAAATGCTCGGGGGTGAGCAGCGCGCTGGCCCCGGGGTCGTGGAAGAACGTGCGCCTTCCCGTGCCCCTCTCGGTCATCACATCGGTGAAGCTCGTGGCCGCCGCTCGCGTCGTGTGCAGTTGGCGGTCGTCGATGCCGTGGGCCCGCGCGTCCGCACGGATGGCTGCGCCGTCGGCATCGTCCCCGAGGAGTGCCACCCCCTCGAGAGGGAACGGCGCCCCTAGCTTCGCGAGGTCCTTGAGCACATTGTACGGGCCGCCCCCGTTGCCGGCGCTGCGGCCGAGGATGTGGGCGAGCCCGTCTTGGGGTGGCCAGATGTCGATCAGTTTGACGTGGTCGATGATCCACGATCCCCCAGCAATGATCCCGCGGCGCATCGTTCAGCGGCGGTAATGGGTGGAGGTGGGCGTGAGCTGGAGGTCGCGCTGCAGCGGGCGCTGCGGCTTGATGCTGAGCTTTTCCAGCACGCTGTGGTAGGCCTTGACCGCCTCGACGGGCTCGACCTCGCCGTCGACGATCCGGCGCAGGAACTCGATGAAGGCGAGCGGGTGTTCCGAGAGGTTGATCTTGCGTCCGAAGAGGGCGACGCGGGCGCCGTACCGCTGCGCGTCGTGGATCAGCTGGAACGCGTCGAGGGTCGTGCCGCTGCTGCCACCGAGGATCCCGACCACCAGCCGAGGATCGTAGGCCACCAGCTCCTCAAGTGGTCCCGGGCCGTTGTAGGGGATCTTGAGGAAGACGGGTCGGCCCGCGGAGGTGACGCCCGCGAGCGTGCGCACGATGTGGTCGTTGAGGAAGCCGGGCACCTGGCCGGCCGGGATGCCCGGATCGACGTTGGGATTAAAAATCTCGAGGAAGTAGCGGAAACGCTTCGCTTCGGCTTCGAGCCGGAAGGCGGCAAAGTCCTCTAGTGCGCGGAAGTCCCAGTCGATGTTGTTGGTGAAGGTGATCGAGTACAGGCCAAGGTCGGCGCCCGGGAAGGGCTGGGTACAGTCCGCCTGCAGCCGCCCGTACTTCATATGCTCGATCGTCGCCGTACGGAAGGCACGGGAGGGCAGCGTGGGGTATTTTCCGCCCCTTACGACCCAGATGTCGCTGGTGTCGTTGGCCCGGGCGGCGGGGGTGATCGCGGACTCGCGGAAGAGCCCCTCCTGAATCGCCAGTTGCTCGACGTTGGAAGCGGAGAGCAGGACGATGTCCACCAGGTCCTGGGCGATCACCGCCCGGATCTGCGCGCGGTAGTCCGCGAGGGACTTCCAGCAGGCCTCGGCCTCGCGGTGACGCTCGGGGCGGCACTGGCCGGGACCGGGGGCCGTAATGCCAAAGGCCATGTCCGCGTCCTTCGCGTCCGCGATGATGAAGTCCTTCCGGGCCGCCTGGCCGGCGTGGATCCGCGCCAGTTTCTGGTCAAGTCGCTTGGGTAGGCCCATGGGTAGGTGTAGAGCCTCGCCGCCCGCCCGCCCGCTTGTCGAACCAGAAGCGGCGGGCCGGAGGCTTGCGGCGGGCCGTCCGGCAGGCCCAGGCTGCCGACATGCGTGCCCTGCTGCTCGTCGCCCTTGGCTCTGCCCTCGGGGGCGCGGCCCGTTTCCTCCTCGCCGGCTGGGTCGGCGCGCGGCTGGGCGGAGCCTTTCCTTGGGGCACCGTTCTGGTTAACGTCTCCGGGTCAGCCCTGATCGGCGTCTTGGCCGCGCGCGAGGAGATCATCAGCCCGGAGACCCGGCAGTTCCTGATGGCCGGGGTGCTCGGCGGTTTCACCACCTTTTCCAGCTTCAGCCTCCAGACCTTCCGGCTGGCACAGGAGGGGGATTGGGCCCGGGCCGCGGGCAATGTCCTTGGGAGCGTATGCCTGTGTCTTGCCGCGGTCGCGATCGGCTACCGGCTCGCGCGGCTTGCCTGAGCGTTCGACTCCTCCGGAACCGGTCAGGCCCCTGCCGGTCCGCTGCGCCAGAACTTCAAGGGCACGTTGGCGAGGGCGATCAGCGCCAGCTGGCTCGCGACAAACGAAGAGAGGGCGACAAAGGCCGCGTCGGTAAAGCCGTAGCTGTGCAGGCCTACGCCGAGCATGTTGGTGCCGAACCAGCTCCACGAGGTTACGATGTTGCCTCCGATAGCGAGGGCCATGAAGCCGCGCTGGCGAACGATTCCGCCCCAGCGGGCATGCAGCATAATCGCGTTCCAAAGCACAATGATGAGCGCGCCGTTCTCCTTGGGATCCCAGCCCCAGAAACGCCCCCAAGACTGGTCAGCCCAGATGCCGCCCAGGATCGTGCCCACGAAGTTGAAGAGAAGTGCAAAACAGGTGATACCGTAGGTCATTCGCGTGAGCGCGTCCGCCGTGGGCCGGTCGAGACCGCGGGAGAATAGTCCGCGGACCACGAAGATGATGCCAAGGAAGCCCGCGAGGAAGGTCGCCGAGTAGCCGGCCGTGATCACGACCACGTGGGTGGCGAGCCAGAAGTTAGAGTCGAGCACCGCTCGCATCATCTCCATGGTGTCACCGCTGAGTGAAAGGTGGTGCGCGATCACTAAAGTGGAGAAGCCGATCGCACCAGCGGCGACGCTGCCGATGGCGTTGCGATAGACGGCCTCAAGCACGAGGCATAGCCCGACGGCACCCCAACCGACGAAGAGGGCGGATGAATAAAGGTTGGTGACCGGTGGGCGGCCCTCCAGCCACATCCGGCAGAGAATACCCGCGGTGGCCACCGTCCACGCAACCGCGGTGATCCAGAAGGCTGAGCGCCCGAGGAGCGACGGCCAGACCAACCACGAGAACAAGGCGACGAAGAAGGCGAGGGCGTACAGCACCGAGCTGGTGTAGAAGGGCTGGGCCGCGTTGAAGCGAGTCTCCAGGTCGCACTTCCGCAGCTCGGCATCGAAGCGCTTGGCGAGGTCCGCCCGGAAAAGCTCCACCAGCTTGTTAAACCGCTCCGGCTTCTCGCCGTCCCAAGCGTGGGCGAACCCGGCGTAGGCGAGCGCGGCGGGGTTGACCGTGCCCGCGCGGAACGTGTCGAGCAGGGCGGCGCCAGCAGACTTCCAAGCCGTGAGGTCCGGGTTGCCCGAGTTAGGCGGAACGACGAGGAAGTTGGTTGACTCCGCCATCACTACGAAGCGCTCCCCGATGTCGGTCATTGCCTTCGCCGCGGCCTCGTCGTGCGGCTGCCCGGCCTGCTTGGCGCGCACCGCCTCCGTGCCGGCCTTGACTTGGTCTTGGAACTGGAGGAGCTCGCCGAGGTAGTCGGAACGGCCCGGCGAGACGAAGGCGTGGCGGAGCCGCTGGTAATGAACCAGGTTACCGTAGATCTGGAGCACGCCCCGCTGGAAGGGAGTGCGGACCGCAGACTCGACCTGGTCGGCGAGCTTGGCCTGGCGCTGGAGCTCCGCGATCTTGGGCTCGAGTTGGCGCAGGGAGAATCGCTTCTCGCCTTGGCCTTCCGACGTGCGTAGGTTAAAGACCGCGAGTACATCCGGGTTCACGATCTCAAAGTGCTGGTAGGAGTCCGCCTTTGCCGGCCGGAACGCGACGTCAAGGAGCCATTCGACCGGCTGCAGCCGGCGGCCGTCCGGGGTGGTGACCGCCTGGCGACCCTGGAGTTGCAGGAGGGAACTCCGGGCGACGGTATCGAGCGGCTTGAGGCGGCCGTTGACCAGAACGGGTAGGCGCCCGAGGCCCTGGACGTCAAACGCGGCGGGGTTGCGCGGGGCCCGCAGGGTGCTGGCGACCCAGGCTAGGACGAGGATAAGGACGAGGGAGGGGGCGGCCTTTTTCATGCGGCGGCGGGAGCGATGCTGCGGCGCTTGGCGATGAAGCCGAGCAGGTGGATCGTAAACTGCCAGAGGAGGCCGAGGGTCATTAGGCTGCAGGCGATGTAGGGGATGAGCCAGCTGGGGTTCCGGACGACCTGCAGGATCGTGACCTTGTCGTTCCCGGGCTCGAAGCTCGCCTGATAGAACGTGTAGCCCGCGTAACGCAGCGGGTTGTTCATGTAGATTAGGACCTCGCGGTCATCAGCACCCCGGGGCGTCTGCAGGCGGATGCGGCTGGAGAAGTTCTTCGGGATTTCGGTACCCGAGTACTTGTCGTGGCTGAACTTGAGCAGGGTCAGCGTGTAGTCCTTGTAAGCCCGGGTGAAACGCAGGGAGATGTGGTAGCTACGCCCGGCATAATCGAATCGCTGCGGCGGCATCCGCGGGTCGGCGGAGAGCATCCAGGTCCCGATGGTGCCCTCACTGCCGACGAGCTCGACAAACGCGCCGGGCAGATTCCGCTCGTCCTGCTTGTAGGTGATGGGCAGGGGCGTGAGGTCGACATTCTGGCCGATGCCCTTCGTCGCCTTGATGGTGGCCGGCGCCGCCGGGGTTCCAGCCTCCCGGTTGCGGATCAGCGAGTTGGGATAGTAAAGGCGGGTGATGACCCTGAACGGGAGCTTCGGGTGCTGGATGGTCTCGCCGCCGGCCGCGATGGACTCGGGAATGGCTACCACATCGTCGTGCTTCGAGTCCGTGGTGTCGACGATGGCGAGTTCGTTTTCGCGGAAGCTCTCGGAGTAGTTGCGCGGCTCCTCCTGGGTGAGCCGCATGCTGAAGTCGTCCTGCAGAATGCCCGTCAACAATTCGCCAATCAGTAGCAAAATCAGCCCGGCGTGAGCGAGCTGAATGCCGAGCTGGCGCAGGTTCCCCTTGAACCGGTAGACATGGCTGGCGACGAGATTGACCAGGAGCAGCCCGCCGATGAAGTAGCCTCCGGGGAAGACCGGGACGGGGAAATTCCCGAACCGCGCGAGGACGAAGAAGGAGCGAAAGTATTTCTCCTGCACCGCCCAGATGCCGAGGTTGACCTGGTCGAGCGTCGCCGCGAAGACCAACACCAAACCGAGGACCAACAGGACCACGGTGAGCGTGAGGGAGGTGAAGAAATCCCGGAACTGGCGAGTGACGTCGTTCATCTCGCGGGCGCGGCCGGTTTGATGGTGGCGAGGAAGGCGGTGAAGGCGGATTTCTCGCGCGCGACGAGCGCTGCCGGGCCGGTGAGCTTGAAAAACCAAGTGGCGCCACCGTGCGGGACCATGGCACCGAGGATGCGCTGGGGCTTGTCACCGGTGCCCAGAATGTCGACCACCGTCATATGCAACCCGTTGTGGTCCTCGTGCGCGGTCGCGGCCGCGAAGTCCGACTGGTTTAGGGCGGGGAGCGAAAGCTGCCCGCGCCAGCGGTTGAGGTTCGCGAGGTCGCCGCCCACGTCGCCCGGGAAGGCGGTGATTGCGAAGTCTGCCTCCCCCTCGTCTCCTTTCACGGCGTAGCTGCCCTTGCGCATCGCTCCCGCGGGTTTTGCCGTCCACTTTGCGGGGGCGGTCCAGGCAAGCGGGGCTCCGGAGGCGGTCGCGACCGCGGTGTTCGCCATATTGCCTCCCGCGGGCGCCGGACTGGCGACGGTCGCGGGCGCCGCGCTGGCCGCCCCCTTGGCCCCCGGATGCTGCTCTTTGGGGACCCGGTAGGCGGTGACTTCCGCCTTCTGACAGCCGGTGGCGAGAGCGAGAACCAGCGCAAGCACGGAGGGCGGGCGAACCTTCATAGATGGAGGCAGTTTTGCGCGGTTGG
>Ga0194116_10000839_pt1 | contig 49356 bp, 42 predicted proteins | sample TA2MahsurfametaG_4_FD_148617 | JGI IMG/M metagenome (GOLD analysis project Ga0194116, IMG submission 148617) | Freshwater microbial communities from Lake Tanganyika, Tanzania - TA2015008 Mahale S9 surface | ecosystem: Environmental > Aquatic > Freshwater > Lake | place: Tanzania: Lake... | reverse complement strand
GCAGGGCGTATTGCTACGCGGTTGGAAAGCGGCTCGATGCCTTAGGCCCTGGTGAGCACCGCGGTGTGCGCAAAGATGCTGCAGGGGTCATTCTGTACACCGCTGAAAAGGCGACTTGGATGGCAGGCGAGGCCATTCAAATTTTGGGCGGCAATGGCTATGTGAATGAATATCCGACCGGCCGGCTCTGGCGAGACGCAAAACTCTACGAGATCGGCGCGGGCACGAGCGAGATTCGACGCATGCTGATTGGCCGTGAGTTGTTCGACGAGACTGCCTAGGTCCGCGCTGTGTCAGTGATTGACTCATCAGTAAACACGCGCTCTGAGGCGTATCAGGCCAATGCCGCAGCAATGCGAAAGCTGGTCAGCGATCTGCGTGACCGTGTGGCCCGGGCAAGCCTGGGCGGCGGCGAGCAGGCGCGTGATAAGCATCTCGCCCGCGGCAAACTCTTGCCACGTGATCGGGTGGACAGTCTGCTTGACCCCGGCAGCCCGTTTCTTGAGTTTTCACCCTTGGCCGGCTGTGGCGTGTATCAGGATCCGGATGGCACGGATGCTGCGCCCGGCGCTGGACTGATTACCGGCATTGGCAGAGTCTCTGGCCAGCTCTGCGTTGTGGTCTGTAATGACGCCACCGTAAAGGGAGGAACCTACTTTCCGTTAACCGTGAAAAAGCATCTTCGGGCCCAAGAAATTGCCGAGCAGAACAACCTGCCTTGCATTTATCTGGTGGATTCAGGCGGAGCAAACCTGCCGAATCAAGACGAAGTCTTTCCAGATCGTGAGCACTTCGGCAGGATTTTCTTTAATCAGGCCCAGATGTCTGCAAAAGGCATCACGCAGATTGCTGTCGTGATGGGCTCTTGCACGGCGGGAGGCGCGTATGTGCCTGCCATGAGCGATGAGTCGATTATCGTCAAAGAGCAGGGCACGATTTTCTTGGGCGGGCCGCCGCTGGTGAAGGCCGCCACTGGCGAAGAGGTCAGTGCCGAAGATCTCGGCGGGGCAGATGTCCACACCCGGCTGTCAGGTGTCGCAGACCACTTTGCCTTAAATGATGGCCATGCGCTGGGAATTGCACGGCGGCTCGCTGCACGGCTGAATCGGGCATCAGGCCGGCCTGCCGATCAGCCCAACTTTCAAAGCCCCCGCTATGACCCCAGCGAGCTCTATGGAGTCGTGCCGGTGGAGTCTCGCCATCCCTATGATGTGCGGGAAGTCATCGCCCGCATTGTGGATGGCAGTGCTTTTGATGAATTCAAGGCCCGCTACGGCGCAACGCTCGTCACCGGCTTTGCCAGTATTTACGGCTATACCGTGGGCATCATCGCCAACAATGGAATTCTGTTTTCCGAAAGCGCACAAAAGGGTGCGCATTTTATTGAGTTGTGCTGTCAGCGCAAGATTCCTTTGGTATTTCTACAAAACATCACCGGCTTTATGGTGGGCCGACGCTATGAAAATGAAGGCATTGCCAAGCATGGCGCCAAGCTCGTCACGGCGGTTGCCACCGCAGCGGTGCCGAAGTTCACAGTCATCATCGGCGGCTCGTTTGGTGCGGGCAATTACGGCATGTGTGGCCGGGCATTTTCCCCGCGCATGCTGTGGATGTGGCCGAACGCACGGATCTCGGTCATGGGCGGCGAGCAAGCCGCCAGCGTGCTGGCAACGGTGCGTCGCGATGGCCTAAAACTCAAGGGCCAGGAGTGGAGCGCCGCCGAGGAGGAGGCCTTCAAAAACCCGATCCGTGCGCAGTATGAGCGCGAGGGCCATCCCTATTACGCCACGGCCCGGTTATGGGATGACGGTGTGATTGATCCTGCCGATACGCGCCGCGTGCTTGGCCTGGGCCTGGCTGCAAGCCTTCATGCACCCATTCCTGAGACGCGATTTGGCGTCTTCCGAATGTAATGCTGCACGGCCTCGTCATGAACACAACACTTCATAAGATTCTGATTGCCAATCGCGGTGAGATCGCCTGCAGAATTATTCGGTCTTGTCAGCGTATGGGAATTGGCACCGTCGCGGTGTTTTCCGATGCCGATCAGCATGCAATGCATGTTGCCCTCGCGGATGAGGCGGTCCGCATTGGCGGGCCACTGCCTGCCGAGAGTTATTTGAATGGCCAAGCCTTGATCGCCGCTGCCCAGCGCACCGGCGCCCAGGCGGTCCATCCGGGCTATGGTTTTCTTTCCGAAAACAGCGGCTTTGCCCTGGCCTGCGAACAAGCGGGATTGATTTTTATCGGCCCGCCCGCAAAGGCGATTGATCTGATGGGGTCAAAATCGGCCGCCAAGCTGCTGATGGACAGCAAAGGCGTGCCGACTGTTCCGGGCTATAGCGGCGACGATCAATCAACCAGCCGACTGCGCACCGAAGCCCAGCGCGTGGGCTTTCCTGTGATGATTAAGGCAGTCTCCGGCGGCGGCGGCCGGGGCATTCGCATTGTTGAGCGTATTGAAGATTTCGATGCCGCTTTGCAGTCTTGCCAGCGCGAAGCAAAGGCAGGCTTTGCGGATGATCGGGTCTTAATTGAGCGCTATTTGCCCATGGCCCGCCACATCGAGGTTCAGGTCTTCGCGGATGCACACGGCAATGTCGTGCATTTGTTTGAGCGTGATTGTTCAACACAGCGACGCCACCAAAAACTTATTGAAGAATCGCCCGCGCCCGGGCTAACCGCCGCCCAGCGTCAATCGATTTGTGAGGCCGCGGTGCGGGCCACCAGTGGTATTGACTATCGCGGTGCCGGCACGGTTGAGTTTATTGCCGAGACAGATGCCAATGGCCGCGTTGGTGAGTTTTATTTTATGGAGATGAATACCCGGCTTCAGGTCGAACACCCGGTCACGGAAATGGTCACAGGCCTTGATCTGGTGGAGTGGCAGATCAGAATCGCTCGGGGCGAGCCCATTTCATTGCAGCAGTCGGAGATCTCCGCCCGAGGACACGCCATTGAAGTGCGGATTTGTGCCGAGGATGCCAGCCGTGATTTTCTTCCGGCCACTGGAAGGCTGCACATGCTGCGGCTGCCGGCGGCCATTCCTGGCGAGGTTCGTGTGGAGTCAGGAGTGCAGCAGGGTGATGAGATCACCTTGTTTTACGACTCCATGCTGACAAAGTTAATTGTCTGGGCTGCCGACCGGCCCGCAGCGATTGCACGGCTGCAGATGGCGCTTCAGGAGTGTGTCTTTTCTGGGGTGGGATCGAATGTCGGCCTGCATCGAAAGATTCTGGCCCTCGATGATTTCGCCCAAGGCCGGCTCTTCACTGGATTGATGGGCCGCCATTGGCAGGCGTTACAGGCTGTGCATGTGCCGGATGCCGCAGCAATCGCGCTTGCAGTGGCTGGCGTGCTCAATGCACAGCGCGACGGCCGGGGCCTGGTTCCTGGCGCGTCCAGCCCGTTAAATGCCAATGATCCCTGGGCGATGCAGGATGACTGGCGGCTTTTTTCTGCGCGTCAGAGAAGCTTTGATTTTCTCTACTCATCAAAAGCGGAGCCCGATCAGCATGTCGTTGCAACGCTGGATGTCTCAGCAGGCCAGCTGGTGGTCATGGATCAGGCGCAAGCGTTTCGCTGGAGCCGGCTGGATCAGGAGGGCGGACTCATGGTGCATCTCGGTGGCGCGACTGTGAAGGGCCGGGTACGCCTTGATGCCGAGCTCAAGCTGCATGTTCGAGCGCAGCAGGGCGAGTTCGAATTCCGGCTTGCGGATGCGTTTGCCGCTGGCGAGGACCTTGATGCTGCAGCAGCCTCGTTGCGCGCACCGATGCCCGGGCTGGTGCTCTCCGTATCGTGTGCACCCGGCGATCACGTGAAAAAGGGCGATCCTTTAATGGTCTTAACGGCAATGAAGCTTGAGCAGACCATCACCGCGCCTCGGGACGGCGTGGTCGAGGAGGTCTTCTTCTCGGCCCAGGACCAGGTCGCTGAAGGCGCCGTACTGGTGAAGTTTCAAGACGCGCCAGCAGCCCACTGAGGCGGTCTGCCTTCGGCAGCGGCTGCCGGCCCGCTTAAAATATCGGTGCGCTAACGTGGCGCAGTTACCCAACGAAAAGTTCTCATGGTCAATATCACCCTGCCAGATGGCTCAGTACGCAGTTTTCCCGGCGCCGTTAAGGTCGCCGATGTCGCCGCAAGTATTGGGGCCGGTCTTGCGAAGGCGGCCATTGCAGGCAAGGTGAATGGCCAGCTGGTCGACACCAGTTTTCTTCTGCAGTCTGATGCGGCGCTGGCGATCGTGACCGAGCGCGATCCGGAGGGCCTTGAAATCATTCGCCACTCCTCGGCCCACCTGCTGGCCTACGCAGCCCAAAAACTTTTTCCGGGCCTGCAGGTCACGATTGGTCCGGTGATCGAAAACGGGTTTTATTACGATTTCTCGTATTCACGGCCGTTAACGCCAGAAGATCTTCAGGCCATTGAGAACAAGATGCGGGAGCTTGCCGCAAAAGATGAACCCGTGGTGCGGGAGGTCTGGGATCGCGACGAGGCCATCAAGCTGTTTTTATCGATGGGCGAGAAATACAAGGCCGAAATCATTGAATCCATTCCCAAGGGCGAGCAGATTTCGCTGTATCGCGAGGGTGAATTTGTTGATCTGTGCCGGGGTCCCCACGTGCCCTCGACCGGAAAGCTGAAGGTCTTTAAGCTGATGAAAGTTGCCGGCGCCTATTGGCGGGGCGACCATCGCAACGAGATGCTGCAGCGGGTCTACGGCACGGCATTTGCAAAAAAAGAAGAGCTCGACACCTATCTGCATCAGCTTGAAGAAGCCGAAAAGCGTGACCACCGAAAGCTCGGCAAGGCGCTTGATCTCTTTCACATGCAGGATAACGCGCCCGGTATGGTGTTCTGGCATCCCAAGGGCTGGTCGATTTGGCAGCAGGTCGAGCAGTACCTGCGTCGGGTCTATCTGGAGTCGGGTTACCAGGAGGTGAAGTGTCCACAGATTCTGGATCGATCACTCTGGGAGGCTTCTGGGCATTGGGAGCACTACAAAGACAATATGTTTACGACCGCCTCGGAGAACCGGGACTATGCGGTGAAGCCCATGAACTGCCCCGGCCATATCCAGGTGTTCAATTCGGGGCTGCGCTCGTATCGGGACCTGCCGCTACGCTACGGTGAATTCGGCTCCTGCCATCGCAATGAATCCTCTGGCAGCCTGCATGGCCTGCTGCGGGTTCGGGGCTTTACACAAGACGATGGCCATATTTTCTGTACCGAGGACCAAATTCAGTCAGAGGTCGATGCCTTCACGCGCAAACTCCTTGAGGTCTATAAAGATTTCGGCTTTGAAAATGTGATCTACCGGCTCTCGACCCGGCCGGCCAATCGGGTGGGCTCTGATGAAAGCTGGGACAAGGCCGAAAAAGCGCTGGCGGAGGCCTTAAACAATGTCGGGGTGCAGTGGGAGGAGCTCAAAGGCGAGGGCGCCTTCTACGGCCCGAAGATCGAATATTCGCTCAAGGACTCTCTCGGCCGGGTCTGGCAGTGCGGAACCATCCAGGTGGACTTCAATATGCCGGTGCGGCTGGGGGCCGAATTTGTGGATGCGGATAACACCCGCAAGCCCCCCGTGATGCTGCATCGGGCCATTGTGGGCTCGCTGGAGCGGTTTATCGGCATCCTGATCGAGAACCACGCTGGGGCAATGCCCGCCTGGCTTGCCCCGGTCCAGGCTGTTGTGGCCTCGATCACCGATGGGCAGGCCGAATATGCCGCCGGTGTGGCAAAAAGCCTGCAGGCCCAGGGTTTTCGGGCCGAGGCGGATTTGCGGGGGGAGAAAATCTCCCTTAAAATCAGAGAGTTAAGTCTTCAAAAGGTGCCCTTTATTCTGGTCGTCGGCGATCAGGAGCGGGTGTCCTCCCAGGTGACCGTTCGGGCCCGCGGGGGGAAAGACCTAGGGGCCATGACCGTAGACGCCTTTGCTGATCGGCTCAACGCAGAGCTTCGATTGCGGCAATAAGGCGTCTTCGTTTTTTTAATTGTCAGAGGGAAAAGAATAATCGCTACAGAACGTTCGCATCGCATCAACGGTGAAATAACAGCGCCCGAAGTTCGGCTGGTTGGAGTTAAGAACGAAGCACTTGGCATCGTCAGAGTCCCAGAAGCAATCCGCATGGCCGATGAGGCCGAGGTGGATCTGGTCGAGATAGCACCCCAGGCCGAGCCGCCAGTCTGCAAGCTCATGGACTACGGCAAGTTTAAGTACCAAGAGCAAAAACGGGCCCACGATGCACGGCTGAAGCAGAAAATCATCCAGGTCAAAGAGGTCAAATTCAGACCCGGCACGGATGAAAATGATTACCAGGTGAAGCTGCGCAATCTGCTGCGGTTTCTCGAAGAGGGCGATAAGGTGAAAATTACCTTACGCTTTCGGGGCCGCGAAATGGTCCACCAGGAGTACGGCGTTCGTCAGCTTGAGCGCCTCAGAACCGACCTTGAGCAGTTTGCCCAAGTCGAGCAGATGCCCAAACTCGAGGGCCGTCAGATGGTGATGGTGATGGCCCCGAAAAGGAAGAAGTAGCTGTACCTGAAGTTGTAGTTGCAGTTGTTGTGGAAATGAGAAATTTGCCGCGCCAGGTTTTCAAAGTGCCCTGCAGTCATGCTGCAGCCACCTGAGCAGGTTTAAAACGGAGCTTTATATGCCCAAAATGAAGACCAAGAAGGCTGCTGCAAAGCGCTTTCAGGCCCGTGGAAGCGGGTCGATTAAACGCGCGCACGCGACCAAGCGCCATATTCTGACCAAGCGGACGACCAAAAATAAGCGTCAGCTGCGTGGCACATTGACCGTGCATGAATCGGACATCCAGCGTGTCCGCGACATGATGCCTTACGCCTAAAGGAGAACCGTCATGCCTCGCGTTAAACGTGGAGTTACCGCCCGAGCCCGCCACAAGAAAATTTTGGCCCGTGCCAAAGGCTTTCGTGGTCGCCGCAACAATGTCTTTCGTGTCGCCAAACAGGCGGTGATGCGTGCTGGCCAGTACGCCTATCGGGATCGTCGCAATCGTAAGCGTGTATTCCGCGCGCTCTGGATTACGCGGATCAATGCAGCCTGCCGCACGCTGGATATCAACTACAGCCGATTCATGGCTGGCTTAAAGAAGGCCAACATCGACCTGGATCGCAAGGTGCTTGCTGATCTGGCCGTGATGGACAAGGCCGCCTTTGCCGCCATCGTCACCTCCGTAAAAGCCGCCCTGGCGAAGTAGCCGCGCTTTCTTCGGCAGGCGAGACCCCGTCACTGGCGATGACCGAACTCGCGCGTCTTGTTCAAGAAGCGGAACTGGCGTTCTCTCAGGCTGCTGATTCGGCGGCCCTGGAAAATGCCAAGGCCCGCTTTCTTGGAAAAAACGGTGCACTGACTGAGCATCTCAAGGCCCTTGGGCAGGCCGATGCCGAAACCAAGAAAACGCTCGGTGCTGCGATCAATGGCGTAAAGCAACAGATCGAATCGCTGCTCGCGGATCGCCGGGTGGCCATTGTCGAGTCTGAACTCAATCGCCGGCTGGCGGCCGAGGCGATCGATGTCTCCCAGGAGGGCCGCGGCCACGCCGTGGGTGCGATCCATCCGGTGATTCGCACCTGGCGCCGGGTCGAGGAACTCTTTCAGTCAATCGGCTTTGATGTGGCCGATGGCCCCGAGATCGAGACTGACTGGATGAATTTCACGGCCCTGAATAATCCCGAGAATCATCCGGCCCGCTCAATGCAGGATACGTTTTATCTCGAGAAAAAAGATGAGACGGGTCTGCCGCTTTTGCTGCGCACCCACACCAGTCCGATGCAGGTCCGCTATGCGCGGACCCACAAGCCGCCGATCAAGGTGATCGCCCCGGGCCGCACGTATCGGGTGGATAGCGATGCGACCCACTCCCCCATGTTTCATCAGGTCGAGGGCCTTTGGATCGATGAGCATATTTCGTTTGCGGATCTCAAAGGCGTTTACACTGACTTTCTTCAGCGTTTTTATGAAACTGATCAGCTGCAGGTGCGCTTTCGTCCGTCATTTTTTCCGTTCACAGAGCCTTCGGCCGAGATTGATATGCGCTTTGAGTCTGGCCCGCTCAAGGGCCGCTGGCTAGAGATTGCGGGCTCGGGCCAGGTGCATCCAAAGGTGGTGCGCCATTTCGGACTCGATCCCGAACGGTATATCGGCTTTGCATTTGGCACCGGCCTTGAGCGCATGACCATGCTGCGTTATGGCATTGCTGATCTGCGCTTATTTTTTGATAACGATCTGCGCTTTTTGCGCCAATTTGCCTAAGGACATCTCAAGATGCGCGTTCCTGAGCAGTGGCTAAGGGCGATGGTCAATCCGCCAATCGACTCCGAGGCGCTGGCCGATGCACTCACCATGGCAGGCCTTGAGGTTGAGGATGCACTTCCCCTTGCGCCCGAATTCTCGGGCGTGGTGATTGGCCGTGTCACCGCAGTCACACCGCACCCGGATGCAGATCGGCTGCGCGTTTGCACCGTTGATATCGGACAGCCTGACCTGCTGCAGATTGTCTGCGGCGCACCGAACGTGCAGGCGGGCATGGTTGCGCCGTGTGCCACTGAGGGCGCTGTACTTCCCGGCGGCTTCAAAATTAAGCGGGCGAAGATGCGCGGGGTTGAGAGCCAGGGCATGCTCTGCTCAGCGAAGGAGCTCGGAATCTCGGAGGACGCCGAGGGCCTGCTGGCCTTGCCGGAATCATTTGCAACAGCACTTGGCAAGAACCTGCGCGAAGCAATGAATCTTGATGCCCGTGTATTGGAAATCAAGCTCACGCCAAATCGTGCAGATTGCTTATCGATTGCCGGCGTGGCCCGTGAGGTGGCGGCCTTGACGGCAGCTCCCTTGACCACACCGAACTGGCCATCCGTGACCCCAGCCGTTTCTGATAAGGTTCCCGTGCGGATTGAGGCTGCAGATCTATGTGGCCGCTTCTCGGGCCGTGTCGTCAAGGGCGTCAACGCACACGCAGTCACTCCGGATTGGATACGCAGCCGGCTCGAGCAGGCTGGCCAGCGATCCATCTCAGCACTTGTTGATATTTCAAACTACGTCATGCTGGAGCTTGGCCGGCCGAGCCATATTTTCGATGCCGACAAGATTCACGGGCCGCTGGTGGTGCGCTGGGCCCGTCCAGGCGAGAGAATCAAGCTCTTAAATGAACAGGAGTTCACGCTAGATCCATCCGTAGGCGTGATTGCCGATAACCGTGGCCCCGAGTCGATGGCCGGCATCATGGGCGGCGATGCCACTGCCGTTTCGCTTGAAACCAAAAATGTCTATATCGAGGCTGCATTCTGGTGGCCGGATTCAATTCGCGGCCGCGCACGGCGTTTTGGATTTAGCACCGAGGCGGGCCATCGTTTTGAGCGCGGCGTCGACTGGGAGACCACAGTCGCCCACGTCGATTACATCACCCATCTTATTCAAAGCATCTGCGGTGGGGCGGCTGGTCCAATGGATGATCAGACTCTGGGGGTGCCGGACCGAGTACCCGTCACGATGCGCGTTGCCCGCTGCTGCAAGGTGCTTGGCATTACAGTGACTGCGCAGGATTGTTTGAGTATTTTTTCCCGACTCGGCCTCGCTGCTGAGCATTCAAAGTCAGAGGCAGGGGAAGTCATTCGTGTCACGCCACCTTCATTCCGATTCGATCTCGAGATCGAGGAGGACCTCATCGAAGAGGTGGCCCGCATCCATGGTTTTGAACGTATTCCCGCCCATCCCCCGCGCGCAAGCGCAGCAATGTTTTCGCGGCCTGAGGCAAGCCGATCATCGATGCAGCTGCGAGATCGAATGGTGGCTGCGGACTATGTCGAGGCAATCACCTATAGTTTTATCAGTCAGGAGCAGGCCGAACCCTTTCTTTCGGGCGCGCCCGCACTCCGGCTACTCAACCCCATGGCCTCGCATCAGTCAGTGATGCGGCCCAGTCTATTGCCGGGATTGCTCGACGCCACTGTTGCCAACCTGAATCGCAAGGCATCGCGTGTTCGACTCTTTGAGATCGGCCGGACTTATCACGACGATCCCGCTCAGCAGGCGGGTGACTGGGCTGTGGGCGGCATCCGGCAGCCCCTGCGGCTTGCGGGGGTGGCATTTGGTTTTGCTGCCGATGAGCAGTGGGGCTTGGCGGCAAGGCCGGTGGATTTTTTTGATGTGAAGGGTGATTTGCAGCGTCTTGCGGCACCTGCCTTGCTCACCACTCGGGCGCTGAGCGCGGCGCATCCAGCCCTTCACCCTGGCCGCAGCGCTGAGGTCATGATTGGCGGCAGACCGGCGGGGTTTATCGGAGAGCTTCACCCCCGCTTGGTACAGCGCCTGGAGCTTACCGGCGCCCCGATTCTTTTTGAGCTCGAATTGGAACCCCTTTCCAAGGCTGCCGTACCCCGTCCACAGGAGCCCTCAAAGTTCCCCCCAGTCATTCGAGATCTGGCCCTCGTCGTGGGCCTCGAAACCCCGGCCGGAGCCCTTTTAGACCGGATCAACCACATAAAAAGCCAGTCAAAACAAGGGTCTTGGATTACTAATGTCAAGTGTTTTGATGAATATCGAGGTAAGGGATTGTCCGAAAAGGAAAAAAGCCTCGCTTTCCGCTTTATACTGCAGAGTCCTGAGGCAACACTCCAGGACGCGGAGGTCGATCAGCTTATGGCCGACATCATCAAATTGATGCAGGCCGAATTCGCCGCTCGACTCCGTTCCTGATTCTGAAACGTGCACTTCGATTCGAAGACCTTATCGGGCCTGTCGCCCGCTGCGAACCCGACCCCCACAGCGGGAGAAGTGGTGCCCAGGCTGCTTGAGCACGCCGGCTTAAAGTCCACCGAAGACAGTCTGACCAAGGCCGAACTGGCGGATCTGCTGTTTGAAGTCGTGGGCCTGAATAAGCGCGAGGCCAAAGAGGTCGTCGATATCTTTTTTGAGGAAATCCGAGAGACCCTGGTCGCCGGCACGAGCGTCAAGCTCTCCGGATTTGGGAATTTTCAACTTCGCGATAAGCCGCAGCGGCCCGGCCGCAATCCTAAAACGGGCCAAGAGATTCCGATCGCTGCCCGGCGCGTGGTGACCTTCCATGCAAGCCAAAAACTGAAGTCGTATGTCCAGGATCCATCGAAAAAGCCACTGGATGCTTATGCCGATGATGAGCCCAGCCTTGGTTAGACACCCCCGAGCCTGAGCATCGCGCGCTAAAACATTATGGAGAGTCGCGTCGCCTCACCTCTGCTGCCGCCGATTCCGGCCAAGCGTTATTTCACTATTGGCGAGGTCAGTGAGCTCTGCGCGGTAAAGCCCCATGTGCTGCGCTACTGGGAGCAGGAATTTACCCAGCTGCGGCCGATGAAACGGCGCGGAAACCGTCGCTACTACCAGCATCATGAAGTCTTGCTGATTCGGAAAATTCGCGAGCTGCTCTACGATCAGGGGTTCACCATTAGCGGTGCCCGCAATCAATTAATGGAAGGGCGTGCGAATGGTGATGCACGCCCATCAAGCAGCGACACGGTACCCGTAGTGAATTCGTTGCCCTCCGCACCGAGTGACTTGCGCGGTGAGTTGGCTGCAGTCCTGCAGATCCTGAAGGGCAGTGGGCCTCGGCTATAATCGCGGGCTCGGTCGGGGCGTAGCGCAGCCTGGTAGCGCACTTGCATGGGGTGCAAGGGGTCGGATGTTCGAATCATCTCGCCCCGACCAACTAACGAGTGGATCAAGACAGATTCATCGGTGCAAAAAATTGAGATGCCAAGGCGCTGGGTGTGTTTTTTTGGTGGTGCTTTAAAAGACTAAGGGGTTCCTAACAAGAGGTAAAAGCTAAGAGCTCCCCGTCTAGGTCGCGACTGAGCTGCATCTGAATCAGACGTCCAAGGAGGATGCAACCGGGAGGCGAACATCTCAAGCAAGACGGGATTCCGAACAGCCAGGGGGATTTTGCCCAAAGGGCGTACCAGACGAGACTCATCGACCGACCGAATCCGATCCATCGGTGTCTAAGCCCTCTTACGAATGAAGCGCGCCTCGAGACGGCAGCCCAGCGGTCTGGCCCTGGCGGTGATTATTCACAAGGACGAAAACATGTCTTTCACAATGCCAGTAATTGACGACATTACTCAGCCCGAATTAGCCGCCCGTTTGCAGCAACTGCTGGACAACAAGACCAAGCCAGTCGGCTCACTGGGCCAGATCGAACATGTGGCGCAACGAATCGGCCTGACGCTGGGCAGCGAAGCACCTGAGCTGAACGAACCGCAGCTGGTGGTATTCGCAGGCGACCACGGTCTCGCAGCGCGCAAGGTCTCAGCCTATCCCAGCGATGTGACATGGCAGATGGTCGAGAACATCTTGGCTGGCGGCGCGGCCGTTAGCGTGCTGGCACGTCAAAACGGTATCGGTCTAACGGTCGTGGACTGCGGAGTGCGACACAATTTCGCGCCTCGCGCCCGTTTGTTGATCCTCAAGATTGCGCCTGGTACCGCCGATGCGCTCGAGGGCACGGCGATGAGCGCCGAACATTGCGATCAAGCGCTAGCTAACGGAGCCGCGTTGGTCCTGGGCCTACCAGGTAATGCGCTGCTGCTTGGCGAGATGGGAATTGGCAATACCTCAGCTGCCTCCTTGCTCATGAGCCGACTCACTGGCCTGTCTATTTTGGACTGCACCGGCGCGGGTACCGGCCTTGATGCTCAAGCATTGCAGAGGAAAATCGAGATTCTTCAAGAAGTGCAGGCCCGGCACCCGAACGCCAAGGCGCCGCTCGAGGCGCTCGCGGCCTTCGGTGGTTTCGAGATCGCCACCATGGTCGGCTCGGTGCTGCAGGCTGCGGCGGAGCGCCGCGTTATCGTGGTAGACGGCTTCATCACCACCTCCGCCGTGCTGGTGGCGAGCAAGCTGCAGCCCGCTGTGCTGCAGCGCTGCGTCTTCTCCCACCGTTCAGGCGAACGCGGCCACTCGCAAATGCTGTCACACCTGCGTGCCCAGCCGCTGTTGGACCTCGGCCTGCGCTTGGGCGAGGGCTCGGGAGCAGCCTTGGCTTGGCCGCTGCTTATCAGCGCTTGTGCAATCCTTCACGAGATGGCTAGCTTCGAGTCGGCCGGTGTGTCGAGACAGAGCGAAGCTCAAGTCGTGGCGCGCTAGACGCATGTCCCCTATCCGGCACTTTTTGATCGCTATTCAGTTCTTCACCCGAATCCCTGTCACAGGGCGGCTTGCAGACTGGGTAGGATATTCGCCCGTTATGCTGCGCGCCAGCGCGGCACACTTTCCTGGCGTAGGCTGCGTGGTGGGCGGTCTGACAGCGCTGGTGTTCTTGGGGCTGCTGCAGACCTTGGCGGTCCAGCCGGCTGCACCCTGGGTGGCGGCGGTGCTGAGCACTGCCTTTAGTGTCTGGCTAACCGGCGCATTCCACGAAGACGGCCTTGCCGACACGGCCGACGGGCTGGGTGGTGCTGTGGGCCGCGAGCGCGCACTGGAGATCATGAAGGACTCGCGAATTGGCAGTTATGGCGCCCTCGCCCTTATGCTGGCCCTGCTGGCTAAGGTGCTTCTGCTGGGTTTACTCACGCAAGCCGGTGGAGCCCAGCAGGCGGCCTGGGTGCTATTCGCTGCGCATGTTACGTCTCGCTTGACGCCCCTCTTTGTGATCAGCACGCTGCCACATGTAGGCGATACCGCTCAGTCCAAGAGTAAGCCCCTAGCCGAGACGATCAGTGCCGCGGGGCTGTTGGCAGGTCTTACGTGGTGGGCGGCCGCCATGGCGCTGGCCATCTCGATGGCTCCAAACTTACCCTGGCTCGCTGGGGTACTGGGCGCGCTGGCCGGCTTCGCGTGGACGTGGCGACTATTGCAGCAGCGCCTGCAGGGCTTTACCGGCGATGGTCTCGGCACGACGCAGCAGCTCAGCGAGCTACTGTTTTATCTTGGCTTGGCGCTGGCCTTATGAGGTGCTGGTGAAGCTCTGGCTATTACGTCACGCGAAGGTCGACCTGGACGAGGGGCTTTGTTACGGTGCGAGCGACTTAACTGCTATCGCTCATCTTAGTCTAAAGGCTGCACGAGCCGCCGCAAAAGAGTTGCCGCTGAAATTACCCCTGAGGGTGTCGGGTCTGAAACGAGCCCAGCAGCTAGCGCTGGAACTTTGCCGCTTGCGCTCCGATCTTCAGCCGCCAGTGGTCGATCAACGCCTGAATGAAATGGACTTTGGGTCTTGGGAGCTTCAGCCCTGGGACAAAATTCCTCAGACTGCATTTGATGACTGGATGGCCGATTTCGCCTATTACCGTTTTGGCGGTGTAGAAAGCACGCAGCAAGTGATCCAACGTGTGGCCGATGCCATCGAAGAGTTACGCAATCAGGCGGTGCAAGAGGCGGTTTGGGTCACACATGCCGGGGTCATTCGGGCAGTAGCTTATTTATCTGTTGCGGGGAGCAGGAAAATCACCAGTGTGGGCGAATGGCCCAAGCACGCGCCGGACCCCGGGGGGTTTGTTGTCATAGAGTGTTGAGGCGTTTGACCGCGACTACCAGACCCACTCGGAATCGTCTTACAGCCGCTCAGAATCCCATGCGCGCTCCTCTTGTTTGGACGAGCAGCTAGCAGTGTAATCAAACCGGCCCTGACAGGCTTTTGCATGTGCACAAGGGCAGCACGGCCATTCTCAATCGAGAGACCAGGTTCATCAGATGCCCCGATTTCGTGCGGGACAGATGCTGGGACAATAATCCCGCAGAAGTTTCCGATACGACATATGGTTACTTTTGTGGCGCGATCTTGAGAATACTCTTGTCAGATGACGATACGCTTGTAGTCAGACTAGAGGATAGTGCGCAGTTTGTCGCCAGGCAGTGCCCGGATTTTGTTGTTCTCCTACAGACCGTTCTTGCGATCCAATTTAATAAGGTCGGTTCTGGTGTGAATGGGGTGCAAGGGGTCGGATGTTCGAATCATCTCGCCCCGACCATTTCGAATTTTTCCCTCAGTTTTTATCATCTAAATTCCATGATGTGGTTGAAGTCGGTTCTTGCTGCGCTCAGCGCATCTGTTCTCTCCGCCTGCTCGAGCCTGGATGTTCTGAATGCGATTTCTAAATCTCCCCAAGCGGCCTCAGTGTCCTTAAGCTATGGGCCCTCGGCGCGACAGCGTGTTGAGTTTTATCCCGCCACGCAAAATGTGACTGGGACAGCTGTACCCGTGATTGTGTTTTTTTATGGCGGTGCCTGGGAAACCGGCTCACGGCTCGACTATCGATTCATTGCGAGAACCTTTAATGATTTGGGCTATCTCGTCGCGATCCCGGATTATCGACTCACACCTGAGGTGACCTACCCGGGTTTTGTTCAAGATAGCGCCGAGGCGCTCAGGCTTGTCATTGAGCAGGCCGCGCGTTTGGGCGGCGATGCGCAGCGTATCGTGCTGGCAGGCCATTCGGCTGGCGCCTACAACGCCATCAGCCTGGCGACCGATTCCCGTTGGTTATCGGACTCCGAGCGACGCCGAATTCGCGGTGTGATTGGCCTGTCTTCACCGGTTAACTTTCTGCCGATTCAAATGCCTGCGGCCCAGCGTGCTTTTAATTGGCCAAACACACCCCGCGACTCACAGCCGATTGAGCATGTATCGCCTGCATCTCCGCCAATGCTGCTGCTATCCGCTAAGCGGGACCCTCTGGTGGATCCAGAGATTAACTCTGCAACGCTCGCAGCGCGTCTGCGGGCGGCGGGAGTCTATGTCAAGATGGAAGTGTTCGAGGGCCCGTTTGGCCTGGTGAGCCACTCTAGCCTTGTGGCAAGCCTTTCCGATCGGCTATCGTTTTTAGCGCCAACAATAGAGCGCTCAAAGGTCTTTATCGAAATGGTGACCCGTTAGCAGTGTTCCTGCTTCGGGTTTGATAGTGGAGGTGGTTGATGCATCCGTTTCATTTAGCGTTTCCTGTTGATGACTTGCACAAGGCCCGCGCGTTTTATGGCGGCCTGCTCGGCTGCCCAGAGGGCCGCAGTTCGGATGAATGGATCGACTTTAATCTGTATGGCCACCAGATCGTGGCCCATCTGGCAAAAGATGGCCCCGCCCAGGAGCCGAAGAATGAAGTGGATGGCAAGCAGGTGCCCGTGCGCCACTTTGGTATTGTGCTGTCGATACCTGAGTGGCAGGCGATGGCCGATAAGTTAACAGCTGCGGGCGTTGAGTTTGTGATTGCACCGTACATTCGATTCAAAGGCGAGGTGGGAGAGCAGGCCACCATGTTCTTTTTGGACCCTTCCGGTAACGCGATTGAATTTAAGGCAATGGCGCATCCCGATCGCCTCTTTGCAAAATAAATGTCGAGTGTCTGTCTACGTCAGACTTTTTGGAGTAGAGACAGCATCAATCGGCGCCCGCACGATTGCAAGGCGTTATACTAAGGCCAGTTTGAAATTGGTCAGACGCCGTCGCGTGGTGCCTGCTTAGCGCAGGTTAAACGGGAAGCTGGTGTAAATCCGGCACTTTCCCCGAAACAGTTACGGTTGAAGTGGTTCAAGGCGGTCCAGTTGTGCTGGGCCGGCCACTGGGGTGCAGAATCCCTGGGAAGGCGTTGAATCACAGCCCCCGCGAGGGGGCAGCAGCCGAAGTCTGGATACCGGCCAGTGACGTGAATACTTTTTGTCGCCTCGGGGATTGGGGGGCAAGAAAGGTTGATCATGTCTTTTCGGTATCTGCCGGCAATCAGTGCACTTGCGCTTGGGGTCTCGTCGGCGTTCTCCCAATCGAGCATCAGGACGCCCGATACTCCGCCAGCGGTTGCAGAGACACCGCTAAATTCATTGAATCCCGTTGTTGTGAGCGCCGCGAGGTTTGAGCAGTCCTTGAGCGATGTGATTCCGTCAGTAAGCGTCATTTCTCGCCAGGAAATCGAGCGGTCACAGGCGCTTGATCTCGCAAGCTTCCTTGCTGGAGAGCCGGGTTTCGAGATCGCAAGAAATGGTGGACCCGGCTCCACGACTAGTCTCTTTCTTAGAGGCATGGCAAGCGTGAATTCCGCAGTGTTTATTGACGGTGTTAGGGCGCAGACCGATCGGATTGGATCTTATAACATCGCTGATATCCCACTTAGCATAATCGATCGAATCGAGATAGTTCGAGGCAATGTTGGCTCCCTATTTGGGGAGGCGGCAATCGGTGGTGTTATCAATATATTTACCCGGCAGAACTCTGGCCCACCGAGGGGCGCGTTTTCTATCACTTCAGGTGCTCGGAATACGCGTGGACTTTCGGCGAACTATGGAGGCGATTCAGCCGGCTATCGATTTAATGTCGGCGTCTCAGCCTTCGATACGGATAATTTTTCGGCGCGCGTAGGATCTGGATTTAACCCGGACAATGACGGCTATTCAAATCGAGGTGTGAATGCTCGTATTTCCCGGGATTTGACCCAAAGTATACAAGTCGGCATGTTTATAACTGCCGTGGCGGGCCAGTCAAGTTTTGATGAATCAAGTGCGCCTACGGATACGCACTTATTGAAACGGGATAATGAGAATATCGGTGTTTATGCGGAAATGAAAACATCGGGTTTTGGGAAGACGCGGATCGAAATGTATCACTCAAGACTTGCGCTGCGCGATTTTCTAAATGGCGCTCAGAAGAGTTTGTTGAACGGTGGACTGAGTAAGGGTGACCAGACCACCATGCGCCTACAAACCCGCATGTCACCATGGAAAAGCACGGTTTTAACTGGCGGTGCTGAGATTTCTCAGGCCGAGTTTCTTGGCCGGCGCTACACAACCAGGTTTATTGAATCGAACAGCTCGCGGGAGACCGAGGCAATTTATGCAGGCCTTGCGGCCACCCGCGGGATTACTTCCTTTCAGCTTAATCTCCGCAATGATCATATTTCCGCCGAAGAGCGAGGGGCCCGCTCTGTTCGAGAGGGGGTTACCAGCTGGCTTACAGGCGTTGGCTTTCAGCTCACCGACAACGTTCGTGCGACGGCCTCACGGTCGACTGCATTTCGGGCACCAGCACCGGATGAATTTGTATCCTCGATTGGATTGCGGCCGGAGCAGCATCAAAGTAATGAGCTGGGCCTGACTTACCAGAGTTCGAATGTCGCCGCACGAATCATAAAGTTTTCGACATCCTCAAGAGATTCGATTGTCTATCGCTCCGATACCTTCAACTACGAGAATATTAATATTGAGAATCAAGGATGGGAGTCTTACCTGCGCGCCGCTTTTGGCAAAATTGAAGCAAAGATAAGCTACACGGTTCAAGATCCAAGAAATGTTACCGTTTCAAATACACGTCTTGCACGACGCGCAAATGACTACGGATCGCTGCAGCTATCGGTAGCAGAAGGAAAACTGTCGTATGGCGGCCGCTTTTTCTCCTCCGGATCTCGGAAAGATTCTGACTTCAATACCGTAATCTTGGCGCCGTACGCCACACTTGATCTTTACGCTCGATACCAGCTGACCCCCGAGGTTGGTCTCGGTGCCCGGGTCGAGAATGTCGGTAATACGGGGTACCAGCTTGCAAATACCTATGCCACCCCGCCGAGAGGTGTCTTTTTTACTGCGCAGTTTCAGCCGAAGAGCTGGTAGGTCAGCGGAATCTGCTAGTGCAAATGCTGGCTGGGCTGCTCGGCCACTTCGGGCAGCTCGGCATGCACCATTTCACCATCCTCGTTCGGATATAGCGGGGCGCCGCAGTCATCACAGTATTCCATGGGCAGGCGCTGCCTGAGCATAAGGATTCGCTGCAGTCCGGTATCGCGAAGTGTGGTCTCGATTTCTTCTGCGACATCACTCATTTCATCTTCTGCACCGAGTAGCGGCCAGACCACGCCGTGGATGACTTCTTCTTCCTCGGCAACTGTGAATCCGATGCGATATTCCTCGAGCTGTCGGTTATAGCAGCCGCCAATCACCGCAACGAGCGCATTGGGTGTTACGCCGAGCGTCGTTGCCAAGAACGCCACAGAGGCGCGAATTGAAAATGGTCGGGCAGACCGATCGGCATCTCGGCAGGCCACGTAATAGGCCCGCGGCAGCATGCTTTCAAACGCGCAAGCAGGCAGCAGCGGGGCTAAGGCCTCTTGGCTTGCCTGCACCCAGCGCTCTGCGACTTGTTCGCGGCTGGCATCACCCGATTGCCAGCGAAATATTGCCTCTCCGCGAGGCGCCGAGACAACGCCAATGATGTAGCGCTGATCGGCCAGAAACTGTGCTGTTTCTTTGAGCGCGGCAGGGTCGACCTTAAATAAGCCATCGCTTAGGGTCTGGGTCAGGGTCTGACGAAGCTCCGCGGTATCGCAAAAGGTTTCCGGCAGCTGATCCGGGGAAAACAAATAATTGGCCAGGGTGATATCAGCGGCAGCCGTAAACACCGATTCCATCAGGGCTTCGCGTGTTGATTTCACGATCGCAGCCGGAATCGGCCGTGTCGGCAGCGGCATGCGCGACCAGGCCAAGACGGGGGCTGCGAAAAGCAAGACATCACGGTCGCCATCCGAGGTGGCCGCCAGCGCATGCTCGACCCGGCCTTCGATGGCGTCAGCAAGCTCTTCATAGGCCCGAGACTCACGGTCAGCAAGCCGATCCAGTGCGGCATTGAGCGACCCCTCATCACCGTTTTTGAGTAGCGATTCAATCTCGCGCTCAAGCCGTGACTCCCAGAAGTGGTCCTCCGCACGGCTGCCCGACTGCGCAAGGCCCTCGGCGAATTCAATCAAGGCATCGGCCTCACGAGAGGCGCGGCCACGGCGGGAGGAGGGAGATTTTTTCATCGTCAGTTCTAAAGATGGGGCGGTAGCCGAAGTTTACTTGAGCGATCAGGCCAATTCGCCCGCTTAACCCACGTGAAAGAACCCCATGCCAAGCGGATCGCGGGATAATGGCCGCAAAAGGAGGAGCCGTGACGGCCACCGCGTCCCCAATACCAAAGATCGCGAAATTGGACCACTTCACTGTGGCCCTGGGAGACTTGCTCGATAAGACCACCGAGACGGGCTCGCCGCAGTTTCTCAATCAGGTCGGCAGCCTTCTGGCGGCACTGATTCGCGAAGACGACTGGCTGCCGTCTTCTTATGCCGTTCCCCACCCCCAGTATTACCAGCAGTACTGTCTGCACCGCGATCCGCAGAGTCGATTCTCGGTGGTAAGTTTTGTGTGGGGCCCTGGCCAGGCAACACCGGTGCATGATCACACCATCTGGGGCGTGATCGGCATGCTGCGTGGCCAAGAGCACTCGCAGCGCTATGTGATTGGCAGCGACGGGGTTCCTGCGCCAGAGGGCCCCCTTGAGGTGCTTTGCCCAGGAGACATCAGCATTGTCTCGGCCCATCATGGCGATATTCATAAGGTCATGAACGCCCATCATGATCAGGTGTCGATCAGTATTCATGTCTATGGCGGTGATATCGGCACCACAGAGCGCCATGTCTTTCCGCTCGAGGGCGGGCCCGCCAAGGATTTCATCTCGGGCTATTCAGCGCCGGTACTGCAATAAAAAACGCCCGGGAATACGGGGCTTCCCAGGCGTTTTGGTTTCAGCGCGTGTAGTGAGCGTTAGGCGGCCATCAACTCCCGCAACACATAGGGCAGGATGCCGCCGTGGCGGAAATAATCCACTTCAATTGGCGTATCGATTCTGCACAAGACGGTGACATTTTGTTTGGCGCCATCTTTTCGGGTGATGACCACGGTAAGGTCCTGCTGGGGCTGCAGGCCATCGGGGATCGCGATATCAAATGACTCTGTGCCGTCTAAGCCCAAATGCTCTGCGCTGTCAGCGCCTTTAAACTGCAGCGGCAATACACCCATGCCCACGAGATTGGAGCGGTGAATCCGCTCGTAGCTGCGCGCGATGACTGCCTTAACGCCCAGCAACTGCGTGCCCTTGGCCGCCCAATCGCGCGATGAGCCGGTGCCGTATTCTTCGCCGCCGACGACGATGGTGGCAACGCCAGCCTGCTGATATTTCATCGCCGCGTCGTAGATAAACATTTTTTCGCCACTTGGCTGAAATAGCGTTAAGCCACCTTCCTCGCGGCTGCCATCGGCCTTCGGGGGCAGCATCAGGTTTTTGATGCGTACGTTGGCAAATGTGCCCCGCATCATCACATCATGATTGCCCCGACGTGATCCATAGGAATTAAAGTCCGCCTTGGTCACGCCATTTTCAATCAGGTATTTGCCGCCAGGCGAGGCTTCTTTGATCGAACCCGCTGGGGAAATGTGATCGGTTGTGACAGAGTCACCCAGAATCATTAGCGCCCGGGCCTCATGAATCGAGCCAGTCGCCTTCGGTGACATGGAGAAGCCATCAAAAAACGGTGGCCGGGCGATGTAGGTTGATTTTGGCCAGTCATAGACCTGGCCGGTCGTGCCCTTAATGTTGTTCCAGAGATGGTGATCTTTTGTCAGGTCACCATATAAGCGCTGGAAGGTCTGCGCATCCATCGCGACTCCCATCACTGAGGCAATCTCTTGGCTTGAGGGCCAGATGTCTTTTAGATAGACCGGCCCCGCACTGCCTTGACCGACAGGCTCGGTGCTGAGGTCCTTCAGCACCGTTCCAGCAATCGCGTAGGCCACGACAAGCGGCGGGCTCGCGAGAAAGTTTGCCCGCAGGTTGGGATGAATTCGGGCTTCAAAGTTGCGGTTTCCAGAAAGCACTGCCGCACAGACCAGATCCTCTTTCACAATCGCATCGTTGAATTCTTGACGCAGATCTCCGGCATTGCCAATGCATGTGGTGCAGCCGTAGGCGGCAACCGCAAAGCCCAGCTTCTCCAGATAAGGCAGCAGGCCCGCCTTGGTCAGGTATTCGGTGACCACGCGGCTTCCGGGTGCAAGTGAGGTCTTGATGTGCGACTTCACCGTGAGGCCCTTTTCGACCGCTTTTTTCGCAAGCAGGCCCGCCGCGAGTAAGACCCCAGGATTTGAAGTGTTGGTGCACGATGTAATGGCTGCAATGAGCACATCGCCATTACCGATCTCTGCGTCACCGGCTTTAATGCGTTTTGTTAGTGCTGCTGCAGGCTGCGCGAAGCCGTTTTCCGCAACCGGCTTGGAGAACAATTCCCCGAATGTCTGCTTCAGACTCGATAACTCAATACGATCCTGCGGCCGTTTGGGGCCAGCCAGCGAAGGCTTGATACTTGAGAGATCCAGTGAGACCGATTTCGTGTAATCGATCTGGCCAGCTTTTGGAATGCCGAAAAGCTCCTGGGCTTTGAAGTAGGCCTCAAAGACATCAACCTCATCGGGCGTACGGCCGGTGGCCCGCATAAAGTCCACCGTCACGCTATCGACCGGGAAAAATCCCATGGTCGCCCCATATTCCGGTGCCATGTTTGCGATCGTCGCCCGGTCGGGCAGCGACAGTGAGGCGGTGCCTTCACCAAAAAATTCAACGAACTTGCCGACAACTTTTTCTTTGCGAAGCATTTCGGTGATGGTCAACACGAGATCGGTTGCCGTGCAGCCCTCTGGCAGCTTGCCTGTCAGATTGACACCCACCACATCAGGGGTCAGGAAGTACACGGGCTGACCGAGCATGCCGGCCTCGGCCTCGATGCCACCAACGCCCCAGCCCACTACGCCAATGCCATTGATCATGGTGGTGTGGCTATCGGTGCCAACAAGGGTATCGGGGTAGACAACACCCTCTTTGGCGTGGACGCCGCGGGCAAGGTATTCAAGGTTGACCTGATGCACGATCCCAATACCGGGCGGTACCACCTTAAAGGTATCAAAGGCCTGCATGCCCCATTTCATGAATTGGTAGCGCTCTTCATTGCGCTGGAACTCAAGCTTCATATTCAGACCGAGCGCATCTTTTTTGCCGTAGTGATCAATCATCACCGAGTGGTCGACCACCAGATCAACCGGCACCAGGGGCTCGATCAGCTTGGGATTTTTTCCCATGTCATGGGCGACATTGCGCATTGCTGCCAGATCCGCAAGAAGCGGCACACCCGTGAAATCCTGTAAGACGACACGGGCCACCACAAAAGGAATTTCATCAACACGCTGTGCGGTCGGCCCCCAATTGGCAAGCTGTTTGACATGTGATTCAGTGACTTTTTTTTCATCGCAGTTGCGCAGCACCGCCTCCAGCACAATACGAATTGAAACCGGGAGTCGAGAGATTTTCGCCACACCCGCCTGCTCGAGGGCGGGCAGGCTATAAAACTTACCGGATTTGCCTGCGGCAGTCTTGAATTCGCGAAGACTGTTGTGAAGATTGTGTGGCATAGCGGGCTCCCTGAAGTCGCTTTGTTGTTTTCAACTGCGCAGAACAGTGCCGTGTCGCGCAATCACCGTATTTTAGAAAAAAGCCTGACGTGCTGCCTGCGGAATATCCCCGCCCGCCGATTGGGCGCGCCTGAGTAAGTCCCAGAAATACCGATAACTTGCCCGATCATGCAATACGCCACGATCGGCGATCGGCCCCCAGTCTGCCGCCTGGGCCGCCAGCAGAATTCGGCTTGCATCCTCAATCTCATCATGGCTTGGGCCAAAAGCGGCCAGAATCTGTCGGACCTGGTTGGGGTGAATGCTCCACATGCGTAAAAAACCGAATTCATGCCGGGCCCTTCGGGCATCATCGCCCGCCTGCGTGGCGGACTGAAAATCGGTGGTCGGGTTATGGGTCGGAATTTTTCCGCTGGCATGGCAGGCGGCGCTGATTTCCAGCTTGGCGCGGCGCATGAGGGGATGATCAAATTGGCCCGGGCTTTTCATTGCCGAGACAGGAATCGCACCACGGTGGCTGCTGGTGAAATCCATCTGTCCAAAGGAGATAAAACGCACCCGTGGGTGGGCAGCAATCTCAGAAAGCTCAAAGATCACGCCTTCATCTTCCACCAGAATCTGAAGCGCGATCTCGGCGCCAAAGCCTGTTTTTCTTGCGGCCGAGTCCAAGACCGCAAGCGCCTGCTGGAGTTGGGCCATCCCGGTGAGCTTTGGAATGGTGATGTAGGCCAGCTGTGCGGGCCTTGCCGCCAGCAAATGCCCAACGTCTAAATCAAATGCGGGGTGATCCACCGGGTGGACCCGGCAGCCAGCAGGGTGGCCTGGGGGCCGTGGCTCGGCGAGAATTCCCGCCAGCAATCGGGCGGTGGGCTCCTCTTGGCCCGAAGCCGCCCCATCTTCGAGGTCCGCAGTGACGTCAAAGGCGCCCGCCAATTCCTGCTGTAGGGCGAACGCCTTGCGAAGCTTTTTTTCATCGCCTGCGTAGTGCTCGCAGCACGATGGTGCCGCAGTGCCCTGTCCGGAGCCCTGAAACAGGACATCATCCGGATGCAGGGCGGGCATTATCGATTTAGCCTAGAAGGTGCTTTACGCCATCACGCTCTTCAAGCAGTTCGTTGAGCGTGTGGGTCATCCGTTCGCGGGAAAACCCATCGATCTCCAGCCCCTGAACGATCTGATAATCGCCGCCCGAACAGATCACGGGGTAGCCATAGATGATCTCTTGCGGAATATCGTAAGCGCCATCGGAGGCAATGCCCATCGTGACCCACTTGCCCTGAGTGCCGAGCACCCAGTCACGCATATGGTCAATGGCAGCATTGGCCGCCGAGGCGGCGGAAGACAGGCCGCGGGCATCAATGATCGCTGCGCCGCGTTTGCCGACGGTCGGAAGAAAGACATCTTTATTCCAAGCTTCGTCGTTAATCATGGATTTCACGCTCTGGCCCGAGATCGTTGCAAACCGGTAATCGGGGTACATGGTGGGGCTGTGATTGCCCCAGACAATCAGCTTTTCAATCGCGCCCACCGGCTTGCCTGTCTTGGAGGCAATCTGCGAGAGGGCCCGGTTGTGGTCCAGCCGAAGCATGGCGGTGAAGTTCTTTTTTGGCAGATCCGGTGCCGACTTCATCGCGATATAGGCATTGGTGTTGGCAGGATTGCCCACAACAAGCACCCGAACGGTGCGTTTGGCCACGGCGTTGAGGGCCTTGCCCTGGGCGGTAAAGATTTGCGCATTGGCCGACAGCAGATCCTTGCGCTCCATCCCCGGGCCCCGCGGCCGGGCGCCGACCAGCAGCGCGATGTCGATCTCTTTGAAGGCGGTCATGGGGTCGCTGTGCGCCGTCATCCCAGCCAGGAGCGGGAAGGCGCAGTCATCAATTTCCATCATGACGCCTTTGAGGGCTTTCTGCGCTTTCTCGTCGGGAATTTCCAGCAGCTGCAAGATGACCGGCTGGTCTTTGCCAAGCAGGTCGCCATTGGCGATACGAAACAGCAGGCTGTAGCCGATCTGGCCGGCAGCGCCGGTCACGGCGATTCGCATGGGGGATTCGGTCTGGCTCACGGTCGCTCCTTGGGACAGAGTCATGTTTTAAGGGCAGGAAACCAGGCAGAGTTTAGGGTTCACCCTAGGCGGTGTCAAAAAGGGCTCTTATAATCTCGCGGAGCACAATAAGAAAAAGTGGTTAGTCCTTCAGGGGGATCCATGAGCGAACTTTCAAAAAAGTCGCGCCCGCAGTTTCGCAATATTCACATCACGCAGATTCTTCAGTATCGGCTTCCCGCCGCGGGGGTCGTGTCGATCCTGCACCGGGTCAGCGGCGCTGCAATGTTCCTCGCCCTGCCGCTGGTGCTGCTTCTCTTTGATTGGAGCATCACGTCTGAGCTCAGCTATGCGCAGCTGATGGAGGTCCTCGATTCATTTCTGGTGAAGCTCATTCTCTGTGGTCTGGCCTGGGCCTTTTTGCACCATCTGTTTGCGGGCATACGTCACCTTTTTAGCGATCTGCATATCGGACTTGCCAAAGAGCAGTCCGCCTCCTGGGGCAGGGCAGTGCTCATTGCGACACTGGGCTGCTCTGTGTTGGCCTGGCTAAAAATCTTTGGAGCCTTTTAAGCCATGAGCGCAACGACAAATTCTTCGAACAATATCGGGCCCAAGCGGCTCGTCGTCGGCGCCCATTACGGCCTGCGTGATTGGCTGGCCCAGCGGGTCACAGCCGCCGTGATCGGCTCGTATTCGGTTGTGCTGTTCGTGATAGCGATGCTCGCTGCAGAGCCAGGCTATGGCGGCTGGGCCGGCATTTTCGCCTCAACGGGCATGAAGGTATTTACGCTCTTGGCGCTGCTGGCGCTGATCTATCACGCCTGGGTGGGCATCCGTGATATCTGGATGGACTACGTCAAGCCAGTCGGCATCCGTCTTGGTCTACAGATCTTCACCATCCTATGGCTGGTGAGCTGTGGCGTGTGGGCGATCGAAATTCTCTGGAGGGTGTGATCGTGGCTGAAGTGATGTCAAATCAGACAAAGAATCTGCCCCGGCGCAGATTTGACGCTGTGATCGTTGGCGCAGGTGGTGCAGGCATGCGCTGCTCGCTGCAGCTTGCCGAGGCGGGGCTGAATGTGGCCGTGCTCTCCAAAGTATTTCCGACACGCTCACACACCGTAGCAGCCCAAGGCGGCATCGGTGCCTCGCTTGGCAACATGAGCGACGACAGCTGGTATTGGCATATGTTTGACACCGTCAAAGGGTCGGACTATCTCGGCGACCAGGATGCCATTGAGTTCATGTGCCGAGAGGCGCCCAAGGTCGTCTATGAGCTTGAGCACTTTGGCATGCCCTTTGATCGCAATCCGGATGGCACGATTTATCAACGGCCTTTTGGTGGCCACACCGCCAATTTTGGCGAGAAGCCGGTTCAACGCGCCTGCGCTGCAGCCGACCGAACCGGCCACGCGCTTCTGCACACCTTGTATCAGCGCAATGTCCGCGCACGCACCCAGTTTTTTGTGGAATGGATGGCGCTGGACATCATTCGGGATGCCGATGGTGACTGCGTCGGAGTCGTGGCGCTCGAAATGGAAACCGGCGAGGTCATGATCCTTGAGGCCAAGGTCACCGTATTTGCAACGGGTGGCGCAGGCCGGATCTGGGCGGCCTCCACAAATGCCTTCATCAATACGGGTGATGGCATGGGCATGGCAGCCCGCGCAGACATTCCGCTGGAAGATATGGAGTTTTGGCAGTTCCATCCCACCGGCGTTGCAGGTGCAGGTGTGCTGATTACCGAAGGCGTTCGGGGCGAAGGCGGCATCTTGCTCAATTGCAATGGCGAGCGGTTCATGGAGCGTTATGCGCCAACCCTGAAAGACCTGGCGCCGCGTGACTTTGTCTCGCGATCAATGGATCAGGAAATCAAAGAGGGCCGGGGCTGCGGACCCAGGAAAGATTATGTGCTGCTCAAGCTTGACCACCTGGGCGCTGAGAAGATCATGAAAAAGCTGCCCTCGATTCGTGAGATCGCTATTAAGTTTGCCAACGTCGATCCGATCAAGGAGCCGATTCCGGTGGTGCCCACGATTCACTATCAGATGGGCGGCATTCCGACCAATATTTATGGCCAGGTGGTGGCACCTAAGGGCGGCAATCCGAACACGATTATCAGCGGCCTTTATGCAATCGGAGAGTGCGCCTGTGTGTCAGTTCACGGCGCCAATCGCCTAGGCACGAATTCGCTACTCGATCTGGTGGTGTTTGGCCGCGCAGCGGGAAATCACATTGTTGGCGCGAATCTAAAAGACAAGCTTCACAAAGACCTGCCAGCAACAGGCGCCGATTTGTCGCTTTCACGGCTTGCCCGGCTTGAGGCCTCGACCTCTGGCGAACGGGTTCAGGATGTGGCGCAGAGCATTCGCGACACCATGCAGCACTATTGTGGCGTCTTTCGCACTGGGGAGCTGCTCTCTGAAGGCAAGGCGAAGAGTCTCGAGATTGCCGAGCAGGCCAAGCGGGTCCATGTGGCGGACAAATCAAAGGTCTTTAACACCGCCCGTATTGAGGCCCTCGAGTTGGAAAACCTGATGGAGACGGCCAAGGCCACCATCACGTCGGCAGAAGCCCGTAAGGAAAGCCGTGGGGCCCATGCCCACCGTGATTTTCCGGAGCGTGATGATGCCAACTGGATGCGCCACTCGCTCTGGTATTCCGACGGCAACCGGATGGATTACAAGCCCGTGAATTTGAAGCCACTGACTGTTGAGACCTTTGTGCCCAAGAAAAGGACCTTCTGATCATGACCGCCCGAAGCGTTCGGTTTTCAATTTATCGCTACGATCCTGATAAGGACGCAAAGCCCTATATGCAGGATCTGACGGTGGAACTCAAAGACACCGATAAGATGCTGCTCGACGCGTTAATGCGAATCAAAAGTGATCAGGATGACTCGCTGTCGTTTCGTCGGTCCTGCCGCGAGGGCGTCTGCGGGTCGGACGCCATGAACATCAACGGCAAAAATGGACTTGCCTGCATCACGAATCTACGCGAACTCAAAGAGCCGATCGTATTGCGGCCGCTTCCCGGGCTGCCCGTGGTACGAGATCTGATTGTCGATATGACGCAGTTCTTTAAGCAGTACCATTCGGTTAAACCGTTTTTGATCAACGACACGCCGCCCCCTGAAAAAGAGCGGCTTCAGTCGCCCGAGGAGCGCGAAGAGCTTGATGGTCTGTATGAGTGCATCCTGTGCGCCTGCTGCTCGACGAGCTGCCCGTCATTTTGGTGGAATCCTGATAAGTTTGTTGGCCCTGCAGGCCTGCTGCAGGCCTATCGGTTCATTGCAGACAGTCGGGACCAGGCCACCAGCGAGCGGCTCGATAATCTCGAAGATCCCTACCGGCTCTTTCGCTGTCACACCATCATGAACTGTGTGGATGTCTGCCCCAAGGGGCTTAACCCGACCAAGGCCATCGGCAAGATCAAAGAGCTGATGGTCCGCCGAACAGTCTGACTCTAAGAAGCACAGCGAGCCGGCCGTGATGCAGCCCGATCCGTTTGCCTTGGCCAGTCCGACCGCAGATGCCGAGCATGGCCTTGCGCCCGAGGCCTGGGCCCGACGCCTGCGTTGGCGCTCACGCCGTGGATTGCTTGAAAACGACCTTCTGCTCGAGCATTTCTTTCAGCAGTGGCAAGGACAGATTACGTTAGCCGACCACGATGGCCTGGCCCGCCTGCTGGAATTAAGTGATAACGACCTACTGGATTTATTGGTTGGACGTGAAGAGCCTCAGGGCGATCTCGATTGTCCTGAAGTGAAATCAGTACTGGAAAAAATTAGAGCCCGTGATGCATCGGGCCGTTGATTTTGTCGTCGATACTGCGCGGTGAAAGGAACCACGATGACCACTGAACACAAAGCCACCCTCTCATTTACCGATGGCACGCCAACGGTTGAATTCCCGATTCTTAAAGGCTCAGTCGGGCCGGATGTCATCGATATTCGTAAGCTCTACGGAACCACCGGCAAGTTCACTTACGACTCGGGATTTCTTTCAACGGCCTCCTGCCAGTCGACGATTACCTTCATCGATGGGGACAAGGGGGAGCTGCTGTATCGGGGCTATCCGATTCAAGAGCTTGCGGTCCACTGCGATTTCCTTGAGGTCTGCTACTTGCTCTATTACGGCGAGCTGCCGAACGCCACACAGAAGGCGGAGTTTCAGAATTTGGTAATGCATCACACCATGGTCCACGAACAGATGCAGTTCTTTCTGCGCGGATTTCGGCGTGATGCCCATCCGATGGCCATTCTGACTGGCATGATTGGTGCGCTTTCAGCGTTTTATCCCGACAGCATGGATATCAACTCGGCCGAGCAGCAGGATATTTCTGCAATTCGGCTCATTGCCAAGATGCCAACCCTGGTCGCCTTGTCTTACAAATACAGCATTGGCCAGCCATTTATCTATCCCCAAAACGATCTGTCGTACACCGGCAACTTTATGCGCATGATGTTTGCGACCCCGTGTGAGCCCTATCAGCTTAACGATGTACTGGTCCGCGCGATGGATCGTATTTTTATTCTGCATGCCGATCATGAGCAAAACGCCTCCACCTCAACCGTTCGGCTGTGCGGATCTTCGGGCACCAGCCCCTTTGCTGCAATCGCCTCCGGCGTTGCCTGCCTCTGGGGCCCGGCGCATGGTGGTGCCAATGAGGCCTGCCTGACGATGCTCGAAGAGCTCAATGCCGATGGCGGTGTAGCCAAAGTCGGCGAGTTCATGGAAAAGGTCAAGGATAAGAATTCAGGCGTGCGCCTGATGGGCTTTGGCCATCGGGTCTATAAAAACTTTGATCCCAGGGCCCGGTTAATGCAGGAAACCTGCCGCGAGGTGCTCGCCGAACTTGGCCTCGAAAACGATCCCATTTTCAAGCTGGCCATGGCGCTTGAGAAGATCGCCCTGGAAGACGACTACTTTGTTCAGCGCAAGCTCTATCCCAACGTGGATTTTTACTCCGGGATCGTGCAGCGGGCCCTGGGCATTCCTACGGATGCGTTTACCTGCATATTCGGGCTGGCCCGCACCATCGGCTGGATCAGCCAGTGGAAGGAGATGATCACGGATCCAGAATACAAGATTGGCCGGCCGCGGCAGTTGTTTGTCGGCCCAACACCAAGATCAGCAAAACCAGTCGCACAGCGGTAACAAGGACAAAGGGGCGTTAGACCCCTTTTTTATTTGGAGGAGCAGGGGTAAACTTCGACCTGTCTGATCGGCCAGGGGCCAGTCAGACAAAGCGATTCGCAAGGCGGTATGGCCGCCAAAGCGAAAGGTTAGTCCTGCATCGTGACCGGCCATGGGCCGAGAAGGGTGAAGCATCATGATGAAGAGTTATCAACTCAACTCGTATTTGTTTGGCGCCAATGCGCCCTATGTCGAGGAACTCTACGAGTCCTACCTCGATAACCCCGGCTCAGTGCCCGATAAGTGGCGGGCCTATTTCGATCAGCTTCAGATTCTGCCGGCAGCCGATGGCGCCGAGACTACCTCTGATGTTGCCCATGCGCCGATTATTGAGTCCTTTGCGCAGCGGGCCAAGGCGAACGCCTTTTTGCCCCGTGTTGCTGAGCGCGACCTCTCGATTGCCCGCAAACAGGTTCATGTCCAGTCGATCATTGCCGCCTATCGATTTCTCGGCTCACGCTGGGCTGATCTCGATCCTTTAAAGCGCCAAGAGCGGCCTGCTATCCCCGAGCTCGAGCCCGGCTTTTACGACCTGACGGAATCGGATCTCGACACCACCTTTCGGGCCGATAATCTGTATTTCGGCCAAGAGCAGATGACCCTGCGTGAAATCATCAAGGGCCTGCGGGATACCTACTGCGGCACGCTGGGCGCGGAGTACATGTACATTTCGGAGTCTGCCGAAAAGCGCTGGTTTCAGCAGCGTCTGGAGTCCACCCGCTCAGACCCACAATTTAGCGCCGAAAAGAAAAAGCGCATCCTTGCAAAAGTCACGGCAGCCGAGGGGCTTGAGCGCTATCTGCACACCAAGTATGTGGGCCAAAAGCGTTTCTCTCTGGAAGGCGGAGAGTCTTATATCGCCGCGTTGGATGAGATTATCCAGCGCTGCGGCGAGCTGGGCGCCCAAGAGATCATTATCGGTATGGCCCACCGTGGCCGGCTCAACGTGTTAGTCAATACACTGGGCAAGATTCCGAAGGATTTATTCTCCGAATTTGAAGGTCAGCATGCCGATGACCTGCCGGCAGGCGATGTGAAATATCACCAGGGCTTCTCCAGTGATATTTCCACACCGGGCGGGCCAGTGCATTTGTCACTGGCGTTTAATCCGTCGCACCTCGAGATTGTGAATCCAGTGGTGGAGGGCTCGGTGCGGGCTCGGCAGGATCGTCGCGGCGATGATAAGGGCAATCAGGTGGTGCCCATCCTCGTGCATGGGGATGCCGCCTTTGCCGGCCAGGGGGTTGTCATGGAGACCCTAAATATGGCCATGACACGCGGCTACGGCACCGGCGGAACCATTCACCTGGTGATCAATAACCAGATCGGATTTACCACTTCCGACCCGCGCGATTCGCGGTCGACAAGCTACTGCTCCGATGTGGTGAAGATGATTGATGCACCGGTGCTGCACGTCAATGGCGATGATCCCGAGGCCGTGGTCTTTGCCACGCAGATCGCAGTCGACTATCGGATGCAGTTCAATAAAGACATCGTGGTCGACATTGTCTGCTTCAGAAAGCTCGGCCATAACGAGCAAGATACGCCCTCGCTCACGCAGCCGCTGATGTACAAAAAGATCGCCCAGCATCCCGGCACCCGCAAGCTTTACGCAGATCGGCTCGAGACCATCGGCGTGATCCGCATTGGCGAGGGTGATGAGATGGTCAAAGGCTACCGGGCCGACATGGATGCCGGCACTAACCAGTCCTCGCCGGTGATTTCGAATTACAAGGGAAAGTTCGCAGTCGATTGGTCGGCCTTTCTGAATAAAAAGTGGACCGATGATGCCGACACGTCGGTTCCGGCCGCTGAGTTATCCCGGCTGGCCGAGCGCATCACTACCATTCCGCCGGACTTTAAAGTCCATCCGCTGGTCGAAAAAGTTCTGACTGATCGCCGCGCCATGGGCAAGGGCGAAATGAATCTGGACTGGGGCATGGGCGAGCATCTTGCGTATGCATCGCTGCTTGCCAGCGGCTATGCCGTCCGCATCACTGGCCAGGATGCCGGCCGTGGCACCTTCACCCATCGGCATTCTGTCTTACATGATCAGAACCGTGAGAAATGGGATGCCGGCACCTATATTCCGTTGCAGAATGTTGCCGCCGGGCAAGGGCCATTTCTGGTGATTGACTCCGTGCTCTCCGAGGAGGCGGTACTGGGATTTGAGTACGGCTATTCGACAGCCGAGCCCAATTCACTGGTGGTCTGGGAGGCCCAATTCGGCGACTTTGTAAATGGCGCTCAGGTCGTGATCGATCAGTTCATTTCATCGGGTGAGGTGAAGTGGGGCCGCCAGTCTGGACTGGTGATGTTGCTGCCCCATGGCTACGAGGGCCAGGGGCCGGAGCACTCTTCCGCCCGGCCTGAACGTTTCATGCAGCTGTGTGCCGATACCAATATGCAGCTGGTGCAGCCCACCACTGCCGCACAGATTTTCCATGTGCTGCGCCGGCAAATGATTCGGCCTTTCCGAAAACCGCTGGTCGTGCTCTCACCGAAGTCTCTGCTTCGCAATAAGGAAGCGACATCACCGCTGGAACTTTTAACCAAAGGTGGCTTTCAGACAGTCATTGGAGAAACCGACAAAACCATCGAGGCCAAAAAAGTCACTCGGGTCCTGGCCTGCTCAGGTAAGGTCTACTATGAGCTCGTCAACGCCCGCCGTGAACGTAAGGCCTCTGAAGTGGCCATCATTCGTGTTGAGCAGCTCTATCCCTTCCCGCACAAGGCATTCGCCTCGGAACTGAAGAAGTTCCCCAACGCAACTGAAGTGATCTGGGTTCAGGACGAGCCGCAAAACCAAGGCTACTGGTTTCAGATTCAGCACAATCTTCTCGAGAACATGTCGGCAGGCCAGCGCTTGGCCTACGCCGGCCGACCGGCCTCGGCTTCGCCGGCGGTCGGCTATCTCGAAAAGCACAGTGCACAGCTCAAGGAGCTACTGAATAATGCCTTTGGCCGTATCAAGGGCTTTACACACACAAAATAAAAATAAAGACATCAAAAAGGGAATGACATGGCAATTGTTGATGTAAAAGTTCCGCAGCTCTCGGAGTCTGTGGCCGAAGCAACGCTGCTGCAATGGAAGAAAAAAGCCGGCGAGGCGGTGACCGCTGATGAAATCTTGATTGAAATCGAGACCGATAAGGTCGTGCTCGAAGTGCCGGCGCCGGCCTCTGGGGTGCTGGCCGAGATTGTAAAATCCGACGGCGGCACCGTGGTCTCTGTGGAAGTGATTGCACGAATTGATACCGAGGCCAAATCCTCAGCGGCGGCCGCCCCCGCAAAATCCGCACCATCGGCAGCGCCGGCAGCCGCAGCCCCGACACCTGCTGCATCTTCGTCAGTTGCTCGGCCAGGTGCACCAATTGCGATGCCTTCAGCCGCAAAGCTCATGGCCGAAACGGGCGTAAGCCTTAGCCAAGGCACTGGCAAGGATGGTCGGATTACCAAGGCCGATGTAATGGCAGCACAGAAGACCGGCGGATCCGCGCCATCCGTCTCAGCCGGTCAACCCTCGGGACTGCCGGCTGTTGCGGTCTCAGCAGGCCTGCCACAGCCCACGATTGCCTTAGGTCCCGACGCCCAGCTTGAGGGCCGGCCCGAGCAGCGGGTGCCAATGAGCCGCCTGCGTGCGCGCATTGCAGAGCGGCTGCTGCAGTCGCAGGCCACCAATGCGATTCTGACCACATTCAACGAGGTCAACATGGCCCCACTGATGGCGCTGCGCAAGCAGTATGGTGAGCGCTTTGAGAAAGAGCATGGCGTCAAGCTTGGTTTTATGTCGTTTTTTGTGAAGGCCGCGGTGGCAGCGCTGAAAAAATATCCTGTGCTTAACGCCTCGGTGGATGGCAGCGACATCGTGTATCACGGCTACTTTGATATCGGTATTGCGGTGGGCTCCCCGCGCGGGCTGGTCGTGCCGATATTAAGAAATGTGGATCAGATGACTTTTGCTGATATCGAAAAGAAAATTTCAGAGTACGGGGTCAAGGCCCGTGACGGAAAGATCTCTATCGAGGAGCTGACCGGCGGCACGTTCTCGATCTCCAACGGTGGCGTGTTCGGCTCCATGCTCTCCACCCCGATCATCAATCCGCCGCAGTCCGCGATTCTGGGCATCCATGCCACTAAGGATAGGGCGATGGTTGAAAACGGGCAGGTTGTCGTTCGGCCGATGAACTATCTGGCGATGTCGTATGACCACCGCATTATTGATGGCCGTGAGGCGGTGCTCGGACTGGTCACCATGAAAGAGGCCCTGGAAGACCCAGCCCGCCTGCTGCTTGAAGTCTAATCGGAGACCCGCATGACCCAATATGACGTTGTTGTAATCGGATCCGGGCCTGCAGGCTATATCGCAGCAGTGCGCAGCGCACAGCTTGGGCTGAAGACCGCCTGTGTTGAAAAATGGCGCAACCCTGATGGCGAGTTGGCCCTGGGGGGCACCTGCTTAAATGTGGGCTGTATTCCCTCGAAGGCGCTTTTGTCTTCCAGCGAAGAGTACGAGAAAACCAGTCATCATCTCGGCACCCACGGCATCACGGTGAAGGGGGTCGCGATGGACATCCCCAAGATGCTCAAGCGCAAAGACGCGATCGTCTCGAAGATGAGCAAGGGCATCGAATTTCTGTTTCGGAAAAATAAGATTACCTGGCTAAAGGGCCACGGGAAATTCGCCGGCCGAAATGATGTTGGAATCCTGGTGGCAGTCGATGGCGATGAGTCCGAGACCGTCGTTGCGAAAAATGTCATTGTTGCGACTGGGTCAAATGCCCGTCATCTGCCGGGCCTAAAGGTCGATAACAAAATCGTCTGCGATAACGAGGGTGCTCTTGCGTTTGAGAGCGTTCCACAGAAGCTGGGGGTGATCGGCGCTGGCGTGATTGGTCTTGAACTGGGCTCGGTCTGGCGGCGTCTGGGTGCCGAGGTTACCATTCTGGAGGCGCTGCCAACATTTCTGGGCGCTTGTGATGATGCGGTCTCAAAAGAAGCCTTTAAGCTTTTTACTGGTCAGGGCCTTCATATTCACTTCGGCGTAAAAATCGGCGAGATTAAGACCTCGGCCAAGGGTGCCAAGATCGCCTATACCGATAGCGACGGAAAGGCCCAGACACTCGATTGCGACCGGCTCATTGTTTCGATTGGGCGCGTTCCCAACACCCAGAATCTGCAGCTTGATCAGGTTGGCCTTGCGGTTGATGAGCGGGGATTTATCCCTGTGGATGGCTATTGCCGCACCGGACAGCCGGGCATCTATGCGGTCGGCGACGTTGTGCGCGGGCCGATGCTGGCCCATAAAGGCGAAGACGAAGGGGTGATGGTGGCTGAGCTGATTGCGGGTCAGCATCCGCACATTGATTACGACTGTATTCCCTGGGTCATTTACACCTCTCCCGAGATCGCCTGGGTGGGACGCACCGAGCAGCAGCTTGTTGCAGAGGGCAGAAAATATAAAAGCGGCCAGTTTCCCTTTGCTGCAAACGGCCGGGCCCTGGGCATGGACTCACCCGACGGCTTTGTCAAAGTGCTGGCCGACGAAGAGACCGAGCAGATTCTGGGCGTGCACATCATCGGCATGGCAGCCTCTGACATGATTGCTGAGGCTGCAGTCGCGATGGAGTTTAAGGCCTCGGCCGAAGACATTGGCCGAATCTGCCATCCGCATCCCTCGCTCTCCGAGGCCATGCGTGAGGCGTCACTTGCGATCTACAAACGCGCTCTGAATATGTAACTGCCTGGGAGCAATGGATGCTGTCCCGGGTCTCTATCGTTCAGGCCTATCAGCAACAGCTGGCTGAGCAGGGCTTTACTGCAGATTCTGCTCAGCTGCGAGCCGCCGAGCGGCTCGAGCAGTGTGCCGACGAGTGGGCCGATTACAAGGCCAAGCGGGGCGGCACGCTAAAAAAAATGATCTCAAAGCCTGTGCTTCCTCGGGGGGTCTATCTCTGGGGAGGTGTCGGCCGTGGCAAAAGCATGCTGATGGATTGCTTCTTTCAGCATGTGCCGCTGGAGCGTAAAGTCCGGCTTCATTTTCATGAGTTCATGCGGGCCACACACCGAGAGATGCATGAGCTGCGTGGTACTGAGAATCCGCTTGACGAGGTTGCCCAGCGAGTGGCGCGACGTTATCGGCTGATTTGTTTTGATGAATTTCATGTCTCTGATATCGCAGACGCCATGATTCTCGAGCGGCTGCTGACCGACTTGTTCGATAGTCGGGTGGGCTTTATCATGACCTCGAACTATCACCCCGACGATCTCTACCCCGATGGTCTGCATCGGGACCGTGTCTTGCCGGCAATTGCGCTTTTAAAGGAGCGCCTGGATATCGTGAAGGTTGATGGTGGCATCGATTATCGGCGCTTAGCCCGCGGCCAATTCAGGGCCTACATCACACCAATTAACGCCGAGACCGAGCATGAAATTGGGGTTATCTTCGATCGGCTTGCCAGTGGGCAGCGTCAGAGCCTTGCGGGTGCCGCAGTCGACACCGAGCCTACCTTGCAAATCGAGGGCCGCGAGCTCCGGGCGCTAAAGCGCTGCGGCCGGGTGATCTGGTTTGATTTCGCAACCCTGTGTGGCGGCCCCCGATCCCAGAATGATTACCTTGAGCTGACCCAGCAATTTGATGCCGTGCTGTTATCCGGCGTGCCCGTCATGACGGCTGCAATGGCCTCGGAAGCGCGGCGCTTTACTTGGTTAGTCGATGTACTCTACGACCACAAGGTCAAGCTGATTCTGTCCGCCGAGGCCGAAGCGGAAAAGCTCTATGTTGAGGGCACGCTGGCCAATGAATTCAGCAGAACGGTCAGCCGACTCACCGAAATGCAATCGGAAGACTACTTGGCCTCTGCCCAACGCGATGTGCAAAGCCGCTTCTAAGTGCCGCTGACGTTAGCGGCTCGCTTGATCGCCGGCAGACGGCCCGCGGGCGATAAATCCTGGATTGCGCCAACCCGATTTTCCGTAAAGCAGTGGGCTGCCATCAAGGCAGCTGACCGTTCCGCCGGCGGCCTGCACGATTGCCTGGCCGGCGCAGGTGTCCCACTCCATTGTCGGGCCGCTACGCACATAAATGTCCGCCGTCGCCTCAGCGATGCGGCCAAATTTCAAGGCCGAGCCCAGATGGTCATGGCGCATTCCTTGCTGATGCGGCTGTGACTGACCGCTGCGACGGCTAGAGATCTGGACTCCGCCTGTCGCAGGCATTCCGCGACATCGAATCTCCTGCCAATTCTTTTCGGCATGCAGCTTGCGCTGGGCAGAAAGTGTCTGGCCGCCGCGATACATCGCACCCCCAATCGGCGCGTACAGCATGCCAAAGAAGGCCTCGCGGCCCACCACGAGGCCACAGTTGATACTGAACTCTCCCGTGCGGGCGATGAATTCTCGTGTCCCATCGAGTGGATCGATAAGCCAGTAGGCCTCGGCTGACACCAGACGACTGCTTAACTGCGATTGACTGCGATGATGTTGGCTATCTTCCTCAGAAACAACCGGCCAGGCTGGCGTGAGTGCGGTGAGTGCAGCGACCAGCAGATCATGGCTCGCGAGGTCCGCCTCTGTGACGGGAGTCTGGTCATACTTCGTCTGGACGCGATGTTCGGGCTGATGATAAATGCCTGCAATGGCCTGGCCGGCCTGCACCAGGATCGGCTCCAAGCCTTCGGCGATCTCCAAAAGGTCGATACGGGATGGCTGTTTTTGTTGGGGCAAGGGATAATCCAAGGCTATGCCGAAACCCTTGATTCTCCCACGGCGCCTGATCCTGGCCAGCCTATTGGCAGGCCTTCCGCTGTCGGGGCTGCCGGCCGATCCTGATGCTGATCTTCGGGAGAAGCGGCCGCCCCATGAGCGCCTAATCACACAGATTGAGTCTGAGCGGCTCGCGTTTCAGAGGGATCTGGCCAGCCGTGAGGAGGCCTGCCTAAAGCGGTTTTTCTCCTCACGCTGCCTGGATGAAATCCGGGCTGAACATCTCAAGCGTATGCGGGAGTTTGATCTGCGGCGGGAGGCCGAACTGCAGGCACTACGAGACATTGACGCTGAACTCCGTGCCCGCAATCGCAGTCGGCGTGCTGAGAAAAAGACAGAGAGCGGCTCTTAATGAACTTCCTACAGGATGTTCGCACACTGCAGCTCAGGCTTCTCGAACTCGAGGCCGAGCACCGCGAGCTCGACCATCTGATACAGCAGCTTGCGCAAGATGGATCTCGCGATGAGCTGCAAATCCGTCGACTAAAAAAACGAAAGCTTCAGCTTAAAGACCAGATCGCAACGCTTCAGGCCCAGCTCTCCCCGGATGTCCCCGCTTAAGGACCTGTTTTCCGAGTCGGGTCCGATTTCTCGGTCAGGGTCCGGCTATCGATTCAGATCAGGCCAGCTCGCCTTGGCCGACTCCATACTGCAGACACTCAGCCAGAAGCAGACCCTGCTTGCTGAGGCAGGCACCGGCGTGGGAAAGACGTTTGCGTATCTGGTGCCGTTGATGCTGACTGCCGGCAAGTCGATCGTCTCGACAGCGACACGGCACCTGCAGGATCAGCTCTATGAGCGGGATCTACCGCGCATTAAGTCGGCCCTTGGTGTGTCGATCCAGACAGCTGTACTAAAAGGCCGTGGGAACTATCTCTGCCTGTATCGCATGGAGCGTGCAAAGGAGCAGGGCCGTTTTCAGCGGCCCGAAGATGCCCATTTATTTTCTGAGATCGTCTCGTTTTCGGGCTTAACCTCCACAGGCGATATTTCCGAGTGCAGCGCCGTACCGGAGCAGTCTCCCGTATGGGCAATGGCCACCTCGACGCGGGAAAACTGCCTGGGGCAGCAGTGCCCGAGATTATCGGAATGTTTTGTGATGGCAGCCCGGCAGCGCGCCGCCGAGGCGGATCTATTGATTGTGAATCATCATCTGCTGTGTGCTGACATGGCATTACGCGATGAGGGCTTCGGGGAAATCTTGCCCTCGGTAGACCATGTGGTGATTGATGAGGCCCATGTACTGCCAGAGATTGCAACAGAGTTTTTCAGCCAATCAGTTTCCACGCAGGCCTTAAGCGGTCTGGCCCGTGACAGCCTGGCGATTGGTCTTGAGCATGCAAGAGATGCTGCCTCATGGCCCAGCCTTTGCGGCGAGCTTGAGCGCAGTCTTATGGAAATGCGGGCACTTCTGGCCGAGGACTCCCATCGCGATGGGCCATCGAAAGCCAACTTTCCTCAGGGCCGGATCGGATGGGATCAGTTATCCGCAAGTGATACCCAGCGCTGGATTGCTGCGCTGAGTGCAGTCAGCAAGGCACTTTCGGCCTTACGCGAAGTCCACTCCATGAATGCAGACCGTCATGCCGAGTTGGCGCGGCTTGCGGCCTTCTCCTTAGAGCTTCATGAGAGGCTGGAGGCATTTCAGGACAATACATCCGATGCGATGGATGTCCGATGGATGGAGTTTTCGCGCTATGGCATCACCTTACGGCGGACGCCTTTTGAGATTGCAGCGCGATTTCAGCAGGAGATGGCACGGCAGCCCAAGTCCTGGATCATGCTCTCGGCCACGCTGGCAATCGCAGGCCGATTCGATCATTTTCAAAGACGTCTTGGCCTTTCGGATGCGGCAACGCTGATTGCAGAAAGCCCCTTTGATTTTCAGCGACAAGGCCTGCTGCTGGTGCCGCAGGATCTGCCCGACCCCAAATCACCGGATCATATTTCGCAGCTGCTTCAACAGGCAGCGATTGCAGAGTTACTCGGCGCTGTAAAGGGCGGTGTGTTTATTTTGTGCACATCACATCGTGCAGTCGGGCTTGCTGCCCAGTGGGCAACGCATTGGGCGGCATCACATCCCAGCCGGCAGATTCTGGTGCAGGGCCAGGCGCCTCGGCCAGTATTAATTGAGCAGTTTCGAAGCCATGGGGCAGCGCTTTTAATTGGCAGTCACAGCTTTTGGGAGGGCGTGGACGTGCCAGGCGATGCACTGAGCCTTGTGCTGATTGATAAGCTTCCATTTGCACCGCCCGACGACCCAGTGTTGCGCGCCCGATTTAAATGGTGCGAGGCCCAGGGCGCTGATGCGTTTTCCGCAATACAGGTGCCGGAGGCGGCGATCTTACTCAAGCAGGGTGTTGGCCGGCTTATCCGATCCGAATCAGATCGCGGCGTGGTGGTGATCGGCGATCGTCGGCTTGCCGAGACCGGCTTCGGCCGGCGCATGCTGCGAAGCCTGCCCAATTTTTCTCGGACTCGAAATACTCAAGAGGCCCTGCAGTGGCTTGCCGCAAACGGGCACGATCGCCCATCAGCGCCTGCGATACTTAACTCACCAGAACTTGAGTCTTGAAAAGGCAGACGGCGCGGCCGGTGGCTTGACCGCAACCGGCTTTTTGACTGTTGGGTCGTAGGCGGATTTCAGGTAAACACTTGCGGGAAAATTCTTCTGCAAGACCCGGCGTGCATCAGCACTTAACTCAGAAAGTCCGAGCTGCTCATAGCCATTCATCATGATCGCCAAGGCCTCCTCAATGGCGGGGGCCTCTTGGTACTGCTTCACGACGGCCTGTGCTCGATTGACTGCAGCCAAAGTTGCACCACGACGATAATAGAAACGGGCGACGTGAACATCGCTCGAAGCCAGCATGTTGACAAGAAAAGTCAGACGGTCTGATGCGTCCGCTGCGTAAGGGCTGTTGGGAAATCGTGTAATCAGTTCTTTGAAGCTGTCAAAGGCCTCTCGAGCAGCCTTCGGATCACGCTCAGAGAGATCCTCCCCCGTGAATCGGGCCAGCAGATTCGAACGGTTGTTGAAGTTGACCAGGCCCTTCAGGTACAGCACATAGTCGATGCGTTCATGGTTGGGATAAAGCTTGGTGAAGCGATCGATCGCCGCAAGCGCGAGAGCGTTTTCGCCCTCTTTCCAGTGCACAAAAGCCGTGTCGATCTGGGCCTGCTGGGCGTGGCGGCCAAAGGGATATCGGGATTCTAGTTTTTCGAGTAGCTTGAGCGCAGCCGCCCAGTTGCCAGAAGCGATGTCGTCTTTGGCCTCTGCGTACAATTTGTCTGCGCTCCAGCCCAACGTCTCATCTCGGGCAAGGCTGGTGGCGCCGCAGCCCTGGAGGGTCAGCACGATTACCGCGCCAAACATGAGCAGCGTCAGATAACCAATTGCATCAATCGAGCGCCGATGAACAACAGTAAGCATAGTCAGACCGAAGGCCAAGGGGAAAGGGCAGACGATTATATCGACCTGGATGAGTCCGATTTCGTGCTGCCGGAGCTGGGGCCGGAAGGGCATCGGCGAATCTTTGTGGCCGCCGAGCATGACGGCGCGCGTCTGGATCGCCTGCTGGCGGAGTCTTTTCCCGAACTCTCTCGAACCTATCTGCAGAAATGGGTCGCTGAGGGGCAGGTCCTCTTGGACCATCGGCCCGCGACGAAACCGAGCCAGGTCGTCCGCGCAGGCCAAGGAATCGACATCATTATTCCAGTGGCTGAGCCGGTTGAGGCCTGGCTTGCTGAGCCGCTTCGCGCCGAAATCATATTTGAGGACGCGGAGGTGATCGTGGTGAATAAGCCAGCGGGGCTTGTGGTGCATCCGGCGGCGGGCCATCCTCAGGGAACGCTTGCCAATGGCCTGATTGGCCACGCCCCCGAGATGGCACAGGTGCCGAGGGCAGGGATCGTGCATCGACTGGATCGCGACACCACTGGCTTACTCGTGGCGGCCAAGACTCTTCCGTCTCAGGTCGGTCTGGTGCGGCAGCTACAGGACCGGAAGGTCCATCGAACCTATCGGGCACTGGTGTGGGGTTGTCCGCGCTTGGGAAGGATATCCACCGGATTCGGCAGAGACCATCGGGATCGAAAAAAGATGGCTGCGCTTCCAGAGGGACAGGGAAAGGAGGCGATCACCCGGATTGAGTCGGCCGAGTTGGGCTTACTATTTGGGCAGCCGGTTAGCCTCTTGAGGCTTCAGCTGGAGACGGGAAGGACTCATCAGATTCGGGTTCATCTTGAATCTTTGGGGCATCCTTTGGTGGGAGATCCAACCTATGCACGGCGTTCTCCCCACGCCAATCGGCTACAAAGGGGAAAGGATAAGATTTTTGGCCTGATTCCCGGACAGGCCCTTCACGCCCAAAATCTTGAGTTTATTCATCCCATTTCGGCAAAATCGATGCGATTTTCCTGCCCGCCCCCGTCAGGGCTTGTTCGGCTGCTCGACTTGGCGGGGCTCGGGGGAGGCCTCGGCTGATGCCGTCCGCTTTGGACCCCGATACCCGGCCAATTGACACGCTTATCGAGCGAGTGGAGCCTTGGTTCGAGTCTGTTGCGGGAGGGGTAGACAGAATTTCTGGGCTCTTTCCCTCCGGGGTAGTGGCATTTCAAACCCACACACGTGGCGGCGTGTCGAGAGGGGCCTACGCGAGTTTTAATTTGGCAGCACATGTGGGCGATCAGCCCGAGGCGGTCAGAAAGAATCGGGCCAGATTAGAGAATTGTTGCGCAACAAATTTAACCTGGCTGAATCAGACTCATGGCGCTGGGGTGCTTGAAATAGACCTAGTTCCGGGTAGTCAGACCGCCAGTTGTTCAGCCGATGCGGCCCTTACTGAAAATTCTGGCCAAGCCTGTGCGGTGATGACCGCTGATTGCCTGCCGATTTTGATCGCCAAGAGCCAGTTCCGGGCTGTCTTGGCCATCCACGCTGGCTGGCGGGGGATTGCCGCCGGAGTGATCGAGGCCAGTCTTAGCGCGGCCGCCGGCCGCAGGCCGGAGCCCGATCAGTGGACGATTTGGTTGGGTCCATGTATCGGGCCGAACGCCTACGAGGTCGGGAATGAAGTTCGGCAGGTCTTCCTGGATCAGTGCGCCAGCGCCGACATCGGGTTTCGCCAGTCGACCGCTCGCACAGGCAAGTTTTATGCAGATCTGCGGGCGCTCGCAGAGCAGCGAATTCTCCGTTGGTTCGCCGCCCGCCCAGAGCTTCTAATGACTGCCGAGTCAGCGACCAGCCTCGCTGGCAGGCCGCTTCGAATCGCCCGTAACACGGAGTGCACGTACCACGACAGCGACCGCTACTACTCGTTTCGCCGCCAATCCGTCACTGGCCGGATGGCGAGCCTGATCGCGCTGCAACCCATTTGACACTGCATATTCCGCTATGCAGAATCGACTGCACAAGATTGAGGTGGGCAGGGGAGAAGGGCGTCGATGCAGCGCGATCAAGAATCAGAAAAAAAGCCGGCAAAGCCACGAATTCGGCCAAAAAAAACTGTGGGCGCCCGCATTGCAACGCAAAAAGCTCAGCCTAAACCGAGGCGTGATCCTGTTGCAGCTGCTGAGCCGGGCCTGGCTGCTGCAGCAATTACAGCCAATATTCCGAAGCTGCCCAGCATGCAGCTCATTCCCGAGCGGATGCAGGCCATTCAGAAACAGTACCTGGAGGACCTCGGCCGTGTTCTGGTGTCCAAGCCCGAAATGGAAAAGATGGCCGCCCAGGACAAGCGCTTCGATAACCCGACTTGGCTGGATTCGTTTTTCACTGGGTTTGCCGCCCTGTATGTGCTCAATGCCAAGACGCTGACCGCCATGACCGATGCGGTCCAGACCGATCCCAAGACGCAGGCCCGTCTGAAGTTTCTGGTGCAGCAGTGGGTGGATGCGACCTCGCCTGCCAACTTTTTTGCGACTAACCCTGAAGTCCATAAAAAGATGCTGGAGTCGCAAGGCGAGAGCCTGCGAACTGGAATCGAGAATCTCGTCCACGATATGCGCAAAGGTCGAATCTCGCAGACCGATGAGACCGCCTTTGAGATCGGAAAAAATGTTGCAGTCACGCCGGGCGAAGTCGTTTATCAAAATAAGCTGCTGCAGCTGATTCAGTACAAACCGACCACCGAAAAGGTTGGGGCGGTGCCCATTCTGTTCGTACCACCCAGTATCAATAAGTTCTACATCATGGACCTGCAGCAAAGCAGCTCCTTGGTGAAGTTCACGGTCGATCAAGGCAACACGCTATTTCTCGTGAGCTGGATCAATGAGCAAGACGAGCACAGTCAGCTGACATGGGATGACTATGTGGGCGAGGGCATTCTGAAGGCAATCGATGTCGTGCTGGACATTACCGGCCAGCCCAAGACCAATGTGCTGGGGTTTTGCATCGGCGGAACAATCGCCGCCACCGGCTTAGCGCACCTTGCGGCACGGCACGAAGACAAGGTCAATAGTTTCACCCTGATGACGAGCCTGCTGGATTTTTCGAATACCGGGGTACTCGATGTCTTCATCGACGAACAACACTGCCGGATGCGTGAGCAGCAGCTCGCCAAGGGCGGGCTGATGAAAGGCAGCGAACTCTCCAGCACGTTTTCGTTCCTGCGGCCCAACGATCTGGTCTGGAACTATGTGGTGAACAACTATTTAAAGGGCGAAAAACCAATGCCCTTCGATTTGCTGTATTGGAACTCAGACAGCACCAACCTTCCGGGGCCATTTTTTGCCTGGTATCTGCGCAACATGTACCTGGAGAACAATCTGGTCAAAAAAAACCGGCTCACCGTGGCCGGCCAGAAAATGGATCTCTCCAGCATTACGATGCCGACCTATGCCATGGGGGCACGCGAGGATCACATCGTGCCCTGGGATGCAGCATGGAAATCCGCCCAGGCGCTTGGCGGCCCGAAGCGGTTTGTCCTCGGCGCAAGCGGCCATATCGCTGGATCGATCAATCCGGCATCAAAAAATAAGCGCAGCTTCTGGGTAAATGAGAATTCCGCTGCGAGCACGCCGCAGCAGTGGCTTGACGGTGCCATCGAGGTGCCCGGCAGTTGGTGGAATGACTGGGCCAAATGGCTCTCGAATCATCGGGGCGAGTTGGTGGATGCGCCACGCCAATGCGGCGCAGCCCGTTTCAAGCCGATCGAGCCGGCGCCGGGCAGCTATGTCCGAGTTCGGGCCGTCTGATTTAAAACACACCACCCCATTAAAACAAACGTATTCAAACGATTTCCAATCAGGAGGAAGGCAAGATGACACAGCGTACCGCGTATGTAACCGGGGGCATGGGGGGCATTGGAACCTCGATTTGCAGAAAACTTCATGATGCGGGCCATAAGGTCATCGCAGGCTGCGGCCCCACGCGAGATGCGCAGAAGTGGCTAGATGAGCAGAAGAAAGAGGGCTATACCTTTTATGCCTCGGTGGGCAATGTCAGCAGCTGGGACTCCACCGTCGAGGCGTTTGCCATAATCCGCAGCGAGCATGGCAACCCAGACATACTCGTAAATAACGCCGGCATTACCCGCGATGGCGTCTTCGCGAAAATGACCCGCGCCCAGTGGGATGAAGTCATTGATACCAATCTGAATAGCCTCTTTAACGTCACCAAACAGGTGGTCGAGGGCATGGCGGCCAAAGGCTGGGGCCGGATTGTGAATATTTCCTCCGTCAACGGCCAGAAAGGCCAGTTCGGGCAGACCAACTATTCGACTGCAAAAGCAGGAATCCACGGCTTCACGATGGCCTTAGCCCAGGAGCTTGCGTCCAAGGGTGTTACGGTCAATACGATTTCGCCGGGCTACATCGGCACGGACATGGTCCGCGCCATTAAGCCCGAGGTGCTGGAAAAAATCGTGAATTCGATTCCGGTGAAGCGTCTCGGAACACCGGATGAGATTGGTTCAATGGTGACGTGGATCTCCTCAGAGGAAGGCGGCTTTGCCACAGGGGCCGACTTCTCGCTAAACGGCGGACTCCACATGAGCTAATGCCTTCGCGCAAGTCAGCGTTACCAATTGTCCATTTGAAATTTAATTTTTAGAAAAGCACCAGCCGCCTATGAATGACTCAGCCTCGCGCCTCATTAAAAAGTATCCGAACCGCCGACTGTATGACACCCAGACCAGCACCTACATCACGCTGGCTGATGTCAAGCAGCTGGTGTTAGCCGGGGAGTCATTCACGGTAATTGATGCGAAGTCATCGGAGGACTTGACTCGCAGCATCCTGCTTCAAATCATTCTCGATGAAGAGTCCGGTGGCGTACCCATGTTTTCTGCCAACATGCTCTCGCAAGTCATTCGGTTTTACGGAAACGCCATGCAAGGCATGATGGGTGACTATCTGGAAAAAAATATTCAGGCGTTTGTTGAAATACAAAGTAACCTGCAGGAGCAGTCACGTCGGCTGGTCGACTCGAAAGGCGGCGCATTCCCATCGGCCGATGCCTGGACACAGTTTATCCAGGGCCAGGCGCCGATGATGCAAAACCTGATGTCCAATTACATCGATCAGAGCAAGAACGTGTTTATGCAGATGCAGGAGCAGATGCAGAAAAATACGCAGTCCATATTCCAGGGCTTTCCCTTTCCCGGCGCAAAGACCGACGACACCAAGAGAGAATGACCTCGGCCCGCGTTGGCTTTGTCTCGCTGGGCTGCCCCAAGGCGCTGGTTGACTCCGAGCGCATCATCACGCAGCTGCGGGCCGAAGGCTATGAGATTGCTGCTGACTACGAGGGTGCAGACCTTGTGGTCGTCAATACCTGCGGCTTTATCGATGACGCGGTTCAGGAAAGCCTGGATGCCATCGGCGAGGCCTTACAGGAAAACGGTAAGGTTATCGTGACGGGCTGCCTGGGCGCGAAGGCCTCGGGCTCGGGCAATAACCTGGTCAAAGAGCTGCATCCGAGTGTGCTTGCGGTAACAGGGCCGCATGCCACCGCTGAAGTCATGCAGGCGGTCCATCAGTATCTGCCCAAACCCCATGATCCTTTCACCGATCTGGTGCCGGAGCAGGGGATTCGTCTCACGCCTCGGCATTACGCCTACTTAAAGATTTCCGAAGGATGTAATCACCGCTGCAGCTTTTGCATTATCCCCAGCATGCGCGGCGACCTGGTCTCTCGGCCCATCGGTGAAGTCATGCGCGAGGCAGAAAGCCTGGTGAAGTCCGGCGTGCGGGAGCTGCTGGTCATCTCGCAAGATACCAGCGCCTATGGCGTCGACTTGCAGTATCGGACGGATTTCGTGGCCGGTCGGCCGGTACGTACCCGCATGACAGAGCTCTGTAAAGAATTGGGCCAGCTGGGTGTCTGGGTGCGACTGCATTATGTGTACCCCTATCCGCACGTGGACGAAATCATCCCGCTGATGGCGGAAGGAAAAATACTTCCCTACCTGGATGTGCCGTTTCAACATGCCCATCCGGCAGTTTTAAAGCGAATGAAGCGGCCCGCAAGCGGTGAGCGCAACCTTGAGCGGATTCAGTCCTGGCGATCGGTCGCACCTGAGATCACGATTCGCAGCACATTTATCGTGGGGTTTCCCGGCGAGACCGAGGCCGAGTTTGAAAGCCTGCTCGAATTTTTAGAGCAGGCCGAACTCGACCGCGTGGGCTGCTTTGCTTACTCCCCGGTTGAGGGCGCGGCCGCCAATGACCTTGCCGACCCGGTGCCCGAAGCCATTCGGCTTGAGCGACAGGAACGGTTCATGCAGACCCAGGCAGCAATTTCGCAGCGGCGTCTGCGTCGGTGGGTCGGCAAACGGGTTCGCGTGCTGGTCGATGACATTGATCAATCGCAGGGGATTCTTATCGGGCGTACCATGGCAGATGCACCCGAGATTGACGGGATTGTGCGCATCGCCCCGGATCCCAATTCCCGCCATCCGGTACCCGCTCGAATTGGTGACTGGGCAACTGTTGATATTGTTGATTCAGATGATCACGATCGTGATGCAATTTTTATTAGGGAGACATCCGTATGAGAGAAGTCGTCGTTTTAAGTGCAGTCCGCTCCGCAGTGGGCAGTTTCAGTGGAACCCTATCGGGTATTGAGCCGGCCGATCTCGGCGGCATGGTCATGAAAGAGGCCGTGAAGCGGGCAGGGGTAGATCCCGGAAAAATAAATTATGTATCGGTGGGTAATTGCATTCCGACCGAATCCCGTTCGCCTTATCTTGCCCGCGTGGCGGCAATCAACGGCGGGCTCTCAATGGAGTCGGTTGCTGTGACGCTGAATCGCTTATGCGGCTCGGGGCTTCAGGCAATTGTCTCGACCTCGCAGGCCATCATGCTCGGCGACTGCGATTTCGGCGTGGGGGGTGGTGCGGAAAGCATGTCCCGTGGCGGCTATCTGTCGACCGCAATGCGTAGCGGTGCCCGCATGGGGGATACCAAGATGATTGACATGATGGTCGCCACACTCACCGATCCGTTTGGTGTGGGCCACATGGGCATCACTGCAGAAAATCTCGCAGTGAAGTGGAAGATTTCTCGCGAAGAGCAGGATGCCTTTGCGCTTGAGTCGCAGAATCGGGCCGCGAAGGCGATCGTCGATGGCCGCTTCAAAAGCCAGATCGCGCCAATCACCATCTCGACCCGCAAAGGCGACGTGATCTTTGATACTGATGAGCACCCCAAGGCGACAACCCTGGAAGCGCTTGCCAAGATGAAGCCCGCATTTAAAAAAGATGGCACGGTCACTGCCGGCAATGCCTCAGGCATCAATGATGGCGCATCATTTTTCGTTTTGGCCGAAGCCAAGGCCGCTGCTAGCGCCGGCTATAAACCCATTGCCCGATTGGTGAGTTACGCCGTTGCAGGCGTGCCCAACGAAATCATGGGCGAGGGTCCCATTCCGGCTTCCAAAATCGCGCTCCAACGCGCGGGCCTAGGCTTAGATAAGATGGATGTCATTGAATCCAATGAGGCCTTTGCCGCTCAGGCGCTGGCGGTGACCAAAGGCCTGGGCCTTGATCCCGCGAAGACCAATGTCAATGGCGGCGCTATTGCCCTGGGCCATCCCGTCGGCGCCTCAGGCGCAGTGATTGCCACTAAGGCACTGCATGAGTTGCACCGTGTGAACGGAA
>Ga0194116_10000836_pt1 | contig 49458 bp, 51 predicted proteins | sample TA2MahsurfametaG_4_FD_148617 | JGI IMG/M metagenome (GOLD analysis project Ga0194116, IMG submission 148617) | Freshwater microbial communities from Lake Tanganyika, Tanzania - TA2015008 Mahale S9 surface | ecosystem: Environmental > Aquatic > Freshwater > Lake | place: Tanzania: Lake... | reverse complement strand
TGACTCCTGAAGAGAAGCGGGAGTTAGATGATAAAATCGAAAAAGCCTTAGCGGAGTTAAAAAAAGAATCGGATTCACCGAAGGCGAGAAAAAAACGGAAGATGAAATTCATCGCGGCTTTTTTGAAAAAGTGATTGCAGTGAAACAGGTGTCTCGCTCACGTCGGTTTATAATACTTTATTTTTATTGAAGTTTCAAAGATTTTTCCATCCTGCTGTACAAATACAGTTGACATCGATTGGATTTAGGGTTGTACCTCATTGTGTGAGGTGCGATATGATTTTGGTTGAAAAGAAGATGGTGCGGAAGTTCACGCGGGCTGTATTGATGTTGAAGGTGATGGAAGTGCAGCGTCGTGGTGTGTTGGGTTCATTTATTTTGTCAGATTTATTGGGCGAGAAGTGGTCATCAGAGTATGAACCTTTTTATCAACTCTACAACAAGAAATCGATTGCAGGGCAGGAGATGGGGAAGCTGTTGGCATCGGTGTGCGGTGAGTTGAATTTGAGGGGTCAAAAGGAAAATCGGTATGGGAAGCGTGATGCTATTACTCGTTATTTCTTTGCTTAGATGCTTCCGCGATGCGTTTCTGAGCGACCTCGAAGTATTTTTGATCTTTTTCGATGCCGATGAATTTGCGGTTGGTGTTGATGCACGCGACTCCTGTAGACCCTGATCCCATGCAGTTGTCGACGACCGTTTCACCTTCAAGCGTGTAGGTTTTAATGAGGTATTCGAGGAGTGCGACTGGTTTTTGGGTTGGGTGTAAAGTGCCTTTGGCTCGTGGGGGAACTTTGAAATTCAAATAAGTTTTTGGACGAATGATATAGTTTACGGTAGGATTTTTGTTGGTCGTAAAATGACCACTATCTGTATAATCCATTGAATGATTTATGTTCTCTTGACCATCTTTCCATCTTTTTTTTGTGCTTTCTGCGCAGTCTATCATTTGAGGTTGATAAGATGGTTGCTTACGATAAAAGACCGATATCAATTCGTGCCAGCGCATAGGTTGTTTGTTCGCAATTGCCGGATTGGAGGGTTGATTTTTGCACCACACCCAATCATACTTAAAGTGTTTGATTTGGCTCATTCTGAGGTGACTGCTGAACGGTTCACTGCCAAACAGCACGACAGCACCGTTTGGCTTTAGAACACGCCAGTATTCCTTCCAAAGCGGTTCGAACGGGATCAATACATCCCACTTGCACGCGGTGGTTCCATATGGCAAATCACAGAGAATCATATCCACCGATCCATCAGGTATTTGTTTCATGATTTCTAAGCAGTCACCGTGGTGTAGTGAAATTTTCATTTCACATTATAGGGTACTGATGTCTCAAAATTTTTGGTAGACGTTTCAGAGTTGATCAGGGTACAACGGATAAAACGGGGGTCGCCTTAGCGACCCCCAAACTCCACCTACACCTTGGTAGGCGAGCAAATAACTACTCGCCAACAGTAGAGGATTCAATATCCAAGCGTATCGGCGTAGACTGCATTTTCTAGGTGTGCGTTGATTAAGCGCATTTCTTCAGTTATTTTTTTCAGACGTGGGCTATCCAAGTGATTTTTATCTAAGGTCTCTACTTGTTTGCAAAGTGCTTGCAAGTCTTTGATGTGTTTTTTCATCTTTGCAATCTCTTCCCTAAGCGAAGAATCAGACCCGATCTTGTTCTCTGCAACCCGCTCAAATGCAACCAGACTCAGAAGTTTTTCGATTTGATGCAATTTGGATAGTTTCATTCTTTCTTTCATCGATGATACCTTCATTTCAGTAGCCTTGCTGTTTACGAAGTTCGGAAAGTTTAGGAACAATCACTTCGTACAGTTCATGTTTAAGAGATTCGTCTTCCTTCAGAATCAAAAGACAAAGCGTATGCAGCTTTTCAAATTCTTCTTCTGTGATTTTCCCTGCCTTAAATTTCCAGTTTGCGTCATCGCTAACCTTGTAGTAGCGCATCATGATTTCTTTTCTCTTTTTCTTAATAGCGTTGAATTGCTTTTCAACCTCTTTGATCCGTTTTGCGAGATCATCACCCTGCGCTTGTGCTGCTTTTTTGTCTGATACCTTCTTGTAGGTAAGCAAAGGTAGACCGTCTTCCAAAATGGTGTAGGCTCCGTTTTCAAATTTGATTTCACTTGCTTTTGGAAACCAAAGCCAAGAGTCCGTACCCCTGTCGGTTTTGAAAGCGACCGCGTTGGATTGGACTTTGGAGACTTCACGTTCGCCCATGTCTTTTTTTGTTTTTTGTCGTTCTTGGTCATCACCGAATCCGTGGTGAAAGCAATGCCACTTTGATCCGAGTTGGAGTTGTCGTTTGAACTCAGAAAGTGATTTTGCTTTTTTTAAAACAGATGAGAGTTTCATATCTATTGATCCTTATTCTTTTAATCTTCTTTTTAATTCCGATATATCTGAAGGGTCGATTGTTCCACTTGGATATCGTTTTTTGATCATCTCGAACGCTTTGTTCGCCTCATCAATATTTTTGTAAGTTTTCATGACTTGGTTTCCGACCACAATCAAAAACTCTTTAGGACTTTTGACAATTTTTAATTTCAAATCCCAATTTGGACTGAGGGTATGCGAGTTGATATGTGTCGATGGGTCGAACCTTGAGAGGACCTCTTGAATTTTTTTTGGGAAATCATGGAAAGGTTTAACGAAACGATTGGATTCGTTGGTCAACCCTAACTGATTTAATTCGGACTCGATGAAACCAAGTAGAAACTCAGTTTTATTAGAAAAATGACCAGATGTCGGACTGTCTGGATCGTTACGTTTTGATGGTGAAAAAATTTTACGGGTGTTGTGAACAACGCGTCGACCGAAATCCTTCATGACTCTGACGCTTATGGTATCTTCACGCAGATACCATTTATTTCCACCCTTTGAAATTTCGTAGATGATGGTTCTTTCATCTTTCGTTTGCCCGCGTTTGGATCCACCGACGTCTACATCTTCGCCATCTTTGAGTGTGTACCCTAAGACCTTTAGCAAGGATCGAACTTCCTTGAGCGTAAGGTCATCGGTTTTAGGGTTCTTAAAAGAATATTCGTCTGGGACTACCCCACCTATTTTCGTTTCGAGAGTACGAATTTTCTTTATGATCAGAGTTTTAATCGACATTTTTCAAACCTTGAAGTAAACGAGAGTTTTATCTTTATCGACACGCACACCGCTGAGACCACTTTGGATGAAGTTTTTGAAATCTCCAGAGCGTACGTCAAAGGCACCGTTATCGAAGCTGATTGCCCAACCGCTGTTGGGGTATAGGTGAATCGATTTGACTTTTTTTGTGAGACCTGAGCTTACTAAAGATCTTAGAATGTCATTAGGTACTTTAACGAGTTTATATCCATCGTTGGTGTGCTCTGATGTATCAAGTCCGAAGAGACCTTCAGATGTAAGGATGTGTTGGTGTGACCATTCTTTAAGCGCAGACTTTTTTATGACTGAAGACAGTTTCATTTTCGGTGTCCTTTTAGACCAAAGTTCTGAGGATATAGTTTCCTGTTCGGATCATCTCTTTACCGATAGATTCGTAACTAGCGTGTTTCAAATCTTTAGATACTGACCAAAGGGTCACGATGATAGAGTGTAGTGCTTCTGTTTCTGGTTCGATGTCTGGGTTGTATTTAAGGTTTTCGAGTTTATTGTGGATCTGGTCGAGTTTTTGTTCGACTTGTGCGATTTCTTTTTGGACGATTCTTTCCGCATCGTTGTCGAGCGCAGCGTACTTGGATGCTTTCCACTTGTTGTTGCGGTAGATGTGTGCGGTTTGGTTGTCGTGTACTTCACCCCAGTTCTCTTTACCGAAGACGTTATCTTCAACGTATTTTTTTGCTTCGCTGAAGGTTTTGAATTTTACTTTTTGCGGTGTTCCGTAGCTGAGACCTGAAGCTGAATATAAATGGATGATAGCGTAGGGTTGTTTATCTGCTACTTTTTTGACCTCTTTACAATTTTTGTAAACGGTTCGCAGATCATCCATGTAGCCCTGATTGATGATGGAAGATAATTTCATATTGTGTAATCCTTTTAATTCAATAAAAATTTGTCAGTTATCGAACAAAGCGTACCTAGGTTTTATTTGAGATTCATGGTCATAGATATCTTTGAGTAGGTTGAAACCCTCTTGAGCGATTTGAAGTCTTTTGGATTCATTGACGCAGAGTTCTTGTACAGCTTGTGTAACCTCATTCGGTTGTACGATCATAGCGTGGCGGTTATGGATGAGGTGCTCATTGTTGTTGAGTGGATCTGTTACGACGAGTGCACACCCCGCTAAACCAGCTTCGACCGCACCACCTGTAGGAAAGCCGTCGAATTTACCATCGATGGATCTTCCTGTCGCAAGGAATATATCCCCGAAGGCGTATTGTTCTAGGATGGTGTTCACATCACTGAAAGGGTAGAGTTTCAAATTAGGGAGTTCCTTCCACACCCAATCTGAGTATGCACCGAATTCGTAATCAGGCATCATTTGTGCTGTCTTATAAAATAAGTCGAATCCTTTGATCGTGCCCTCGTTCTGGTATCGACCCCATGCGCAGAACCAGATCTTAGGTTTATTTCTTTTTGGTGTGATGTTCTGTTTGTGGGTTACAAACCCTCCGCAGTGGTAAATCGAGTCGATGGGGATGTAATCACGTGCAGTTTTGGTCGTGGTGAAGACCTTATGAAACAGCGGGTGGTTGATGACAGTTTTGAGTAATCGGTCTGTGTGGGGGTCATTGAGAAAGAAGGTGAAACCCGGGTAAAGGGTGAAGCAGAATTTCAGATTGAGTTGTTCGAAGTGAGTTAGGTATTCGTAGGCTTGTTGGAGTCCTACAGTATAGCCGAAGTCGAATTGTTCTGTAGGTCTTTGGTTCGGGAACAACGCAGGGTTCCACCCTACCGACTCAGGATATTTTTTGAGCAAAAGTTTGTGTTCAATATACCTGAACGGTGATTGGTTGTTGAGAAACGCGGAGTCGATGATAAGTAATTTTGTCATGGAAAAACCCTCGCACCATTATAGGTTTGAGGGTTTTACATCAATCCAAAGCGCAGTAACGGTGGTACTTGACGCCAATCGATCGCATGGCATCGACGATATCATTGAAGGTCATGTTTTTGATTTTGTCTTGGTTATCGGAAACCCATCGGTAGAAAACCTTGATGTCGGCTTTGCCACCTTTGATAGCAGGGATGCACGTTTCCTCGTTGACATCAGAGCGGTCTCTGACACTGAAGGTGTCATAGTCTGAGTTGATGATGACTTGTTTGCCTTCGAGTAAGATAGGCTTGAATCCCGCAGGTGCGACATCAATACCCCTGTACTTTTCTTGGTGTAGTTGTTTAATATCACTGGTTTTTTTCGCGATACTTAAAGCCTCAGCATAGTCTTTGGCTTTTTCAATTTGGTCAAAAAGATCCGACTCTTCGCTTTCTAGTACAAACTGGTCGACTTCTTTACCTCTTTTACCCGCGTTGGTGAGATCGGTCACTCGTAGACCGCGTGAGTACCTATGGAGTAGAAGGTTTGAGGTTTCTTTCTTCTCACCGCGTTGCATGAGTGCCACCTTATGTTCAAGGTGTTTTATTTCAGCTAAGAGTTTTTTCATGTCGGATCCCTTTTCTATAGTGGAAGGAGCTGGTCTAGTTTAGCTTTCAAATTTTTGAGACTTGTCCTACCATGACCACGACCTCTGGTGCCATAAACGTCATCTTCATCTTTTGCAGTGCGAACAATAATATTGCCGAACCACTCACCGTGTGAACCGCGTACATCGGAAATCTCAAAATAGAAGTATTTATGCATATATTGGTTATGAAATGTATCCCAGACATTATCTTTTTTTAATAGCCCACTCAGAGAATCAGACCAGATGTTTGTGTCAACAAGTTCATACCCGATGCATACTTTTTTGATGTCGGAAAAAAAGTCTTTAGCAAATTGTTTCCATTCATCCGTTTCTGCGGAACGCACTTTATCAAATTTGTAGTCGATCCATTTTTCAGACTTGAGTCCAGCGACTCGCACGCCTGATTCTTTTTCCAAACGCGCTTCAATTTTTCTGATTTCAGCTAACACCGAAATACTTTTACCCTTCTTGATTTCTTTTGCCTTCTCGCCGAAAGTTGGAGTCTTGACTGGTTTTTTGGAATCAGGCTCAGACTTTTCTTTTTTGCGTTTGTTTTTTGCGAGTTCAGCGCGTTCATCTTTACTGAGGTCATGCGCTTTCTGTCGAGGCATACACTTGAGCGGGTCGTTACCGTTGTCGGTGATGTCCTTCCACTCAGGGTCTTTTGAGATTCCGCAAGGACCTACGATGTCCCCTGCTTCATACGTTTTCTTTTTACCGTTGTCTTTTTCGATGGTATTTTTCACAGGTGTAATAGCAACCCAATCACCGTAAGGGGCTTTCCCTTTGGCTTTGGATTTCCCTTGCCCATGACCTTTGAACCAAGCGTCTAATCCACCGTGTTCTGAGCCTTTGTCGCGTTTGTTTTTAGCAGATTTCATAACCTACCGTTTATTTCGAAAGGGACGGTTGTAGGAGATGAGATTTCTTTTTCCAACCACCACCAAGGTCTTTGTAAATCTTCGCTGCCTATCGTAAGTTTCTGAATCTTTGCCCAAAGTTTTGGATTAGTGGGTTCGTTTTCAGCGGCTCCGATAGTCTCTGAAATGCCTTTAACTCTTTAAGCCAAACCTAATTTTTTACCCAGTGCATCGTGGTTTTCTTTTGCTTTCAGGACACCTTTATAGTGATTCAACTGGTCTTTCTCAGTCCAATTCTGAGTCAAATGGCGGAATCGGTTTTGGTGTCCCCCCTTGAAATTGACAAGTTCGTTCTCTTCACGATCCACGGCTTTTTGAGCTTTATCACTGATCGATTTATAAACTTTTTTATATTCATCTTTGTTTTTATCAACTAAACCTTGAAGATGTTTAGCTGTAGGGCTGTCATGCAAACCGTGGTGATGCAAATATTTCAACGCGCTGATATGCTTTTCTCTGTCGAAGTCATCGTGCTTCATTGAAACTCCGGCAGCTTCGAGTTTTTTTTCTCTAGCTGAGTTGGTAACCGCGTACCGCGCATCTTCAAGATTCGCTCTTTCGCTTAAATCGCCCGTGCCCTCAACCAAATATGCTCCACCATAGTTTTGAGTCAGATTTGATTTCATCTCACCTAGTCTTTTATCTGCATGAGCGATGACATCACCATCTGTATGCTTGCCCTTGACTGAATTTTCTTGTTTATCGCTTTTAAAAATAGGGTCGTTACGCTGTTTTTTAGACTTAGGGTGAGCTTTGATATATTCGTCGTAATCGACTGACCCTGCGTTCAGAATTTTTGAAATCTTCAAACTCGCTTCAATTTTCCTTAGTTCTGACAATAACTTCGACATCATGCTTTCTCCAACTTTGTAATCTTTTTTTGAGTCGCTCATAAAATCCCCTTTTACCGTTAATCAATAAATACTTAATTATAGCAAGGTATTCCCTCCACACCGAGTAAGACAAAAGTTACCCGATTTTTAACAGGATTTCAGAATTTTTGAAATCTTCATGTTTTCTCCGTGTTCTGAGCCTTTGTCGCGTTTGTTTTTAGCAGATTTCATGATGAAGCCCAGCCAAAAAAAAGAAATTCGTTTCCTTTAATTAAAGAGGTTAAAATGTATCTTCCGAAAAAGTGGGCACATCTTGGTCAAATGAAAATGATATAGTTTTAGACCCCTTTAGTCCGTCCACACTAAAAGGGGTCAGCTAATTTATTTAATTCCAACTGCTTTTCCTAAATAATGGATGGAACTTGTGAGATTTTTGTAGGAATCCTAAATCTTTTGCTGGTTACCGCTTTCAAATGCATCTCTGAAATCAAGCAAGAATTTGTCCACGTTTGCATACGGGTACTCTTGATAAACATCATTCAAATCAGGAGATTTAGGCTTATCATTTTTCAAGCGACTTGCGATGCCCCTTAACCTATTTTGCGGTGATTTGTCTGCTTGTTTGTTTTTCATTTCAACCCACCTATCCCCATCGTAAGTCATATATTTCTTTTTATCAGTTTCATCTTGGACAATCAGTACATTTGCAAATTTGTGGCTTTTTTTCTTCTAATATTGTTTCATTTTAACTCGCTCTCAAATCAATTTTTCTAAAATCGCTATAAATGTATCCAACTCACGGAGATCATTTTCTTTCGGCTTTATGTTCTTGTGATCCATCCAAGTCAAAACCAGTAACCCAACAAGCTGCCTGTTTTTTTGAATCCGACAAGTCATCACAGTTGAAGTACCGTTCATCAAAAAGAACCCTTTCAAAACGGAATCTTCCTCGATGTCATCAACATTTATGATATTTATTTTATGATCTAAAGATCTTTTCAAAAAAGAACCCACAAGAGAAACAGGAACTTGTTGGAACCTTAGAATACCCTCGGTGCATCCAACTCCAACCCGTGAGACGATATGGGTGATGACCATTTTTTGCTCTGAAGCACCGCCTGTATAAAATTCACCGTTTTTGAATTGGAAAATTTTGACTCGATCTGCATCAAAACAAGCTCTTACTTCAGTCATGATCTCTCTGACTCTATAAGATGCTTCAATCGCTTTGGATGGGTAGCTTGATTTTTCTTCATAGGCTTTCTTGAGTTTTAACAAAGCCACACTCATTACACCTACTAAGATGTAACCAAAAAACTCGCCCATGATTTTTATTAGTTCTTGTAACCAAGCCATAATCTTATTTCACAGTAGTCTATTATCACTCGTCATCAGAGAAAAACTCTTCATAGTCGAAAGAGCCGCTTTTAAATAACTCAGAGAACTTTGATATTTCTTGTGCCTTCTCATCGCGGTCTTTTGGTGCACCGTAAAACGATAATTCCCATAAAATGCCGTGTAGTATTTTACCTAAAGTGAATGTAGTTTGATATTTTTCACCCGATTGAGTTTTGACACCACCTAAAACAAGAGGCAAGTCGACAATTTGGTAGGTGGGTGAAAATACGATGCTATAGTCCTCTTGGTTTTTACCGACCCCGTGGAAATCAGGTCGATCCATCCCGTAAAGATTGCCATCATCTAATTCAAGATAAAACATCAACTCCAGATATTGGATTTCAGATACAGGCTCAAAATCTCTTGCTGACAATGCTTCTTCAGTTAATTTCTTGCACCAATTACCTAAAAGTTTGTCGAAAACATCGATATGTCTTTCGATCAAAAGGAATATATCTCGCAAAGTCACTTTAGCGGCTAATTCACAAGGTTCAAATAAAAGGGTCGGTGCAGCATCACTCACATCAGTCGTTGTGGTTTGGTCATCGTGCAAAGCTGTCAGCTTTCCACCGACCTCAATAATTAGAGTATCCATTATGTATCCCCTAGAATATGTAATATGAAAACAAAGCACGATTATGGACGTTGGTATTGGCGTATCGATGATGGGCAAGTAGAGATTTGGGATAATCTCTGCAACCGCCAACTTGCAAATTTGTACTGTTTTTTGAAACAAAAATCAGGTGAAGCTCACACGGAACCTGTAGAATGGATTGTAGAAGAATCTAAACGGAGAGGTGCCTATCATTTTTTAGAAAACACTGATAATTATGGTTGTTACCCATTCCGTTATCACGGTTCTTGGATGGTTTATGATAAGATAAAAAGAGAGATTGTTCGATTGAAAGAGTATGACCTGAGATTGATACCACCAGATGTACGAGATGAGTTTTTAGTGTATGAAATGCTAGGTTTATTATGAAAAATCATATTTCGGAATCAGGTCGTATCATCGTGCCTAACAGTGACAATATAGGTCGATTCGTTTCTCCTAAAAATTTAGACTTTTTAGAAAATGTCGAAAAAGGTGTAGCTGATCTTGTACTAGCGTGTCTGTCTCGTGGTTTGGTGACTGTTTCATCTTGCGAAGGTCACCCTGAAGATGAAGATAACAGAGAAGTTACATTAGCCTTTCGAAGTATCTCAGATTGTGAAAAGTTTATTAAAATTATCCCTGACTACAGAATAACCATAACTGATGATTTTTTCGGTGGGGAAGACTGCGGTTTACAGTTTGCTTTCGGTCAAGACTATTCTATTTTTGTGACAATTTGGATAGACCAACCAGATGTCGATGAGAAAACTAAAGAATTGCAAAGACGTATTTTGGGGCTTCTAATATGATCGGTTTTATTGACAGCAAATCTTTCAAAATAGATGGTTTCGATTTACTTAAATCGAAGGAATTAGATTATAACGACCCTGCTTTTTATTGTTTTGATTTCAACAATATAAAGCACATATCTCTTAAAGATGAACTGTATAAAGTAGAAGAAAGTTTGTTCATTTTCATCAACGAAGGCTCAGTTACTTTCGATGTAGGTTCTCAGAAAGTGATGACTGAGCAAGGTGAGATTCTAATTATCCACCCAAACACTTGCCTCAGGTACGAGTCTGGTTACGCGAATGTGAGTGCATTCACATGCCCGTTGAAATTCTATCCTCAAGAAACATCTTTTTTCTACAAAGGCAGAAATTGCACTATTGAATGTACCATTCAAACACTGAGCTTTAACAACTACCAAACACGCCAGCACGCAGTCGATGTTTTAAGAGACATCTTCGATGACCTGTCTTATCTTTTTAGTTTTCAATACCTGAGAACAGAAAACAGAATTGTATTTCCCGATAAAAAATCTTCTCGGTTCGCTTTGTCTGAATTAGTGAAGAGAAATCGAGATTATGAAAATTACTTGGATGAACAGATTACGCAAACTTTTATCAGCTTCACAGGTATAGATCTCTCAAGCACATTTGTGGATTCAGAAAGCATCAAGGAAGTAAATCTTTGGGTGAAGCAAGGTGATAAAGATGACTTTTTAGAAAAAAGCCACGCGAACATCATGCTATTTTGATTCGTACACCGTTTTCATAGAATCGAAACCACTCCGCTAAAAGCGGAAATTTAAAAATTTTAGAGAAACTGGGCTCTCTCGAAATCCTCTGGATCATCTGTTTTACTTCAAGAGGCTTGTCACAAATTTCTAACAAATACTTTTCATCGATCATTTCAGGTGTAAAAATTTTAGGATAATCAGGGAATTTATCCTCGACCTTCGCTTTCAATACAGGTTTGTACGGATTGAATTGTTCGATCCATTGAACACCGTATTTCTCTATAAATTGTTTGACGTCTTCACCCTCAGGATCGCTGTAAAAAGATTTTATCTCGAACGAATCATCGAAACTGAATTTCAAGAATGGTTGAGACATCGATTCTTCTAAAGAAGTGTCAAGGTCAAACGAAAACAAGGTACGTAGATTCTCAGCACCTAACATGAAATTGATGCGGAACTCTTGGTAGGCGATGGACTTCAAACTTTTGAAAACTCTGTTAAAAAATCTTTGAGGCTCATTGAGATGATGACCTAAGATGAAATCGAAGTAGACTTCATCTGCAAATTGCTCAGGTAGCTTACACGGCTCCTGTGCTGCGGCTTGCATGATTTTATCTTGAGTCGGCTTCAATTCCAGATAAGCCTTTCTTCTCTCACCTGTATACATCAAACTCTTGATGTACCGCGTGTCATCACAAACAGCCTTGATGATCCGAGCTTTGTGCTCCACAGATAATTCAGGAAACACACTAGAAACGAATTTGCCTAAAAATGTGACGTAATCATTCGGATTCAAAAATAAAGATAAAGGTCGACCTTCGGCTGAGGTCTTGAAATTGTAAAGGTCTTTAAATAATGGTTCCCAATTATTACCGTATAAATCACGGACTAGCGCACTAAGACTAGGGGCTTTATGCACGTAGGACTTATCTAAAAAGGTAAAAAGTTCATCAAATTCATTTGTGCATAAGATGATATCATAAAGAAAAAAACTTTTCGGTTTGAAAGTTGATGCGATATCAATCACTACATTTTTGAAAAGATTTTGCATGTGTTTATTATAGCTAATAAAAAAAGAGCCAAAGGTACTTAATGATACCTTTGGCTCAATGTAATCTACCGCGTTTTTTTATTTAGCGAAACGCTTTAGTTGTTCGCGTGAAGCAATTTGATAACGGTAGGGACGCTCATCACGGTTCACCTTCAGAGCGTTGTTCTCTACCAAAAAAGCTAGAGTACGACGGCTGTGACGATCCGATGCTTGACTTTGCATCACGATGTCCTCTGAAGTGAACATTTTTCGTTGTTGCATCACTGATTCAACGATTTGACGAAAAATTCCACCACCCCGAGTTTGCTCTTCTGTACGAGATGGTGTACTACGGGCAGCGGATTTCGTAGCTACCTTTTTGGCGTCACTACGTTTTGCGGTTGGGCGAACAGAACGACTTACTTTAGAAACAGACTTCTTAGTCATAAGAATACCTCCTTGTATTTGACTAATGACTATTTTTTCACCACATCAGATACTTTTCAAGTTTTTGTTCACGAATGACCGTCAATATCTTGTCATCTAGGTGCTTTTGAAAGTTTACGTTTTTCTCGACCCAAGTTTTTAAGTCTACGTTCGTGATTTCCTTGATTTTTTCATAAGCGTGTGTGCCGGAATAGACTTCCCAACAGGATGATAACTTTTGAAGGTAATAATGATTATTATCATCAGGTTCTCTGACCAAGATCAATCTTTTGGAGCGAGGTCTCCACAGACCGTAGACCACTCCAACCCGCACAAGCCGCTCGATATGACCTTTTTCATTTGAATTGAAGCTACCTTTGAGATCTACAACATAGAGCCTTCTGTTATGATGAAACGAAACATCTTGCTTGAGGTTCACGTCTCCGACTAAAGGTTGCAGTTTTGATGGAATTTTTAGTTGATTTCGAACGATCTCGAAAGCAGGTGGCTTGTACATTTTCAGAGGAGCGTTTCTAAAAGCCGCTTTGCAGAAAGATTCCCAGAACTCACCTACCCGCCGACTGAAATCCATCAGGTTATATTCCCATACTCGATTTCGCATGTTCAACGCAGCGCAAATGTAAGCGTATTCGTATTTCAGAATTTCATCGAGGTTTTTCGCATCGCGACAACGCTCATCGCGGAGATTTTTGAGTATGGAAAATATCTGCTTGGTTTGCTCTTCTTTGGACAAAGAGTTGTCGATGTGTATTTGGTTTTCATACCATCTGATGATTTTTTTCACACAACGATTATAGGTTGTGTGAAATAGTAAACTAAGAAGCTATGTCAACTACTAGACTATTCAATCCCACTCTTTCTTAATACCACTGCTTTCGTTATCATCATAACCCTCATTGTATTCTTTGATTTCATCGTGGGTCAAATCTACCACCATCGGTAAACTACCTGTACCGTTCGGGTACCAATGAGGTTTGCGTGCACGGTGGTAATAAGAATCAGCGGCACCTCGATCATAAAGACTACCTGGTCTTTTTCTGTTAAATTGAGGTCCCTTATGAGCTTGCTTGTTCATGCTCTCAGCTAGTTGCCTTAATTTATCTGCACTACCTGTCAACATTTTTGAAACTGTTGCAAGGTCTCCAAAATTCTTATCGAATGTGCTTTCAGTCATCATCAAAGCAGCATAACCATGTAAACGGTCACCTGTGATCACGACTTGATCTTCAGCGATATTTTTTTTCTCTAAGTCTTGTTTAAGGTGCGAATTGATATCTAAATCACTCTTACCTGTGTTCAAATTAAATGAATCAACATAAGAGTAATCGAAATTATCGTATTCAGGTGCGTGTAAGTTTGGGGATAAATTTACAGAATTTCCAAAAGACACTGAAATTTGTCGACTCTTGTACTTTCTTGATTTCAAATGATTTTGAAGTTTTACGGGCAAATCTTTGAATTTTAACTGTTTCATAGTTTATAACTCCATCTATCTTATATATTATAAATAAATTAAAGGATTTATTATGACAGATATGTTAGAAATTTTGTTAAGACAAAAAAAGTCGATGGTTGAATATCTTTTGCTCAAGGTTGAGCAAGAGGACTGGCACGGGATCGCTGATGCTGCGATGGATATCCGAGAGATAGTCGCCAAGATATCGATATTAGAAGATATAAAAAAAGCCTCACCGAAGTGAGGCTTTTGAATCAGTAACGACCTACATCCGTTGCGATGTGATCAAATTTATCTACACTCACAAACAAAGACTTCACCCAAGCGTTAAGAGTCTTCCATGCGGATGTGAAGAATGAAACGACTGAATCAAATGCATCGGTGATTGTGTCCCAGAACCCTGCATCGCGGCTCATGCTCGCAACCTTGTCTTCGTTCTGCATCTTTTTCACCATGTCATTGAATTTGCCGAGCATCTCTTTCTGCTTTTTCAAATCCTTCATGTTCAAAAGAATTTCAAGAACCCCCTCAAGAGAATCTTGAGCCTCTTTTTCATAGGCTACTGTACAAGCAGGACTTGTTTTGTAGTTAGCCTCAGCAGCCTGAAATTTATTCTGCACTGTCCCAAGGCTTGCTTTGATTTCAGAGAGTTTTGTCTCGTATACCGAAAGGTCAGTTTCCCACTTCTTGATACGCAAAGAAAACTTGTGAGGCTTTCCATCTTTGGTAACTGCCTTGGAACCACCTGGACCGTAGTCTTCGATTTTGCGGCGAGTCTCCGAGATTTCACCCTCAAGCATTTGGATGAATTTCTGATTATCAGCGAGAGCTTCCTTGACTTTGCTGAGGTATTCTTTGGTTTTCTCTGCTTGAGCCGACCAATCTTCCACAGTCTCCTGAGGCTTCGGTAGAGCGATTGCAGGTACTCCCTTTGGAGCCTCGGTCACATCAATCTTCTTAGCTTCCGCTGCAACAGCGGGTGGGATTACAGCTTGCTCTTTTTGAGAATCCAACCAAGCCATAAATTCTTTACCACCGAAAACATTTTTCTGGACCGAACGAGCGCCGATCATCTGAGCAGCAGCCCAAGCGTTGTTCTCTGTACGAGCCATCAAAATCTTGGAGTTGTACTTAACAAAGCAGTTGTTCCAACCATCCATGATTTTTTCAGCGAGGTCATCACGACCTACTTCTTTACAAATTCTGATACATTTTGCGATACTTGCGGGTGGGTAATCTTTTGCAGGTAAAGCTGCAATCCTGTAAAACCAACTTTTAAGATTCCCATAAACAGATTTTGCCGTAGCGAGATTACTTTTCATAGATTACCCACCTAAACTTACTTTTTCTTGAAAAACAGACTTACAATATCCAAAACTTTTGAAACCGCTGGTGAAATAAAAGGTAACTTTTTGACAGCGTTCACGATTTCATACAAAGCAATCGCACCCGCACCAGTCGACAAAGCGACCCAAACAGTTGCCCATGTGAAAGGTTGCACTGCTACGAGCGCACCGAGAAGAGCAAGTACAGGTGCCAACAGCACCTTAGCCTCTCCAAGTTTGTCCCAAAGCAAAGATCGAATGAAATCGACTTTCAAACTAGAAACAACTAGAGCCAAAACTCCTGACAGGATGAATTGAACAGGCATACCCTTCCATCCACCGACAGTTGATAAAATTTCCGAAATAAATGCAATAAGCTGTTCCATAACTCCTCCTTGAGCTAATGAAAATTAGACATTTATCGGCAACACACCGACTTTCTATTTTAGATAAATTTCCCAAGTCGAATGACCGCAATCGTAGATTATGCTATAACCTTGTTCAAATCTAAGTTGTTTTTCTGTTTTACCTGATTTGCGTTCTTCCGCTGTCTTCTTGAGAGACTGGTTGCGAAACCGTTTCAGCGATTTCACATAATGGGGCGTATATTTGGTTTCACCGATCCTACGAAACCCTGTCTTTTCATATACTGCCCCTACACCCCATCTTAGGTCACAATGAGTTTTCAAAATCAGGTAACCTTTTTCTTTTGCCCAGACCTTCGCTTTTTTCAGTATCTTGCTGAATCCACCTACAACATTGTAACCGCACGCACTCGCAAACCGACCTACCTCAATCGTCTTATTTGCGGCTGTATGGCTTCGAATAGGCTTTGATAAGGTCATCGCACAGTAAACTATATCACCTTGCACCAAACCTATAGTATAACCGCCACGGAAGCCTTGCAGGTGATTAGCATCCATGAATTTTTTAGTTTCTTCGGTGTTCAATTCCCGCAGTTCTAGGTCTCTCGCATACAGCCTCTCAGATTTACCAAGAAGACTTTTTATTTTTGACTCGCAAATGTTTCTCTTAAACAACCACTCATCTTCAAAAATAGAGATCAAGCGTATGCTTTTGTTTTTGCAAGCATCAAGTTTTTTTCTGTGGTAGGTTTTCGCATCATCTTCGGTTTTGAATTTACAGCGAACGTCTTGTAAATGCCTGTTCGGGTGAAACGAGTGGAAGTATAAACCGTGGTACTCGATAGCGATTTTCAGCTCAGGTAAAAAAATATCCACTTCCAGAGGTGGTATGACCTGCCTGTTTCTGACATCTATTGGACCCTGATAGTAAGCCTTCAAAAATTCAACTATCTCAACTTCCGCGAGAGAAAACCCTTTTCTTTCGAAGTAACACTCAGGACAAGCATTGTTTTTCTTGAAATTAGAAAATAGTACGTTGAACTCATGCCCTTTGGAGCAAACAGCAACCACCGCTTGACCCTCAGATTCGTTGTACTTCATTCCCAAAGATGCGAAGTGTTCTCGCATCTTTTGTTCATAGCTTGCCCGTTTGCTTTCTTTTGAACACGCCAAACAATTTTGTTTTTCAAAAAACCTAGAAAGGGTCGTTCTTTTGAAGTGACCTTGCGGGCAGTAAAGGTTCAAGATTTTACCCTTAACAGACAAATCCACATTTAAGGGATCATGGATAGTCTCTAACGACCAACCTTTTTCTGCGACGAATTGGCTGATCTCTGATCGACCACGGGGAGCCCTACGCTCGCGATTTAGGTTCAGATAAACCTTCTTTGCAGGGTCACACTTCTTATACTTCAACCCAAGTCTTCTCAAATATCCATGAAGATGAGGCTGGTTCATTTTCTCGAACCCTGCACCTTCCAACGCCGCAATAATTTCTGGGATAGTTTTACTCGCGGTGTCTAAAGACAAAAGAAACGACTTGAGTGCATCGAAACGAGATTTTATTTGAGCTACAGAGGGACGTTCAAAAAACCCCGCAGAGGTTAAAATTCTATAAAATGATGTTTTTGATAACGATAAATCTTGCGCCTTTAGCCGCTCGATAGTGCCTTGGACACTCCCCTCAGCTTCGATGAAACACCGCTCTACTGTCTCTAAATGAGAGCCGAGGGTTTTCTTCGTGAGCACAAGCATGGGGTTACCTCTCATGAATATTAAATAAATTCTTCTGATTACATTTTCAACCTAGTTTTATTCCAACAATTAGCGTTATCTATTTAAGTAATTGTTTTTGTTAATAAAAAATAAAAAGTGCGAATTCATTAGAATCCGCACTAAATTAAAAAGTGTTGTAATATCAGAGACTTAGAACGTCAATCTCCAGGTAATGGTCAAGGTCGCTGTATTAGGCTTATTGATGACCGCGAAAGTACGATAGTTGATTAAAGTTCCAGTGTTAGGAGCCAAAGAAGCATCCCCACCCACCAAGCCCATCTCCATCAACGCACCGACAGCCTCCGATTCGTTGAAGAACGTCGTCAAGTCGATGACGTTTGTCGGATAAGAAACAACCACGCCCGCGTTGATGAAGTTAACCGACTGGAAAGTTTTTCGAGTCAATTCGTTTTCAAGCTGAGTTTGGCTTGCAGTCGCAGGTGGTGGGTTCAAAACATCCCATGCACCACCGAGTCCTACAGCCAACCCAAAAGCACCATAAGCAGGGTCGGTTGAATCTTTAACCAACCGTGCGAGTAAAATGGATGCTGAGTTAACGATGATATTCTTACCAAGGTCACGGTGCTCGATGCGACCATCACGATGATGCATCTCTGCGAACAGATGACCTTCAAGACCGAATTGAGGGCGCTCGTTTTCAATTAAACCGAAACCCGCTGCTGAATTTTCAGTCGGCTGGTTGATAAATTCTTGACTTGGTTTCTTCATGACTAAATTCTCCTAAAAATACGTTTTCAAATACTACTTAATTAAAAACCGCCTGAAATTCCATCGAATGGTCGCACAGTATCAAATTTAGAAATCAGATTATCAGAAGGGATTATATTATTCGATGAGGGAGTCATCACTAATAAATCCACATCTCGAAGTTCTTCTTTCATCGTAGGGACTTTTTCAGAAAATTTCGGATTGAAACAATTCATATACAAGTCTTCAATAGCTGCAAATGTTTCGGAGTAAACAGGTCCGGAAAGAACGATTCTTTCTTCTTGCAGAATATCAAATATAGGTGCAAAATTTGCCATGAAGTATGGGTACAGAATGATGTGTCCACGAGCGAAACCATCCTGTAGGTTAAAATCGAATCCGGCTGACATTTGCATCTGAGGTGGTTGAATAGTTTCAGATGGTCGCAAATCTAAACCGAAACTGTTGAGAAACTCTTGATAGGTGTTAATCTTCGGTTCTTGCCAAATCTTACCACCATCACCCGTTTCATATTCGAGATTTGTTTGAGTGTTCTCATCTCCGATAGGTGTAAAGTCTTCTCTATATGCTGCACCTGAAAATGTGAAATGCTGGGTTTGCAGAATTTCGAAAATAGGTGCGAAGTGAGCAAGGAAGTAAGGATAAAGAACGACTTGACCTTTTGGAAATCCTTCTTGGAATCTGAAACTGAATCCAGATAGATTTTGCTCGGTCGGTTGAGGCACAACTTCACTTGGGTATAAATCGATGTTGAGTTTGAAGATTTCTTCATAGCCTGTAATTGGAAATTCTTGATTGAAATCATTTATTTCAATCAACTCGCGTTCATCAGGAATATTTACGATTTCTTCAAATGAAACGGGTAGAGTTTCTTGTCTTCCGAATTCGATCAAAAAGTCTGAAATATACTGGTCGTTATTACCAGGTCTACGTCGGATATAGCAAAATTGACTATCAGGTCTATTCAACCGAGATCTATGGTCGTTGAGCACAAATCGAGGCAACAAGAAATTATCGGAATCAAACAAAGAAATATTCCAATCGAGATCTTGGAATAGAGCTATGCCTGGTTTGGGAGGTATCAAACTTCCAGTAGCTCCGATTTGACTTAAAGAAGAGTTAAGGATCATTTGGTTAGGGTCTTTATTTCGGTAATCAAGTTCAGACCAACCAATATCCTGATGGAACCCTGAAATAACTTCATCTATAAGAGCGTATGTATCTAAATCTTTTTGACTGAAATCAATTTTTGAGAAGCTGATATTTTGCGCAATTTCGACTGGAAAAAACAGTTCGAATCTGTTAAGAATATAACCTGTGTTATTGAGAACCAAAACTTCATCAACGGATTTTTCGATTCCTTTATAAACATCAGTGCTTGATGAGTAATCGAAAAACAGATCCAATCCATCTTCACACACAGGTGTTAACACATCGGTTGCACCATCGTTACAAGATGATTCTATTTGCAAGTCTGCGTAAACCCTTCTGAGGTTAGAGCCGATTGCTTGGTGGCTCGTTCGACCTCCGACAAGATTGTGCGTGAGAGTGTTCATCAAACTTAGAGGGTCATTTAATTTGAACAACAAGATGACATCATCTTGAGGAACTAAAGTTTTTTCCAATTTCAGAGGGAAAAGAGGCACACCGTAGTTCAACTCAACGATGTAGTCACCATCATCGTACCCGTAGCTTTTGAAAATGCTGTAGTCGTTCAGCTTATCCCGAACGGAAATTTTGTTGAATAGAAGCGTGTTAGGGTCATTCAACAAAGAAGAGTTTGATGAATCGAAAGCTGAATATCTGTAGAGACAACTTTGCTCTTGTCTTGGTGGAACATCTATTTCAAGCGACCACAATACAGATGAATACCGAGATGTATGGATAGTTTCTGTATAAGGGTCGAATTGATTTAAAACGGTGTCTAGGTTGTTGATAGTAAAATACTCGAAGTGCCTTGTTAGATAAGAATAATCTATTTTGACTTCAGCGTTTTTTGGAACATGGTTGACTAAAGTTATGATACCTTTCAAAGCCTCGATCGATGCGATCTGGACTTCGACACCATTCACGAAAACTTTTACTTGAGATTTATCATCAAGGATACCATTTGACCCGTTTGAAATGGGACCATAGCGGGTTTTAATTTTATTCGATTCAAAAACGTAGGGTGTTTCCTGAATCACGGTTTCTTGTCGAGTAGCTAGACAATTTTTTCTTAGATCTGCGTAACCATAATCAAAAAATGATAAGTTGAAGACATCGCAAATCGCGTTGTCTCTGAGTTTCTGAGTCAATTCAAACCCATCAGATCCTACGATGGTTTTTCCTGTTTCAGGGTCGATTACGAGTACGCAATTATTAGCAAAACCGATTGCATCTTCCGGATCGAGGAAAACGAAACGTGTCGAAATAGATGTGTGCGCGGGTTTAACTAACCCAGCCAAGAATGAGATTGAGCTTTGAAGTTTTACGATGTCCATCGTAGAGTTTGCAACGAATACGGAAACAAGGAACCTGTGCATCAAGGGCACAGTGTCTTCAATCTTATCGCTACCTCGACCTTCGATGAACATTTCTTGCAATTCGACGTTGGCTTGATTTTCAATAGCTAGTTCGAGGGCTTTCTGAATAGAAAGTTTCGTAGCGCCTTGAAAGTAACACTGTATCAAAGCCAAAAGGAATGAGCGTAAAGCTACATCATCTTCTTCTGTATGGGTGTAATTCGAATTCAAAAACAAAAATGACTGAATATTTTGAAAGATAAACTCAGGTCTAGTTGTTTTGAAAATTAAATCATTGTAAACACCTTCAGCCGTTACGATCACTCGCGCAGCTTCGAATGCGATCGCTTTGAGATAAGTTGTTGATAGCGCGAATGAGTTAGATCTAACGTAAACTGAACTGAGAGAGGCTAAAAGAGAATTCAACATCAAGTTAGCTTTTTCAAGTACAGCTAACCGTGTTTCTAAGGTGTCGTTTATTCCTTTATTTACTCCGAAACTCATGACAATACCTGCCCTGTATTAGCGTAGGTAATTTTCAGAGTTTTAATCTGAACGTATTCGATTTCGGATATCAAAATATCTTTTGCTCCTGTCTCTTGACCTACTACATAGGTTACCGTCCATTTCGAACTATTAGGGTCTGAACCCTTTCTAGTGGATACAACTAATTCACCATCTTCGTTGATGTAGCCTCGACCTTCAGCACCCGCTACTGTGGTGTCGGTCTCTTGCATAGAAAGAAGGAAATCATTTTCAAAAATCCCTCTAAACTCGTTGTCTGGACCACCTTTTTCAATAGTTTTTGAATCGAGTTTTTCTATACTCTTGTAAGCTGTAACTGTTCCAGTTTGATAAACTTGAAACTGAGGGTTTGTCATAAGTTCACGTATCACTTGAACACCGCTACTCTTTACCATCTTCGTAAGGGGCACGACCACGAACTGGACTCCCGTTACTTTTTCCACTGCGGAAATGATATCCGACTGATAAATACTCTGACCTAATTTTGCGTTCGCCAAGAAGTTGGTGAGCGATGTTCGAATATTTCTGTCGACTGTAACAGCATCGGATCCTGAAGTTAGAGACACTGTGAATTCTAAATCAACGTAAGTCGGTTGAGCTGATTTAACAACGACATCAGCGGTTAAGTGCCGCATGTTATCAATTTTATCTTGTACCGTAGTGAGGATGTCGTTGATTTCATAAGTGACAGTCATCAACTCACCTGCTTCATAGGAAGCATAAACGGAAGATCCTGATGGTATTGATGAATCGCTTGTTCTTTTGATCCCAGTTTGAGTCTTGATCGTTCCTAAAACAATCTCGTAGTCAGTGTTAAGCGTGTATTCAACTCCACTTTCGTTTTTGATGACTAGCGTGGATGTATCTACTCCCACACTCGCAAGATATTGAGTTTGGGTTCCAATTAAAACTACAGTTTCACCTGAGATAACTTCCATTTGAGCATTTGGAATACCGTTTGCGTAATCGAATTTAATTTCATCTCTTGCTGATGTAGAACGACCGAGTAGCAAAGGGTCATCTTTTCTTATCAGTTCAAAATTGGCTGATGTTAAATCACTTGATTTAGATCCGGAGACCGAAATGATCCTCTCAACGGGTTGGTTGTCTAACTGTACGTTATCAGTTCTTCGATAAACGTAGGTAACTCTGATGATGTCGTTGATCCCAAGTCCAACCAGTTGGTTAGTCAGGTTTGTTTCATCGAGGTCGATTACGTTCCCATCGTTTGTAACGTACGCATTTGTCAGATCATAAACGAGATTGCGGCTGATGTTTTTTACTTCTATGATTTTGAAGATTGGATGATCTTCATCAACTAGAGGATTGATTGTTCTCAATCTATAGAAGTTTTTATTTTGAATAAAAAACTGTTCATCTTTTACTTTTCTATAAGCGAAGGCAAAAGTTTCCGTGACCTGTCGGTTAGATTTACCTTGTACATAAATATCAACTTTACCGAAATTATGTATTTCTCGGTAGGGGTCTAAGTCACGTTGCATCAAAGAGTCATCTGCTTTTACAATTTTCGCACGGGTGACACCCTTCACGGAAACAGTATTCGAGAAGTATCCTGACTCTGTGCCTGAGTCTACTGACATGAACGCAAGCACGGCTCGATTAGCGAGGCTTGCGTTGGATTCAAGATCTTCTCCGAAAGCCGTAGCGAATTCATTCACCACCCCGAAGATGGAATCAAATCCGGATACAGGGGTTACGATTTTTCCGGCTTCTACATTACCTGTAGTACCTGCTACCGATGCTTTAATCGGAATTCTAAATTCGTAGCGGTTTTTACTTGAGTTGTAGTAGTTATCAAGGTCAGCAACCCGCAAAAGGAACCCAGACAGACACTCAAAACGCACAGAAGCGACGTTGTTTACAGTATCAGCTAGAGTTTCGAGAATAGCTCCTGCTTGCACGGTGGCGTTTTTATCAGGTCTTCTTTTCGTATAAACGGTTACTTCACCAATAGCTTCACGGGCAGGTAGTCTAGCTTTATTTACGTTCCCTGCGAGTTTATCAAACGCTGAGTCTATTAGTTGCTGCACTAAATCTGCACTGTCTTCTGGTACAAGGAGCGCAAGTCGGAGCGCGTTTTTTGCTGTGCTTATTAAGACTGGATCAGAGACTTCATCACCATCAGCGTCATCAAATGCAAGTAGTGTAGGAAATGACTGCGATGTATTTATGAATCTTAGGATGGTAAACATTCGAGCAAACAAACTAGATGCAGGGTCGATGACCACATCTCGCAAAACTTGCCCTGGTTTAAGATCAAGATCTGGGTTTGCCTGAAGCATTTGATCGATTAAAGACAAACGGAAATCTTGCTCTGTTCGAATATCGATTTCTTTTAATCGCGTATCCACAACGATCGGGGTACCCGAAAGTTCTTCGCTGTAACCAGATTCGAGCAGCACTTTATTGAAAGGGTCGAAAATTACAGTGGTGACAACGTAATGGTTTTTTTCAGTGATAGGTGTGTTACCTAAAGGCTGATTCAAACGATTATGCTCGAATTCAGTGAAGTTGATTCGCTCAACTTTTTCAACCACCTTTGTCGTTTCGTTTGTACCTTCTTTTGTCACGCTTCTACTTAAAACTGTTCTTTGATCTTCAAAAAACACGACGTTGCTGAGTGGTGCTGAGTTGAGTAGTGTGTAACCCGTCGATCCCCCACCAGGATATTCTGACCCGTAAAAATTGAACCCAATAAAACTCGTGTTTGTGAGTAGAGGTACGGCTACAGTGCACACGTTTCGACCTTGACGCAGACGCACCCCAGTAGGTAATTCTACCAACTGGGTAGTATCTAAACCTGCATCGTAAATGACAGAAACAGAATCCGATGTTGAAAATTCGCTGTCTCTTATCGCTTGAACAACGAATGCATTCTCACCAGCCCTTAAAGAACCAGACCAACTCCAATTCCCACTAACATCGAAGGTCGTTCCTGCTGTGACTCCGTTAATAAGAATCGATGTCACCCCGATATCAGATGTACCGCTGAGAGTTAGGTACGAAAGGTTCGTACTAAACGTGGGTTCTGATGTGGGGAAGGTTATCTGTGGTGCTTGTACGGTCATTATTTATAACCTTTTAATTGATCTTGAGCAGTTGCAAATATTTGCGATGTGCTCTTATCCACTGTTTTTTGTATCTCTCGAATGTTTCCGGCTCTATTTCTGTAAGTTATCGAAATAGTAACGAGCGTCGGATTCGTTGGGTCAGGTCGAGATGTTTGAACTGAAATAAGTTGTTCCACCCTTTCCTTATCAGACAGGTCTTGTACATCAGACTGTTGATTCTGTAGGTCTTTGGTATTACTTATAAATTGTTGAACATCCTGAGATATAATTAACTGCAATCTTTGAAAATCGGTGAGTTTTGCTCCTACAAGAGCACTGATAGCGGTTCCATACCAAGGGTGGTAAGGATTGCTCCCTTTTTCAGTCAAAATCCCTTTTGAGATATCTTGCATGAGCTTCTCGTTATCTTTTAGAATTACGAGTCGCCCGAGGGAGTCTACCGCAAAATCGAAGTAACGAGAGCTACCATCACATTTAGGGCAATCCCCAAGAGCAGTGATGTAGGTCAATTCAAAAAAATCATCTTTTGATTTAAGAGGCTTCTTAAATCTTATCCTTTTCGAAGTCTGGGACAATCGATTTACACCGAGTCCTATGAGGGGCACATCTTCAACGTAATAACCGAAGTCTTTGCTATCAGGTGAAATCACGAAACCGTTTCTTTTAATTACCAAACTTTTAGATACAGCTATTCTTCTGCTGACGTTGATAGTCAACATATCATCATTCAGGAAAGCTATATCTTCCACGATGCGATGATCACAGATGGTTTCGACCTTAACATCTGTACTCATGGTTTCTTCCTGTAAGTGTATGTTAAGATTGGTTTGTCTTTGAAATATGGGTAATTTAATCCGTTGAAAATATCACTTATTTCTTGAACCAAATCTTCTTTGACCACAAAAATTCCAGGTGCTCGCGTACCCGTTGACAAGTCTATAGTGACTTTTACGTTGATGTTTTTTGTAGTGTTCAAAACCATTTCAACCGAATTCGAACCGGAACTAGAGCCTTTGGTAGTTTCATCAGGATACCAAGACTTATTCAGGATCACGATCTCGTTGCGAGCCAAGGGGTCTTCATTTTTAACGCGTGCGCCGTTTTTAGATACCAGTTTCCCTTGAACGGCTAGGACAAGAAGTTGCACAGTGGTGCCATCAGGAACGGTTTCCCAACCCTTATATGGTATAGGCTGTCCGTTAGAAATAAATCTAACACCGTAGGTTGTGTCCCAAACTTTTTGGATATCTCTCTCCAAATTTGTAAAAGCCAAAGTTGGGATGTTTGGGTAATTTTTTGGATTTTGAGCCTGCGAAAGTAATTGTTCTTGGTAACTATTCATTTGCATCAAACCACATCCTTCAACTCTGATTGGAGTTGTTCTAGCACTTGAATCTGTATGCTTTTTTGTTCAATCACGTATTTTATTTTTCTGATTTTATAGTCGATGTTTTCTTGATCTTTTTTGATGTGATCAATCCAAGGTCTTGTGATAGTATCCACAAGAGCACCTGTTTCAACGGATGCGTACCTATGAACATCAAAATAGGTTCTGTCCTCTGAAGGGATAGGGTTTTTTGTGTAGGATGTTAAAGTATAATGCTTCGGTTTTTTCCTAGTTTCTTTCGCTAATACTGATTCCGCAGCGAGATATTTACTCAAAGTGATTTTTAGGTTATCGATCTCATGTTGGAGAGCTTCTTTTTGTTGTTCAATTAAATCGTATTTGACATCAAGGTACCCATTGAGGTCATCGATTTCATCTACGGTAGGGTGCCCAAGATAGTTGAATCTACTCATAGTAAACTATGCAAAAGGCTTACGGTCGCCTCAGCACCTATCCCCCCTGCGATTAGAACTACCCCGATAGCGAAATCCTCTGCACTCGACAGAGGTCTCACCGCGTTTTCTATGTACGCCCTCATTTCATTGGTACCATTACACACAGGTATTTCTAGTTTATAGATATTCGGTAATTGGATTCTCAATTTCGCAATGATAGCTAGAATGCTTTGTATTCTTGTGATGAAATCTTGAATTGATTTAATTTTTGCATCGAGCAAATCGATGAAATCAATTAAAGATTTTATCGGTGACTCGGCTGAACTTAATATTCCAGATACAAAAGAATCAATGAGATCAGCAGCCGCTCCAATTTGCGGAATAAAATCTTTTAAAGCCAAGCGATTCCAATTCGGTGGTGTAGGCTTTTGGACATTCATGCATACACCCTGAGTGAACCCCAAAGAAGCACAATCCGATAAAAATTCTATTGAACTACCCGAGTCTGATTTTGAATTATCTTGAATCAGAACTCTATTTTTATAGGCTTTTACGGTCACGGAGGGATCATTGATCTGGTTGTTAATTTCTGAAATAACTTCATCGATATCGATAGGAATATATTGACTTGGATTAACGAGTTTTCTTTTACCTACCCCATCTACATAGTAAAAAGTCAGACCATTGGTATTAGAAAAAAGTCTTTCAACGCGATCTGACATCAAACGGGCAGTGTCCATCACTTCAGGATTCGTCTGGTTGCTAAATTCAGGGCTGATTAAAAGACCAAATGAGTCACTGAAATCAACATAATTTGAAGCAAAAACATTTTTCTTAGAAAGCGGCAAACTAACTTGATAAGATTTACTACCGACTTTAAAATTCAATATATTGTTATCACTTTTTATGATGAAAGGACCTTCGTTATTACTCAAACAAAAAGCAGGGGATGGGTTCGGAGCGTAAGCCTGTCTTGGAACTAGACGGATTTCATTTGACACAGCACCCGATGTTGATGCAGCCCCATCAACGCTTTCATCTGGAATAAGGGTTTTTACACGAATGCGATAATAATAAGGTTTACCATTCTCTAACCCACCTTTGGTGAATTTTTTAACATCGGTATACAAAGATGAATGACCTGCATTGAATTCTCTCTGAAGAAGAATTTCTCCTGATGAAGCCAATACATAAGCGTAGCACTCGATTTTAGCTCCGACAGGAACAGCTTGTGATAAATTGATTGATGTCCCTGATGCGCTTGAGATATAAAGTGTGTCTGTATCTTTCTTTTTAGAAACATGCGGAATCGGAAGACCGTTCACTCGAAAATCTAAATATACAGTTTCACCTGTAGAGAGCGGTAAATATTTACTTTTGAAGAATTCTGATTGATTCGATTCTGGGATAATTTCAGTAATTTGTTGTTTTGTCGCTAAGGTCGGCAATGTTAAAGGTTGACCCCCCAACTTTGTTTCGAAAATTCTAAAACTCGTAGGTCCTGCTTTTGTACCCGCCGTTGTCACGGAAGTTACTCCACCAACTTGAGTTGTAGCTAGTAAACCTTGGCTGTCAGCTTGTTTCGAAAGATCAAAAACGACTAAATGAGGTGCTTTACCTTCTTCACTGTTTTGATCGATAAAGATAATTTGTTCAGGGAGTACATTCGCTGCGGGTACTCCACCGTTTGAGTTTGTATTAGTGTATTCAACGCTACCTACTTCAACCCAAGTAGTTTTGGCTTGACCTGTGCTAGTGTCTCTATCTGTTTCTTTTGCTGTGACATTTTTAGTCGGGTTGGTGCTAGAAAGTTGTACAGTTTTCTCTTTTTCAACACCCCCAGGCTCGGTTGCTCTTTCAAGGATAAATGTGACTCCTGTGAAAAAGCTAGATGGTGTTGAAGGTCGGTTGAATTGAATAACATTTACAGAATTACCTGCGGCTCCTGTGATCGTCGGGGCGGGGTAAATTCTGTCGAAACTTTTTTGAAAAGTAGCAAAAAATAAACTCAAAAAATTCAGAGCATTCATGAGATTGCCTGTACTTATACCTAAAGCAACACCACCGACTTTTTGAGTTGATGGAAACAAGGGTCGATACGGATCGAGAGAATCATCAAGGCTACTGACAATTTTCTCAACAAACCCATCAAATCCTCCACGAGATTCGTTTAGGAAAGCAGGTACATCTGTCCAATCTGAAGTTATAGCAAGGAAAAATATCCCAGAATTCCCAAGGTTTCTTATGAAATCAGTGATTTGTTTTACGAGCGTTTTTATCAAAGCCATCACTAAGGATGTAGCATCTAGTAAGAAAACTCGAATAATCTTGAGGATAGATCTCAAAATCCCAAGAATGGTTTGAATTGGTTTTAATATAGAATTTAAACCGTCGCTGAAATTAGCAAGCGGTGTAAATATATCGCCCCATAGGGCTCCACCTGTTATTGCTTCCCAGCTCGCCATTCCGCTTCGTTCCTCGCACTCTGTTCAAGCACAGACTGAACTTGTTTTAGTTTCTTTTCTTGTTTTTTTAATTCTTGTTCCATCAACCAAGCTGTTTGGAATAAGATACCTTCGAATTGGGTTAGAATCTTAGGTTGTTCTTTTTTCCATTCACTTTTCTTATTCATTTCAATTCCTAACGAACAGAATTCGTATAAATCCTGAAGTAATGTAGCTATTGCTGTTCACCAAGTAATATAGACCGCTTGTACCTGTAGTGATAGATAAAGTGGTTTCTTGTATTTCCAAGAATACACCGACTACTTCGTTGTCGTTTACGAAGTTACTTGAAATAAATCCACTGTGTACTTCTAAGGTATTTGATCTGTCATAACTAGAAAAGTTATCACTTAAATACACAAAAACCATCGGTGTAAATTGACTGAGGCTTAAATTCACACCGTGCTTGACACCTGTAATCCTTCCACCCGCACCTGCGCCTAGCAACCCACTATCGAAAATGATTCGACTGTTATATTTTTCGAGCAAGGCATCCGTTGAAGTAGATTGTCTGTTCCGATAAGCGGCTGCACCGTTTATGCAGCGATGAGATAGTTTCAAAGGGTTTTTCAAAGTTACGTTTGTAACTGCAACATCTGTAGCACCGAAAATCTCGTTCGTGTAAGATTCTACTTCGCAGACTTCAGACCTTGTATCAAAGTCAGTATTGTCATCATAAAAGTTGTAAGATCCTCTGATATATCTGTTTTCATCTACACGAGAAATTTTTCCTAAAAAACCCACAGGTGATGAAACAGACCAAGCGGATGCACCTTCTCCAGCGGAAGGGTAAAACCCCGAGTAATAAAAATAATTGAGTCTAACCCTGCCATTCGCACCCGCACCACCAGATGATGAGGCTGTCCCTGCTCCCCCTTGACCACCACCACCTGCGGAAGCGAAGCTGTTCAGTGCCCCTGATGAAGCGTTAGCTCCAGATGCGGAGGTACCTCCCGCCCCACCGATCCCACCGGTTGCCGTAATAGAAAAAGTACCGCTCAAAAGACGCGAGAATAAAAGGATGGTGCCTCCGGCTCCACCCCCACCTCCTCCACCGGCACCGGATGAACCACCTGCACCGTGTCCACCAAGACCTTGCCCTGTTAAAGGACTCGAAGACCCTGAAACAGATCCCGCACTCGAAGACCCACCTTGGATACCGTTAACTCCTGCGGAACCTGAGCTACCATTCGCTGAAATCGTTACATTGCTGAATTCGTCAGCGATGATAAGGACTAGCCCACCCCCGTTTCCACCCGTTGAAACTCCCGTGGTTCCGGATCCTGCTACAGATCCCCCGCCCGATCCTCCGGCTGAACTACTTGATGTTCCACCTGCAAATTTACCAGATCCACCATTTCCACCTCGCCCTGCGGCTCCACCACCACCACCAAACAAAGGAGTCACAACATCAACTGAACCGGCTGAACCACCACCTGCACCACCAGTGGATTGATTTGATGCTAAACCACCCCCACGACCTCCGTTGGCAGTGTAACCACCAGTAAGACCGAATCCACCGGGACCCCCTGAAGCACCCGAGATGCCCGCTGAACCGCTGTCCCCGATCCCACCATCAGAAGATGTTCCTACAGGCAAAGAAACGCCGATGGATGTGGCTCCACCACCACCGCCGCCTGCACCGGCGACACCACCTGTGTTACCGATACCACCTACGCTCGCATAACCACCGCCGCCACCTGAACCTCCACCTGTGCCCCCTGAACCACCACCATAACCTGCGATAGCGGTAAAATTACCTGAGATGGTTTGTGTTCCCGCTTCTCCGTTGACCCCATCAACACCAAACTGACCACCTGCACCACCTGTATCGATCGCGGTTTGGCGGATTTGGTTGTAGGATGTCATCAACCAACTTTGACCTGCACCTCCATGTTCGGTCGCCCCAAGATAACCTTTTCCATCAGCGGATATTTTTCCAGTCCCTGTTGTTTGTACAGTGCCTTTAGCGAGAAAAGCTACGATACCAAAACCGTTTGTGGATGAAAAAGTGTCGCAAGTAAGCGTGACTCCATTACCGATAGTCACGTTATCAAACTGAGGTACTGTCATCACAAATACGTTGTCTACAATACCATCAAATTCGAAAGCTACACCTAATTGATTATGCGATATATTCTCATCAACCGTGATTTGATTAGATGATGCGCTTTGAACTTTTAGTACACTATAATTTCCAACTTTAGATGATGACTCAGATACTTGTGCCGTGTAAATAATGACAGTATCACCTGAAAGTAAGTTAAGATCTGTACCTGTGTAACTGATTACTCTTGATGATTTTTTGACAAGAGAGTTTACTTTTCGAGCGCGACAATAAGTTGTCCCTCCAATCGATTGATTCAGTGAATATGAGCCAGCCGTACTCAGAGTCAGGCTACCGTGTCTGCCATCTCCAAAATAGCAATCGGAACCAAATTTTACGATTCCTGCTTCTGGATCGATAGCTACTTCTCGATTCAACGGAATGTAGGATGAATAGCTCGATAAATTTCGAGCAAAAAATCTTAAATCAGTTTTCAGCGCAGATAATTCGCGTCCACCTACACCACCATCGATTCCATCAGCATCGTTATACAGAGTGATGCCATCAATAGATCCGTATAATTTATTTCCTGAAATAGGGGTGGTTTTTAAATTATCACCATAATTATAATCCGTACTTAAAACCCAGTCAGATCCATCTGCTTTTGTTAAAGCCTTAGCCGTCGCAGATTCCGATAATGGTCTGACGCTGTAGGAGCCTCCAGAGAGGTCTATCAAAGATTGTTCTACTACGGTTGAAAATCCAGCGGACACGTTACTTTTTAATAGAATTTTTTCATTTCTTGAAAACTTCAAGTTTCCACAGACCGTGACTAAAGTTTGCGTTGCATTTGCATCCTTGAATAAAAGGAGCCTAGGGTCGATAGTTCCCGAGATATGTTTATTCTGTAGGTTCTTTGTGGTCGGTGCAGCTAAGTTTGCGAACACGCGTAAATCAATTAGGTCATCAGCGGTTAGATTTCCTAGATTCACTCCATCAGAAGAAGAAAGAACACACACCCAAACCAAAGAAAAAGCAGGATCATAATTTACGATGTTGTTTGAAACATCTACTTTTTTTGCAGCGTTTCTGCAATTCGTTAAGGTATCATCTTTTCCGTATGAAAAACGAAGTCTATCGAATTCATCTATCTGAACTGCAACGCAAACAGATTTTCCAGCCGAAGGAATGTAGCTAGAAAAATTATTTGATAACTGATAGCCGCCGTATATCAAGCCTAATTGAAAATCAATTAAGGTTTCTTGATCTATGAAGTTTTCTGATTTGTCCCGTGGAAATCTCGAAAGAGAATTTAAGCTCAAGCGAGAAAATTTAATTGTACCATCAGATAATTGACTTCGACTAGGTGCTAGGCTAACGACTGACCCAGAAACCACACTTAAAAATAATCGTGTGTCTTGAGAAGAGTTGTTCTTTGAACTTAAAGTTCTGATATTTGCCATTCGGATCAAACCTCTCTCAAGAAAATTCTTATAAACCCATCTGTAACGAGTTGAGATGTTTCTAAATTGTAGAACACCCCTGATGGACCTATTTCATATCGAATAAAAGATGCACCTATGTTTGTTTGGACTCCAATTCTTTGTCCCGCATCAGAACGAAATGAATCAGATAAAACGATAACATTGTTGCTATCTTTTGTGGAGTTCCAAACAATCATAGGTTTTGTATTTATCGGATCACAAACCCAACCTTGATCGGCTGTAGAGAAGGATCCTGTAGAACCTAAACTTACGGTGATCCAACCTGAATCAAAAACCATCCTTCTGTTTTTCTGGTACAAACCTAGAGAAAGATTATTTACAGTAGGGTTTGTAACCTTAGCTAAAGGTCTCAACTCAAGAATGTGAGGTGTCGTTAATTGAGGTGTAAATTCTACAGTATCATTCAAGAGACCATTAGTGACATTAGTTACTGTTACCGTTGTGGCTTGAATTTGATTATTTAACACACGTTCAATTTCGATTGTGTCCCCTACTTTAACGGATGTTCGAGATGTTTGATATTGGGTGGCACCCGAAAATACATCGTTTAAAAAAGGTTCTTTTATAATCGTATCTGTCGTTGTTGAAATGGTATTATTTGCAAAGGCAGCCGTTGTTCCAAAAGCAGTATAATTTACTCGACTCGCAGGTATGTTAAAATTCAAGCAATTCAAATATGAAAAAATAAGGTCTTTTGATATGCTTGATACATTTACCCCATCGGTAGATGTGAGCACCACCGTAAAAATTCGAATCGTATTTACAGGTTGTTTACCCACATAGGTAGTCGATGAATTTAAGACACCGTTTATGACATCAGATAGGCTACCTTCAGCACCTTTAAAAATAAGTAATTCACTGTTGCGGTTGATAGCTACTGTCACAGCAACGTAAACAGCAGGTGAGGGTATTACAGGAGTAAAATTCGGAGATGCATCATCTTTACCTGTAATACTACCATTCTGAAAATTTAGAATTATAACCCCACCACCTGAATAATTTCCAGAAGAGTCTTTAGGGAAAAGAGATGGATTACCTTGTTCAAAAAATATTCTGAAGTCGGATGGTATGAAAATTTTTACTTGATTATCTTCAGCAAAAAACGATGCACCCTTGCCGAGATCACGGAAATTGTTTTTATCTGTCGACAACACATTGATATTAGACATTTTAATTCCCTAACAAGACCAAGCGATAGAACCCACTTGTTACAACACCCGTGTTTGTCCCAGTAGAACTTATGACGTTTATGATTCCTGTGCTTGCAAATCTCACATTCGCAGTAGTTGAGGTGATTTTTAATTGAGCCCCAATCTTGGTTGCAAATGAAGTGCCCCAAGCGTTGCTAGTCAGTATTTTTGCATTCACCATACTTTGAGTCGTATTAAAATAAATATATGGAATGTAAGTTCCCAAGGGTAAAGTTAAATTATGAGTGAGGGTTTCGACAACACCTGTAGAACAAGATCTCCAGTTAGAGTCGTAAAGTATTTTTCCAGAGGAAGCGTTGAAAACCTGAGATACATCAGAAAAAGAATTCATCGTGATAAATGCATTACCTGTCAATGAAACCGATGTATTCAGACTTTGATCAAGAGTTACGGTGTCAAAAGAAGATCCATAGGCTACAGATAAAACAGTTATGATTTGGGGAGAAGTTGTCGAAGATTGAATCGATATACTGTTCCCTCGTTTCAGTTTTGTTGATTTTATTTTTATTTCTGATGAACCTAGTAAAGCGTTATCGTGCAGGTACTCTCGAAAAATAGACCCTACTGAAAAATTGTCTGAATCAGTATAAATGACATCCGATGTATCGAATGGAATGTTTCCTAAATCCGGACGAATGTCTGAGATTCTACTGAGTGCTACTGAACCTGAATTTGTGATCAGAAAACCGTAAAGAGGGATTTTTCCTTTTTGAACAGGAAAAATTCCGTTTTCAAAATCAAAGGTCGCAGCGGCTATCGACTTTGAGGAGTTATTTCTTATGTAAATTCGATCATCCTTATCGATTGTAACGATTCCGACAATCGCTTGACCTGAAGAAGGGCTAATCGGTGAAAAATCAGGTGAGACAGAATCCGTCCCTGTGATAGTACCGTTCAGAAAATCTATGGTTGTTAATCCTTGCTCGTATTGCTCGGATGAATTTCTAGGGAATTTAGAAAATATATCCCCATAAAAAACAGTATGAAAAGAACGCCCTTGGTAATCACACCGAGAAGGATATAAAATCAAACTTGAGCCGCTGATTTGAGCAAATAATCTCAAATCTTTTTTGAATGAGTTAGCTAGATTTTGTATCTTCAGATCCATTATTTACCTCGAATGTATTTCGAAGATTCACTTAGAATCCGCTCTCGAAATTCATCTTTAAGTTTTTTTATACCAGCTTCTACGAATTTTTTAGGTTTAATACCCGGATGTGTCCATGAATTTTTCTTTTTCATCGATTTAGCACTAGCCCAGCGAAATATCACTTCACCACTCTTCAATTTTATAGGAATTGGTCTTTTTGCTTGCATAAGATATTTCATTTTATGTTTACGCACACCTGCATTGTGAAAAACACCAATAGCCGTCAAATGGAACGTAATACTTTTCTGACCTATTGTATAAAAAATACCTTTGCGAATTCTATTTCCTTTACCTTTGAATGATTTTTTACTCGCTTCGCTGATATATTTTTTTCCTGCTCTCGCAAGATTGTATTTCAAACGCCCGAGAAGAGCGTTTGCTAAATTTCCTTTGACCCCTTTTAGGATCGGTTTTACATAAATAGAGATCATCAAAAACCTAATAAATTAAAAGAAAACCCCCTCTAGGTCGTAGAGGGGGTTTTGATACTCATATTCAGTTATCCGATAAAACCAGATAACTTAGCTTAGAGCTGAGTTCTTAGAGTATAGGTGACCTGAATCCAGTTCAAAGGGAACACAGGACTGTAGAAAGCTACAACATCAGCAACGGTTGGATCCGTCGCTCTTGCTGTGGCTTTTACTCCAGTGAAAGCTGTGATCTTTTGAGCCTGAATCTGAGCCTTGAACATAGCCGCTAACGCGCTTTCGATATCAGTCAAACGACTTCCCAAGAATTTTTCACCGATAAATGGATCGAGAATCGATCGAGTCAACTGTTGAATTTCATCCTTGATGAACACCACTGAAGGTTCGCGTGTCAAAACATTGCTAGGATCAGTTGTGATTGCTTGACGGATTTGGATGGATGCTTGATTTTCTGTCAAAACAGTCAAACCTGCGACAGCGGTTTGATTTTGTTGTACAGCATCTAGCTTTCTAAACAAACGACGGAATCCTGTTAAAGATTTACGTGTCAACGGCGTAGCTACATCAAAAACAGGATTACAAGCTAACCCTGCCATCGCCGCAGCAAGGAAACTACCATCAACGGTATTCTCTACTTCGCGACCGAAAGCATCCTCTAGGGCGACAACGGCTCCATCAGGATATACACCGAGACAACGCTCAGAGCGAAGACCTTTAGCAAATTCCTGAGCTGTCTCTGGAAGTGTTCCGATTCCGAAACCGAAAATCAACGTACGTTCCATAGCGTAGCGAGCACTAGAAACTTTTTCACAATGTTTCTTAGCTTGCTGAAGCACTACAGCCGATGTAGTCAACGGAACCAAAATGTTCGGACGAACATTTCCATCTAACGGATTTTCAAGTGCTGACATCGCTTGCAAGAAAGCACCATCGTTTGCTTGAAGCTGATTTGGAGCTTTCTTAACCTGTGCGATTGCAATCGCAGGGGTACCTTGCAAGAATGCTAGATATGCAGCAAGAGTAATTCGATTTTCAAGATTCAAAGGTCCGAAATCGTTTAATACATCACGGAAGTTAGTGTAAACGGTAGGCTTGTAGTTTGTCTTCTCATAGTCAAACGTAACATAGTACGAATCACCGATAGAAGGCTCTGCACCAGACTTGTTAAATGTTTCAACAAGGGCTGTTGATCCGACAGAAACTCCAGTAGTATTCGATACCACAATATTCAGACCTGGAATGATTTTCTTAGCATCCGAACCAACTTCTTGTTGTTTAGTGACGTTGCAAACAAGAGTATCACCTGCAACGAAATTAAAGGAGCTTGGAGTCACAATAGTGAACCGAAGACCTGTCGTTTCATCAACGTACGTTTGATCCAAATATCCAGTCCCAGAAGAACCACCTGAAAGCAAATTACTACTTACGGTGTAAGCGGTTGCGCTCGTAAAAGTTAAAGTGACTTCTTCTGCAACGCTGTACCCTGGAATAGTAACCGCATCAGCGATTTCATTAGGGAATGGAACACCCTCGGTTGCAAAAGCAGGAGCGGCTACAGTTGAGTCTGCAATTGAGAATTCAGCAGCGAAACAATCTCCGCCGTTAGAGCTAACAACATCATATTCACCTGTAACGACACCCGTTGATGTAACACGGTTAGTGACCGTAAAAACATCATCTGTTAAGATGTTGTAATATTGCGTGACGTAAACTTTTTGACCTGAAGCAGGTGCATTTTTGAGAATGATTTCCTGAGCTACACCATTAACAGCCACGATTTCTACAGGACCGGCAGCTTTAGCTGCACTAACACTAGATCCAACGTAGACTGTAACTTTTGTAACATCATCAGTCGGAACATCACGACCATCACCTTCTACTGGAGTCTCAAGAATTTTGAATTTCTTGTTTGAGCCGTTTGATGTTCCTACGGCTTGTCTCATGTGGAAAACATTGTCGACAAGAGTCGCTGAGATCTGCTCAGAGCCAAAAGCGTTTCCTGTGACGGCTGAACCGTTCCGAATGTCGTACGCTGAGCCCCACAAGATTTTTCCACTTTGTACAACGAAATCTTGTCCAAGATAGTAATCTTGTTTCGCAGGACTGTTTCCGACAGAACTCACTTTCAAGATATTTACATCTTGAGGCAAGTAGTCAAAAGTGTCTTGGAATGTGTTCGTGTAGTAGGTCACCAACACTTCAGAACCATCAGCGGGGGCTGAAGCAAGAGTGATGACCCCATCCATACCGTTGACGGCTGAAACTTGTACAGTCAATCCATCAACTTTTACAATTACATTAGATGGAGTTGTGGTAATCGCACCACCATTGTTACCGCTCACGATTGGTGTCTTATTCACCTTGAAATTCGTGTTCGAACCATCGGCTTGATAGCTCAAATCTTCATCGGAAATTTTCAAATCTTTACGGCTAAAGAAATAGCTAACTTTTACAACAGCACCGATCGGTGGAATTGTACCGAGAGTAACCAGTCCAGTTAACCCATCAACCGCGATAACACCTGTAGGTTGATCATCGATAGTAACGGTCAAAGCATTAGGATCAAAAGTAGTAGATCCGCGACCTGAACCATCAACGATTGGGTAGTTTGCAACATTAAATTGTCTATTTGTTCCTGTGAATTGTGAACTTACATCTTCACCAAGCATACGAATATCTGAAGTGGCAGAAGAACCACGGATGATTTCGAAATTGCTTAGAGTGATATATTCTTGTCCAACACCGATGAACAACGGCATACGAAGACCTGCGACAATATTAACCGCAGTCGCATCATTTAAAGTTTGAACATATACACCAGGTGGCGCGTAGGTACTGAAAATACTCATGGTAGAACCCCCATTTAGTTATTGAGATCTTAATAATTTATAAAATTTATTTGATGTAAATATCGGGGGATTACGATTTTTTCTTAGAGTTTTCATACTCTGAGTAGAGGGTTTTACGCTCCGCAATCCGTTCCTTATTAACAGGTTTGTATTCGTAGGTTATTTTACCGCTGTCAGACTTATGTTCAACGCTAAGGGCTTGTTGACCCGCTTCTTTTCGGATGTTCTCTTTTTGTTCTTGCCTTTGCTTGATATCTGCCCACCGCTTCTCGGATTCCCTTCCGACAATCACATCAATATTTTCGCGTGTTGTATTAGACCTAAAAATGCTAGGTGCGGAGGGTTTGCGCTCAGATTTAGCTTTGCACTTTGGGCAGGGAGAGTAATTATCCTCATACTTTTTGAATGCTTCTTCAAATAAGAACAAACATTTCTCACAAAAATATTCGTATGTTGGCATCAGATGCCCTCACCTCTGGAGAAATTAACCTTAAAATCGTTTAAGGATTGAACCACCTCTACATCTGTGTAGAAGGATTTCACCTTTGGAATTATAGGTGCATACAATCGCCAATCGGTGTTAAAACTGATATCCATGCCCGCCATGTAATAAACAGTGTCCGTGTTTTCATCATAAACATCTTCGGATTCACCATTCAATGATACAGACATGATTGTCAGACCCTGAGAATCGAACCGAGGTTTTATTTCACCGAAAACTTTCACAGCTAACAAATCAGCTATCAACTCTCTTTGAATAGGGTCTCTGCTATAAATATCCAAATTCAAGGTCACATCGAAATGACCACCGTACTCGTGAGAAACGCTTTCACGATCTTCATTCACAATAACGACTTGTTTATCTCCAGCCTCTAACCAATTAGAAAAGGCTAAAGTGACACCGGGTATGATATCTTCAGATGAGATTAGGGGTTTGACTGTAAAAGGTCCGTAGGATGGTCCTTGGTGACGATACTGCACTTTGTATTTAGACTTAGGTCTAAGCGTTTGGGATTTATCTTCTGGGTTCGGCAGAAATGTCAGAACACCGTTGGTTTTATCCAACGTATAATGAAGATTTTCAACCATCAAGTATTTGTTGTTTTCAAACAGATTGAATGTTTTGTCGTGAATAGGATGATGTGGTAGGGTAAACGTCTTTTCGTTACCTACAGCGTTTAAAATAATATCACTTTCGTAATCAACTAGAGTATCCACCATAACGGTGGCTGAACCGCGTTGAGTTTCGGTAACTTCAATGTAATAAAGACCTTGTTCAGCGAGACCCCTTCTGTAATACTCAGCAATAACCTCCGAACCAATCGGGGGAGGAAAAGGTAATAGAATTTTCTTATCTTGATAAGAAATCGGAACGAGATAAGATTTCCCATTCACGAGTACATCAACAACTCTGTCACCTTGACTGGCGGGGGTAATATTTTGATTACCTAAAGTTGGAAAATGGGCAAGCGAGAATTCCCTTTCCGACCCCGTAACTTCAGATGAAAGATTTTCTTTTGTGCGAATAGTCACTTGATTTGGGTTCTCACGAACCCAATCCAAGATAAGACCACGTTTTCCTTTTAATTTAGCAGTGAAGCAATGACTGACTACCGTACCGATGAAATTGTCACCCGCAAGAGGGATGGGTGATCCTGAAATGTTCTTTACCACGAGACCGTATTGAGGTCTTTCTTGATAAGGAAATTTATCAGTGACCTTCATTTTTTGAAGACCTGGGTATTCCTTAAAGATTTCCTTCATCTCATGAATGAAACGTCTTTTAACTTCTCGGCTTAGATAGTAATACAACTAAACCCTCACTCGTGATTTTGAGCCATGATCAACAAACCTCTCGAAACAGCGTAGAGAGGATCTTTGGCATGTCGGATATCTGTCACGGAGAAAGGGAACCCTTTTAATCGATTCACTTCTTCTTTCACGACAGCCAAAAAGTTTGTAGGTAATGATGTACCACCGCCTACTACAACCGGAATTGAATCTGGTAGATCAATTTGAGCCATCACGTTTTGAGATTTAATTTTTTCGATGAAATTTGTGAGGGCGTATTTGATAAGAGCTTTGTAATAAACCGCGATAGCCTCTTGTTCGCGACCTTTCGGTGCAAGCAAGTCCACACCTTTCTCTTTGATAGCGCATGTTTTTGCAGGGGAGAGTCCTGTAGCTTTAGCGGATTGTTCATCCACATAATCCCCTGAGCGCGCAACCGACATCGTGATCAAAGGAAGAGACTTATAGCTCAGGGAGCAGTTAACCATACCTGCCCCGAAGCTCATAGCGAAACCGCTGAACATCGTGTCTGCACATTCTGAATATACGATAGCTTGTGCCTCGTTCGCAGCAACCGCTTTCCAACCCAAAGATTCTAACATCTGACCCATGATCATTTCATGAAAAGTGACATCTTGATCAGCATCGAGAGGGTTTGCAGGAATCGAGTACACACAAACACTTCCTTGAACAGAAGCCTCACCGAGAACTTCTCTGAAGAGATGTTTGATTACTTTTTGCGCTTCAATTTCCGAAGGTGAAATAGTCCCCTTGCTTAAAGGTCTTCGAAGAGGTTGATTGAAGATATTTGCGATATTTGCAGCATCATCGCTGACGATGATCACCCGATCACCTTCTTCGATGTAAGAAATATTCGACAATTTCAACATTTGCTTCTGCTCAACGGCTAGAGAAACGAATGCATCCCGTACTCGCTTGCTTTTTACAGTGTTGCTTAATTCATCTAAGTAAGATGCAATAATTGTTCCAGTTCCGATGTCTAAACCTCGGACAAGAAACTTTCTGTCTTTCGCAAGTGGGCTCGCGGGTACTTTTTGATTTTGCATTTGTTCCATTTATTTTTTCCCTTTCAGTTTACGAAGAGCTGCAAGTGCTTCTTCTACGCTACCTGAATCCTGTTCTTGAGCAACAATTTTAGAGTTTTTAACATCAAAATCTTCGACTTTAGGTACAAATTTTTCTTCAAAATTATCTTGAATCTGAAACCCGCTCGAATCTTTTTTCTTATCATTATAGGATTGTGATGGGGAATATTGGGATATTACTTGCTTCACACCTTCTAAAAGCTGGTTTGTGTCAAGTGCAGGCTCGGTCGATTTTGATTCTTGAAGTCTTTTGACTTCGTTAGTGAGTAATTTCAAAGCCTGTAAAACAGGAGTTTGGTCGCTCGGCGGTGGGGTAGGCTTGACCGTTTCTTTGGCTAAAAGCATCTCCATCATCTTTTTCTGGTTTTCGATGAGCGTGTTAATCAATTCAGGAGATACGGATGGCGCTTCCGGTTCTTTTTTACTCAGCCTATCAATCGTTTTTTGCGCTTGCTTCACAAACACATCCTGTTTTTCTAAAATTTGATGAATAATAGAAGGGTCTAAACCTTTCTCAGGTAAATCTATAGGTGAAGAGATACTTTTTTTGACTTCTTTTTTAGGTGTTTGAGAACTTTGCTGAGAGGGCACAGGGTTGAATACGAGTGTTCTTCTATCGACTGAAACCACCCATCCATTATTATCCGCAAATTTGAAGCTAGGGTGGTTGATTTGCCAATCTTCGAGACAAACGACTTCACCATACTTTATGGTGATGCCTAAACCGTCTAAACTAAAGAATGGTTTTACTTTACCTGTAAATCTTTTCAATCTAACCCCCATACTACTGTAGACAATAGATTATTAGCGCGATAAAATAATTTCGGCGGAGGATAGTAATGATAAAAACTTTTGTTATTGATGGTGTAGGTATTTTTTTGGCTGATGCAACTTATGAAGAAGACTATGTAATTTTGTCAAAACCTTTGATGGCTATACCGAATCAAGGTGGGCAGTTTGGTCTTGGTCTACACCCTTTGTTTGAAAAAACAATCAAAGTTCTACGAAGCAAGGTGACTCTTGAGTCTGATTTGAAAGAAACTATGAAGGATTCATATACTAAGTTTTGGCTCGAAAAAGATACAGGAATTATCACTCCACCATCAGGTATCATTAGATGATATTTAACCTTTATGACATGTACGACAAATACAACATGTCGCACATGATTCCTTGGGAAGCCTATAAATTAGAGAATGGATTGATTGTAAAAATCAATCCTGCATCTGATTCTGAATACCCTTTCAAGATAGGGCACACTTTCAAATTTGTGTCCCACGCTTTGTATAGAGTAGGGCATCCTATTTTCATCAAAGATGTTTCAGGGGATATCAGAGATAAATACTCACCGAATGTTCTTGAAATCAGACCTAATGGTGAAACTGTCTTCAAACTGTACGAAAGCACTGTTGTTGAGAAAATATCACTACCGCGTGTCATTAACACAAGCGATCAAAATTTTGATTGGAGCATGTTGGACTTTACTCTAAACGGTTCTGCTCTTTTTTCAGAATTGTTGGTTTGGATCATCCAACTTGCGAGCAAAAAAAATGAAAAAATTCTATCTGATTCTTGATACTGAAACAGGGGGACTAAACCCTAAAGAGAATCCAGTTTTAGAGATCGCCGCCACTGTTTATGATGAAGATGGTAATTCAAGAGATCATTACCATGCTACATATGATCCGTACCTCCCTATGGATTGTAAGGCTTTAGCAATCAACAATATTATGCAACGCAGAAACCCATGTAACAATAAAGATGAAATAGAAAATTTCATCCGTTGGTCGACTGTGGTTTATCAGAGGTATAATCCAACTCTCGTAGGTCAAAATTTGAAATTTGACTTAGATTTCATAGATTCTTTCACCGAACATTACGGTTATAAAGGGTGGTCTAAGATGTGGAATTATCACATCTTAGATACTTCTCAAATTGCTTTCATCTTGAGGGAAGCTGGTATTATCCAGACCGACAAATTTAACCTTGTGGCTCTTGCAAAAGTTTATGGGGTAGAAAATCTAGCAGCACATACCGCTGAGGCTGATGTAAATACGACCACATCTATCTTTTTTAAGATGCTAGACCAACTAAAAAAGATAAGAAATGATCAGCGTAATAATACTCAATAGAAACGGTAAAGAACATCTTGTTAATTGCATAAAATCTTTGCTTAATTCAAGCGACCAAGATTTTGAAATACTCATCAGAGAAAATGAATCGACTGATGGATCAAAAGAATGGTTGGACAGCCTACAAGATACCCGTATTCGGATTCACCACAGAAAAAATGATTCTAACTTTTCAGTGATGAATAATGAAATGGTCTCATTTGCAAAAGGAGACCTTCTTCTATTTTTAAATAATGATTGTTACTTAGACCAAAAAACTATCGAAAATATGCGTAACTTAATTAAAGATGAATCAGTTGGGTGCGTTGGTGCCACCCTAAGATACCCATCAGGAGAATTGCAACACGCTGGGATTTTGTGCGCACCTAGCCAAGACCCTGTAAATATCAGCGACCAAACAATAAAAAATCTCAAACTTCACAATATCATGTTGACTGATATTTGGGAGCACAAAGCTGTCACAGCTGCCTGTTTGCTCGTAGGTAAACAAGATTTTGATGCCGTGCAAGGTTTTGACCCTATTTATGAGTGGGCTTACGAAGATGTGGATTTTTGTTTGAAAATTCACTTCCACTTAAATAAAAAAAACATAGTCAGCCCAAACTGCACAGGGATTCATATCGAAAATGCTAGTAAAGCAAACCCTAATTTAAAAAATAATCTTGCAAAATTCCATACCCGTTGGATCAAGTTATTCACACCAGATTGTGCTGAAGTTAGCCGCAGAAAATATAAACTTGAAAATTTAGTAAAAGATATCACGTTTATAGTATGCGTAAACGATTTCATACAACTTAATAATTTTCTCTTGAAATCTATTTACTCCGACAAAAACAGATACGATATCATCCCTATTTATAATTTTTCAGGAAAATACAGTGCATCGCAAGCTCTTAATCAAGGTTTAATTCAAGCGAGAACAGAATGGCTTGTTTTTACCCACCAAGATGTTGAGTATTCCGCGAATTGGATAGATAAAGTTTTCCTTGAATTAAAAAAATGCCCTAAACTTGGAGTCGCAGGTTTAGCGGGTATAAAAATAGTAGACCAGAAAAATAATTCAATCGCCATCGATGATGGTAAACTTCATATAAACGTCATCGGTTCTGTAAAAACTCCTGAAAAAGGGAAATTGTCCACGTACGGTCAAATGCCCTCAGGTGAAGTCGATGTAATCGATGAGCTTTGTATCATCACAAAAAAAAGCAGTGGTATTTTTTTTGATGAAAAAAAACTCACCCACTTCCATTTCTACGGTGTTGATCTCAGTCTTCAATCTAAAAATAAAGGCTATCGAAATTACGTAATCGATGCACCCGCAACGCACCACAGCAATGGGTCATCTTCAATAGCCAAAGGTAAAGACATATATTGGCGTGAGTTCAAAAAAGTTCACGAAAAATGGAAGGGTATATTCCCTTCAGTAGTCACCACTACCGGTTACTGGAATCAAAGCACGATCAGCACGTTTTATAAAGAAAACGAAAAAATAGAACCTCAGGTGAACAAGGTAAACCAATCTCATTCAGCGAAAAATTTACAAATTCTTCAAAATGAGTCGGTCGAATTGGTAACTGATGATCTCGGTGACTGGCACGTTAATGGAGTTCTCGTAAAACAAAAATCTAACAACTTCATTTTTAAGGCATCATTTCAAGGTTTACACAAAATCACCCATCAAGGGGTTAGAATTTATGATTGGTGGGTGCAAACTGTTTACGCTACCGATATGTATCTTCTTGGAATGTGCCAAAATTTTCATACCCACCAGTTAGGTGAAATTTTTGGAAGTAAGATCATCATCCAAGAAATTATTTGCGACCGCTCTAATTTAGCTAAAATTGAACTATTCATAGGAACTTTTAGAAGAAAAAACGTATGCCGTTTATCGTTGCAAGTCGAAAACTCTCAGGGCGCGATCATCCGAACAGCTTTCCTTGATTCAACATTCGTAAATGACAACGATTGGAATGAATTTACCTTCGAACCAATTCCTGATTCCAAAAATCAAAGATATAAAATCAAGATATTTAGTCCAGATGCAAATCAGGGCAACGCTCTCACCGTGTACTACGTCAATCACTCGTTTGCTTTCGGTAATCTTTATCAAAACAACCGAAAGATAGGAGGCTGTTTATCTTTCAGACTCAGCTATCTGAATTGATGTAGCGGGCAACGTCGGAATATAAGATACTGAAATATTTTATTTTTTTAGATTAAATTCATGCCACTGTGTGAATACAGTTGCATTTTTCCAATCAAAAAGTATACCCCTCTTCATCGGAGGTGCGTTATGATTTTAGTCGAGAGAGATACAGTTCGAAAATTGACGAAAAACTCTTTAAAACTTCAAGTAATTGAAATTCAACGTAAAAAAATCATAGGTTCATTCATCATGTCAGATTTGTTGGGTAAAGATTGGAGCGGAGAGTACGAACCTTTTTACAAATTGTATGAAAAGAACAACTCAATCGCAGGACAAGAGATGGGAAAGTTGTTGGCTCAAGTCTGCCGTGAGTTGAAGTTGAAAAGCCAGAAAGAGCTAAGATTCGGTAAAAAAGATGCTATAACGAGGTATTACCTGTGAATCTCGGCTTCTTGACCGGTCGGCTAAAACATGTACTATGGCGTCAAAATCAAATTGGTTGGGACTGTTATGGTAATATCGCTATTGAAAAAGCGAGCACTCAACGTGACTAAACAGTTGAGTTGCCCGCTTGCGAAAGATCCACTCGGACCTAAATGCATCAGGTGCGCATTTTATCAGTCAGAAAAGTGCCCTAGAGATAAGCAAAATGTGATTGATTTCCCAATCACTTTCCGAGAACCTTATCAACCGCAGCCTTTGCATCAAGTCGCCCTGAGCCACATTCGTTAGTTTTTAGTTCGATGTTTTTCGCGCTTTCTTGTAGCACCTCTCGGATTTCCGAAACGGTAATTTTTGGGTTCGCTTGTTTGAGAAGGGCTACGACTCCGGTCACATGCGGTGTCGCCATGCTAGTACCGCTGAAGTATGAGTATTTACCATTTGGGACACTACTGTACACACGTGATCCCGGAGCGCAGATTTCAGGTTTTTCATACTTTTTACCGTTCCAAACAATAGGACCTTTGCTGCTGAATGCTGAGAGTTTATCTTTGTCATCCACAGCCCCAACTGCAAAAGATTCAACATACCCTCCTGGAATTCCCACAGTACCCTCTTTAGGTCCGCTGTTACCTGCTGCAAAACTCGGAAAAATGTTCTTTGACAGCCAAGATTTGACCATTTGGTTATAGGGTTCATCAGGATTCGTACTATCCTGATCTCCACCCCACGAGTTATTAACCACACTCACACCTTGCGTTTGAACCCATTCCATCGCAGCCAAAATTGTTGAATCGTTTGCCCTTCCACTCGCTGAGAAAACCTTCGCGATTACTAATTTCACTTTTGGTGCAATTCCAAAATTCGGTAAGCCGATTCCAGAAATAGTCCCTGCAACGTGTGTACCGTGACCGTTGTCATCATAGGGTTGAGTTTTTTTACTCGCAGTAAAATCTTTAAAAACGATTTCTTTTCCAGCGAAGGCTGGGTGGTTAGGGTCGATACCTGAGTCAATAATCCCGACGACTACCTTTTCACCCAAAATTTCTGGATAAGCTGATCGTAATTCGATCACACCAATGTTTTCGAGACCGTAAGTAAAATCAAGATTTCTTTCCAAATCAAAAAAGGGGTTGTCAGGAAAACCGAGAACGTGTCTTTCACGATCAGGGGTAATCTTGGCTCCTGATTTACGGAGAGCCTCAATTTGAGATGGCGACAATTCTGCTACAAAAGCATCAATAGAAGGTAAAACTTTTTCAGGTTTAATTTCATCAGATTCGGTGACCAGAGTTGAGTTTACCTGTGCTATTTTTTCAGTCACTTTTCCTTCTGGAACTGTAACGATGAAACGCGATTTTGGTGAAGCTAAAGCCGAGAGTGAACATAAGGATAACAAAGCAACTAACTTTTTCATTTCCACTTCCTTGTGAAATAAACTGGCTAATCAGCCATACTCAAAGCAAAAAAAAGCAGTAAAGTATTCACCCTACTGCTTTGATTTCATTATTCACTCCTTTAAATTCAGGAGTTTGCGTCGAAGAACTTTCAAATTTATGGTCAAGCCATTTTTCAGACTTGAGTCCGGCAGCTTCTTTATCAAAAACCTTCGCGTCTTGAGTTGTGCTCACGTTAAAATTTGGACCTTTAGCTATACTCTCAACGTATTTAATCACTTCTTTTGGTGGATTGATGCAACCTGCGGGACCCCATTTATCTGAGATACGCTTGTCATCTTCATCTAGCAATTCATTTGCGTATTTTTTAGGGTCTTTTCCTTCAGGGACTTCGATCATGATGAAGCGGTTTTTTTCAGCGATAGACCCAGAGTAACCCTCGTAATTTTCACCTGTGTCCATCTCGTATTCGGAGATCGCATCCTGTTGGGCTTTTTTGAACGCATCTTTTGCGTTTGAACCGTGAGCCACGGTCATGAAAGTTGAGCCACCTGCGGTTTTCAAATGAGATTTCTTTTTCCAACCACCACCGAGGTCTTTGTAAATCTTCGCTGCCCACCCGTTAGCGTAGGCGCTAGGAAACTTTTTAAATCCTTTACCATCGTTCGGACCATCGACCGTTTTTCCATTGTGTGTGATAGATCCGACTTCCCCTTTGGTAAGTTTCTGAACCTTTGCCCAAAGTTTTGGATTAGTGGGTTCGTTTTCAGCGGCTCTTTTTTCTAAACCTTCGATGGTCTCTAAGATGCTCATGTATTACCTCTCACCAATTCGGTTCACCGGACATGAAAGATTCTTGAGACATACGCTCTTCTAAAGCATCGATCTCAGCTTCTTGTCTTTCTCTTAAATGTTTAGGGTGAAATGCCTTTAATTCTTTTGGAAGGTTTTCTTCGCCTCCACCCCAATACCATTTTTTCACGATCGAGTCCCATCTCGCTCCGTGTTTTTTCGCTTCATCTTTTTTGTTGAATGGCACATCGAGGTAGACTTTTTTCCCGACTCCAAGTTCTTTTGCTTTCTCTTTTTTTGAAAATGGAATGTTCAGGTAATTTTTAGCGGCTGCTCTTTTTTCAAGCCGCTCGATATCTTCCATGACCTTCATAAGAATTCCCTTACAAAAACAACGATGCGATGTGTAAAAATTAGGTTTCTGTCAACTTACTTTTAGACAAGACCTAGTTTCTTACCGAGTTCATCGTACATTTTTTTAGATTTCAAACTTTCATTGTAATCAAACATCTTATCTTCAAGGCTACGAGTCTTCGATGTATAGGAGAGCTCTTTCTTATCTTCCTTCAACTGTTTTTCCCAATTTTCCATCATTTTTTGGTAAATACCTCTGTAAGATTCTCTTTGTTCACCACGAAAGCGGCTCGCATTTGTGTCTGCTTCAACTAAACTTAGGAGACGTTTTCCTGTATCGCTGTCTAGTAAATTGTGGTGCTGTAAATAATTCAACGCACCTAGATGCCTCTGCTTGTCGTATGAACTATGGTTTTTATGTTTTGCCGCTGCGCTTGTTGCTTCATAACTCGCACTATTAGCTTCATTAACTTCACCATCGTAGGAATCCATCGGATCTCTATCATGGAGTAGTTGTTCTGTGTGGTGAATTACATGAACATCAGTATCCTTGTCGGATCGAAGCAAGGCTGCAATCGAGTGATAATTTTCATCTTCGCACACATCAGCGAACTGTTCTCTTGTGATTTTTCCTTTTTTGAAATCTGCTAAAGATTTTTCGATGGTTGGAACCCACTCACCTTTATGCTTGTTCAAAAGATCCAAGGCTTTCCCTACACCCTTTACTGATGTCGGATGTAGGTTAGGATTCTTTTTGTGCCACGCTGGTGCAGAGGGGGATGCAGGTTTCGCAGATGCAGGAGCCGCTTTTGATTCTTGTTTATCGCTTTTAAAAATAGGGTCGTTACGCTGTTTTTTAGACTTAGGGTGAGCTTTGATGTATTCATCGTAATCGACTGACCCTGCGTTCAGAATTTTTGAGTTCAGAATTTTTGAAATCTTCATTCTTTCATCCAACTTTTAGGTTCTTAATGTTTTATTATATTTGTTAGATATTAATCCACCATGTAATTTTTCGATCTGGACCGAAGACTTCGTATTTCTTTTTTGGATATACCAAAAAATTTATTCATCCGAATCTTCTTTGAGGTCTTTTGCAAGTGCGCCAGAAACTGGGTAAAATTTCTTTGTAAATAAAGCCTTACCTGCGGGAAGGCGAACACCTTGTGGCTTCTTTTCTTCCATGTAAAACTTCATACCTTCGTATTCGTATTCATAAAGTCGAGGTTGTGCCGCTTCTTTCTGAACACCAAAAACATTTAGCTCATAAGCTACTTTTTCGATCTTTTTTGCAAGTTCTACAAGACTTTGTTTTCTTCTCACGATGATTTCCTTTTTTGGGATTTCTTGTGGTGGCAAACTTTCCAAGAATTGTTTTGCTTCTTCTTGGCTTTTCAAAATTTCTTTTTTAGCTTTTTCAAAACTGATACCATCATCAAAATTTTTAACATAAGAATAAACATCGTGGTCACTGATGTATTTTTTAGAAAAATCCATCAATTCTTTTAAAAACGATGATTTTTTATTCTCAGGTGTATCCAAAAAAAGACTTCGTATTTCTTTTTTGGATATACCAAAAAATTTATTCATCCGAATCTTCTTTGAGGTCTTTTGCAAGTGCGCCAGAAACTGGGTAAAATTTCTTTGTAAATAAAGCCTTACCTGCGGGAAG